>ENA-ORXT01000364-ORXT01000364.1-marine-metagenome-genome-assembly--contig:-NODE-364-length-74683-cov-203.780487_pt1 | contig 74683 bp, 61 predicted proteins | sample MGYA00237868_ERZ511482 | MGnify/ENA metagenome assembly ERZ511482 | reverse complement strand
AATATATAGAAACTATACCCAACATATCTTATATATTCAATCTGAATCCCGGCATACCCAAGTGCCGGGATTTTTTTTATGGATGTTTAATCTTAGGTAAATCTTTTCTGATGCCTTCTTAATCAACGTTCCCTCTTGCTATTGCAGACTTTGTTCTTGTTCGGATTAATACAGATACCTTTCTTTCGAATAGTGCAATACGATATAAAAAAAGAGTTTAAGGTAAATGCAAAGACACAGAAACAACTTCAACAGAAATATAAACAGATTGAAATGAGTTAGAAAAATTTAGACTTGAGATAAGTGCATCGGAAATACTTAAACTAAACATACCTTTCAGAGATAAAGTGGTTAAACAATTCAAGGCTGAAAATCCTGGATCTTTTAATCTGTTCTTATCAAGCCATATTCACATGTTTGTCAATCGTCTATTTAGTGAGAGACAAAGAGAATTTGAGTTGGTTGTTTATGGATTTTCGCCCAGGTAAGTAAATAAGACAATTAGTCCGATGAAGAAAAATATGTAGGATGTTGAATTTGAGCAAAAGCGAAAGCTAACATTCGAACTGTCTCTTCAATTCTTTCATCCTGAGTTAATGCAAACCCATGACCGCCCTCAGGTAAAATATCTAATATTGACTTTCTTTCAGTAGAAAGTCTATTAAGTCTGGCATGAAATTTTGAAGAATGATAGGCAGGCACTCTAGTGTCGTCTAATGAAGCCCTCAAATAGACAGGTGGATAATCGACATCAGACTTCAAGTTATGGTAACTATCCATAGACATTAGCCCCTCAAAACCTTCCTTGGTTTTGACCGATCCATATTCATTAATCCCAGACTTGCCGCCAGGCTCAAATTCACCTCTTAAAGAATTTAACTGTCCGTTTAATATTATAGCCCCTGCATAAAGCTCTGGTCTTTCTATTAATGCCCTTGCACTACATATTGCACCAGCACTACTAGCCCATGTAACAATTTTATTTGGATCAGCTATTTTACTATTTACTAAATATTCTGTTGCTGCTATAAAGTCCATCCAAGTATTATACTTTAAAGTTCTTTTTCCTGCTTCTCTCCATTCTTTGCCTTTTTCTCCACCTCCTCTTACATGAGCTACTGCATAGACTCCACCTTCTTCAATCCATGGTAATAAAAATTTATATTTGTAAGGTCGTAATGAAGTTCCGAATGCTCCATATCCAGTTAGTAAAATTGGTGCTGTACCACTAAATATATCAGTATCCTTTTTATATATAATTGATACTGGAAGCAATTCACCATCAAAAGACTTAATCTCTGTCTCATTAATCTTATAGCTATTAATATCAATGTTATCATTCTTAGTAATATATGATTTCATGTTTCCTGTATTAGAATCAAAAACATATACATCATTACTACTTACCCATGAATCCACTCTTATCCATATATAAGGACTATTCCACGATTTTGAACTAAGAAGTATCCTACCAGTATTTTCAGGTAATTCAATACCATGAACTACCCCATTTTTATCTATATAAGCTATTTCTGTTTTAACTCCGTTATATACCTTTGTAAGGTATATGCCATTAGATGTAACGACAAAATCTTTCAAAACCCAATTTCCTTCCTCTATTATAAATTCTGAATCATCAAAATCAGGATTATCTAAAGTAGTTACATATAAAGCTAATTTATTATTATCGTTATATTTTGTAAAGTAAATTAATCTATCAGTAAGTCTATAACTATTAATTTTATCAAACGACGTCCAAAATGGAATCCATTCATTCCCTAGTTTTGAAATATAAGAATTTGTGTAATAATCATCACCCACAACAACTGCTACATATCTATTTCCTTCAATTGCAGGCGTCATATAGACTCGATTTTCAGGACTGATATCATCTACAGAATCACATGAGAAGAATATTCTACTGGAAAATAAATATTCATCTGGTTTTAATTGTACAACTTTTACCTTTGAGTTATGTAAATAATTAGGAGAATTTGTATCTAAATTTGGGAAATACTGAAAAGAGAATTGCTTGTTATCTATCCAATTTATTGAACCAAATTTTGGACGGGCATTCTTAAGTTCATTCGGGTAAAAATTTCTATTTTCTACATCAAATATTTTTAATTTAGCGAATTCACCATCCGCATAAGAAAAGGCAATTACTACATATTTTCCATTCGGAGAAGGATATATATCTTGAATCCTTCCTTCATTATTACTAAATAATAATTCTTCTTGATTTAAAACTGAATTATAGCCAACTAAACTGAAAAGGCTGTCTGAACTTAATTTTTTCAAACTGAACCAAGTTAATTCAGCAGCTATTTTTAAATTTTTAATTTCGTACTCAGTTTCATAATTGAATTTTTTGACTATACCTTTGATTTCGCTAATATTATTAAACCCTTCGAAATACTTCTTCGAAAATTTATCTTCGTTCAATAAATAATTTAAAACACTGGGATCATTTAAATTCTCATGGGAATGATATTCGTCTATTACTTTAACTCCATAAAAATGCTCAATATAAGGCAGGCTTTTCTTTTTAGTACCCACACATCCATTCATAATAAAACAGATCATCCCAAAAAATATAAAATTATTCATCATTATCTTTCAATTAACAATGGTTCGGTAGAAAAAAGTAGCTATAAATATGTAAAAAAATAAATGCTAAATTGGCCTAAAGAAGCCAACCTGTAATCACAATCTTCAACAAAATGATAACACAAGACGCATTTATTACAGGACGAATCCTGATAGGAACAATATTAAGTAAAATGAATGGGCATAATAAGATTAAAACGAAAAATAAAATTATGCTATATTTATTTTCATAAAAAAACCCACGAGATTTAATAAATAATACCTACTTCACAAACACCCCAAACAACTCTTTCCCCGCCCTCGGCTCAATCGAATTATAACAATCCTCAAATACCATAACTTCAAAGTGAGGTGTGAGGTATGACAAGTACTCTTCCTTCGTCCCACCAAAGGGTCTTTTACCATTGTGTACTAATGGATGCCTAAACCATAAGCCTACCAACTTCCCACCGGGCTTGAGTAGGTGACTCATCTGTTCTGCATATCTACTTCGGTTTTCTGGAGTTGGTTCGAATGAACAAAAGAATGTTTGTTCTATAATTAGATCATACTGAGCTTCAAACTCAAAAAAATTAGCTTGAATTAAATGTTCATTTGGAAAGTCGGGAACTCTACGCTTAAAGTTATCCAAAGGAGACTGAGAAATATCTAAGATGTGGACTTGACTAAATTCTTGATTGTGTAAGTATTCTGCTTCATAGGCATTACCTGCTCCAGGAATTAATATTCGCAAGTCTTTATTATCAAGTTGGTCGATGTATGTCTTGATTGGAGTAGACGGATAGCCAATATCCCAGCCTGTGAAATTCTCTTGATATCTATTAGTCCAGAAGTCTTGTAATTCTTTAGTGTTCATCTTACCATTTTAATTTCAGTTAATCAGCTATGGTTCCAGTCTTGAGGATCGGCACTCTCATTTGGAGATAAGCCTAAGATATCTCCTTGAGTATTCACGCCCAAACCAACGACAGTTCGATTCACATAATTAAAATAACTCACCACTTGGTTCAACTCTAAGATCTCTCCATCTGAAAATCCAGCGTCTCTTAATTGATGAATCGTCGATTTAGATATCTCATGATGAGTCAACGTTAATGCCTTGGCATACTGACAACCCGCAATAAACTTAGAGTTAAAAATATCGTGTATTTGATCAGCCATGACCGCTTCTTTAAATGCTTGTGCATTATTACTAGGATACAGCCGTTTAAAACCTTCATAATGATGATCAAAACAATAGTCACATTTATTTAAATAACTGACATAGACGCCTATGGCTTCTAAGTACCACTTCGGCAAACTATTATTAACATTATGTAAGACACTTTTATACAAGGTCATATGTCCTTTTAACGTATGGGGACGCAAGCTGTGGACTAACATAACATTATCCACTTGATCATCTGGACCTTTGATTCGATCATATAATTTTCTGAGTGGTACATCGGCACCTTTATAATTGATCACATTAATCCAGCTCATGAAATAAAAAAGTTTTATAAGTAAATTAATTTCTGAAATACTCCTCTACTCTAAGTCTAATTGCTCATGCTGATGAAGTGCCTTATATCGACCTTTACCAAATCGTGTGCCATTGAATTGTATTTGCGTTTTCAATCTTGCTCTTTCTTCATCCGATAGCTGATTAAATGATTTACATTTTAAAGAGCACGTCGATTGATATTTCTCCTTACAAGAATCGCACTGAATGAATAGAATATGACATCCATCATTACAGCAATTCACGTGGGTGTCACATGCCACACCACACTGATGGCACTCTGAAATAACTTCACTAGATATGCGCTCACCAAGCCGCTCATCGAAGACAAAATTTTTCCCCTTAAATTTATTCTCTAATCCCTCATCAGCCACAGTTCTAGAGTACTCTATAATGCCTCCATCTAACTGATGTACATTATGGTAGCCCCTGTGCTTAAACCACGCACTGGCTTTTTCACACCTGATCCCACCTGTGCAATACATCGCGATATTCTTATCATACTGGCCATTTAAGATATCTTCTACAATAGGCAGAGAATCTCTGAATGTCTCCACATCAGGACAAATGGCATTCTCGAAATGACCGACCTCTGACTCATAGTGGTTCCTCATATCGATCAAGATAGTATCCTTAGATTCTAGTAGATGATTAAACTCCTTTGCACTGACATGCTTACCTCGGTTTGTCACATCAAATGCTGCATCATCGAGACCATCGGCGACAATCTTATTTTTCAACTTGACATTTAGCTTATAGAAAGACTTTCCGTCATCTTCGATCGCTATATTCAGCCTGATGTTTTTCAGAAAAGTAATGGAGTATAGTGTCTCTTTAAGCGCGCTGAGATGAGACTGAGGAACAGATATCTGCCCATTGATCCCTTCTGAAGCTACGTATATCCTTCCGTAGACTTCTACTTCCGACAATATCGTATACAGATGATCTCTGAAAAAAGGAACATTAATGATATTAGCGTATTGATAAAAAGAAAGCGTCGTCCGCTCCTCTTTACTTTGCAACATCTGTTGCTTTAGGATTTCTTTATTTACCCTATTGTGTAATTGTTTACTCATTGTAGAATCAATTGCAGGTTGACCTGAATGGTGTATTTAAATAAAATATGAAACAAATATACGCCCTCATGCATTTGCTTGCACACTGATAGCAATTCGAAGGTCTATTAATATCTGATTTCTAATGAAAAAACGAATAAATAGGCATTAAATAAGCAGACTTCTCCATTTGTAAACTTCCATCTATGTATATAGACAGTCTATCATGGTAAGTTTCATTGCCCTATAAGGTAAAAACTATTAATATTTTACGCTGCTGAAACGCGTGTAAAAAGTGAGCCAATGTTCACAGTTTGAACTATTTATGGGCTAAATGGTATTATTAATGCATTAAACTGTGTGTGATGCCAAAGAAAAAGACAAGATATACCGATCGAGAACTAGCATCTTTTGAAAAGATCATTGATAAGAATCTTGAAAAAGCTAAGGGACAACTCGATTTCTACTTGAATCAGATAAAATCTATTGCAGATAATCCTGACTCTAAGATCAAAGGCTTAGACGATGGTACATCTACATCCGAAAATGAGCGGCTCTATGCCATGGCTAATCGGCAAAAGAAGCACATACAGCATCTTGAGAATGCCAAACTTAGAATTCTAAACAAGGTATTTGGTATATGTAGAGAATCTGGAAAACTCATATCTAAGGAGAGGCTGAAAGCTGTGCCTCATGCTACACTGAGCATTGAAGCAAAACAACAAGCCAATCGCCGATAAAATATCAATTCATCCATCTGATTACAGATTGATTCTGTATAAGAGATTATTTAGCGAATGATAAAAAAAACAGAATATCATTTGTGGAGGTCTCTCTCTTCCTCATACCGCGTTATATATACCTGCCCATATCGCCAGGCAGTCTCGTCATAGTTATGGCTATACCCACGTTTGTGCCTTGTCGGTGAATGAAATAGACACCCCAAAATTTGAAACCATATTTCTTTATCACTCCTAAGGATGGATAAATTTCTATTTTTGGGGCTCAATCAGATCATTTGAAAAAATCGACCATATTAATACTGATCATTATCGCTGTCTTAATCATAGACCAGTGGCTGAAATTCTACGTCAAGACCTCATTTCAATATGGGCGTGGTTTTGATATCATGGGTCTAGAATGGGCTAAGATTCACTTTGTGGAAAACGAGGGCATGGCTTTCGGTATCACCTTCGGTGGGTCAGCAGGTAAGCTCTTCTTAAGTCTATTCCGGATTGTGATGGTAGGATTTCTCGGTTATATGATCAATAAGCTCATCAAAGAAGGAGAGTCTATGGGGCTATTGATCAGTTTTGCACTCATCATAGCTGGAGCTATAGGTAATATCATAGATAGTGTATTCTATGGTGTGATATTTTCTGAGTCAGGCTATCATCTACCTAAAGCTGTATTCATGCCTGAAGATGGAGGCTATGCGCCTATGTTATTCGGTAAAGTCGTGGATATGTTTTATTTCCCTATGGTGGATACCATCCTGCCAGACTGGGTTCCATTCTGGGGAGGCGAGTCTTTCAGATTCTTTAAACCTGTATTCAATGTAGCTGATTCCGCCATATCAATTGGTGTCGTCAGTATTTTAATATTCCATCGTAAATTCTTCAAAGGAGAGGAGAAAAAAAAGGAAGAAGCATCTACGGAAGTTGGTCAGGCTATTGGCGCAGCAGGGGCTGGTACAGGTGAAGAAGAGTGAGCATATCACTCAAGTTTAGGTATTCGATAAGCGCTATTCGTAGGTTGTACCTACGAACTAATATTCCTTATCACACATAGCCTTCTATAATTCATTACAATTAAACCTTGAAAATAAAAATTGGAATAGCCTAAGCTAATTCCCTCACTATGTCAAATATATCTTGCGCAATCTTCCGATCATCAAATTCTGCAAGCACTTTCTGTCTTCCGTATTTACCCATTCTTTCTCTCTCCTCCTGACTCGCATTAATAAATCGTATCATAGCATCGTGAAGTGCTCCACTATCCTTGATAGGTACAAGGTATCCATTCTCGCCTTCATCCACAGCCTCTCTGCAACCAGCAGTATCGGTGGTGATCACAGGCTTCTCCATAGCCATGCCCTCTGTCAGAGATCTTGCGATCGCCTCTCTATATGAGGGCAGTACGATACAGTCAGAATGTCGTATATACTCCCTAACATCTGCAGCGTATCCTTTATAAATCACTGAGTCGCTTCTGACCCATTTCACAAGATCATCTTTTTTGATTGCTGCTGGATTATTATCATCAATATCTCCTATGATCCAGAATTCTGTGCCTGGATATTCAGACTTAACAGAAGCTGCAGCGGTCACGAATTCTTCGACCCCTTTGTCATATAATAGGCGACCTATAAAGCTGAAAATAGTTTTTTCAGAAAACTGTCCATTTAGCATTGGGTGATAATGCTTCGCGTCTACACCACATCCCTTAATAGACACACTTTTATCAGATAGTACAATACCTTGATTGATAAATAACTCACGATCTTCTATATTTTCGAAAATAATTTTTTGGTGATACCGACATGCGATCTTATATAGTTGCTTCGTCAGCCGTGAGATAAAACCTTGATGTAAAAATGGATATCCCAAACCTGTAATAATTCCTACAGATGGTATATTCAAGATTTTAGAAGCTACCGCACCATATATATTTGGTTTGATAGTATAGTGAATGATAATATCAGGTTTATGCAGCTTATAAAGACTGGTTAATTCCAATAACAATCTTATGTCTTGAATGGGACTCGTGCCGTCACGGTTTAAATGATTAATCGCAACATGGGTGACTTCTGGAAAATTAGCTTGGTATTCTATATATTTATCAATAGGAGAAAAAACAATCACTTCATAGCCTTCGTTTAAAAATTTCCGAATGACATTCAACCTGAAATTGTAAATATTCCAAGTTGTATTCGCTACGATCCCTATTCTCTTTTTCACAATTATACTGACTTACTCTTTAGACTTACACAAAAGATCTGCATATTAAAAATTTCCGAAAATGATGTCATGCATAACGAATATCGAAAGCATCACAAGAAGATTTTAATCTTCGCGCCATAGGTAGGACATATGATTTTTTAAAATGCTCTTCATGGAAATCTAGTTGTCACTAAGGCAGTTAGTAATTGAAAGTACACTTAAATTAAATTTACTCCAATTTTTTAACCCGGCTAACGACTGCTTTTATCTCTTGCTCTAAGTCTTTTGGATAAATCAATAATGCACCAGGCTCATCTACGACGATAAAGTCTTTCAGACCTTTCACAACAATGATTCTTTCACTGGTAGCTCTTATTAATGAATCCTCCACTTCTTCGACGTGATACTTATTAGCCTGAATCACATTTCCACTATCATCCTTTTCTAAATAATCATGTAATGAGTTCCATGTACCAAGATCAGACCAGCCTAATACGCATGGGATAGTATAGACGCAGTCAGACTTTTCTAAAATAGCATAATCCACCGAGATGCTTTCTGTCTTAGGATATACCTGATCTATATAGTCTTGTTCTCCAGCAGAATTATATTTATCTGGTTTTTCATTCAAGACCTTTATGATCTCAGGTGCATTCTCCTCGAAGCTCTCGATCACCGTATTTACACTCCAGACAAAAATGCCTGCATTCCAGACATAATCGCCAGAATCTACATACTGCTGTGCTGTAGATGCATCTGGCTTCTCTGTGAATCTCTCTACGTGATAGATACCGGTCTTCTCTAAAGCTAAGTCCTTATTCTCTACTTTCTTAATATAACCATAACCTGTATCTGGTCTCGATGGTGAAATGCCTAAAGTAACAATCGCCTTATGACGGGAAGCAAAATCCATAGCCTGAGATAACTTATCACAGAACAAATCTTCTTTCAGTATGACAGCATCTGATGGAAGTACAGCAAATACACCTTCAGGATTCATCGCCTTAATTCTTAATGCAGCATAAGCTATGCAAGGGGCTGTATTATTTCTACTAGGCTCCAGTAGTACCTGTGACTCATCTATTTCTGGAAGATGTGCTAAGCATAATTCTTTATATCTTTTATTCGTCGCAATTAAAATATTTTCAACTGGAACGACTCGACTGACTCTGTCAAAAGTGAGTCTGATCAAGGATTTTCCAATATTTAAAATATCCAGAAACTGTTTTGGCATTTCCTCTCTCGATGCTGGCCAAAATCTCGATCCGACACCACCTGCCATAATCACTATATAATAATTTTTGTTTTGCATAATGTTTACTTCTATTGATATAATTTTATTCGTGAGCTTCTATTATTAGAATCTCTGACATTAATAGTCATTCCAATTAATTGGTATCCATCATAACTACTAACATTTCATTAGCTAATGATTTTCTATCATGACTCTTTGCTAATTTTATTCCACCCATCTGACATTTAGAATATAATTTTTTATCAGACCTAAGTTGATTCAATTTAAGCTTAAAATCCTCAGCGTCTTCTGGTATAAATGCGAGACCTGCTTGATAATGCTGTACGATTGATTTAGCTTCTCCCTCCACCCCCAATAAAATTGGCCTCTGTAAAGCAGCATTCTCAAATATTTTAGATGGTATGACTTTCTTGAAAGTATCTGACTTTTTTAAATTAATTAATGCTATATCAATCATGTTTATATAACTGTATATAGATTGTTTTGGTACGGCATCTATCATCACAACATTTGACAGCGATAGCTCATCTTTTAATTTAAGTAATTCTCTTTTAACAGCCCCCTCTCCAATGAAAAGAAAAATTACCTCATCATTATCCTTTGCCTGTCTCATGATAAAGTCTAAGCCATGTGCCATTCCATGAGTCCCTATGTAACCCAATACTACGGCGTCTTCAGGAATAGAAAGCTCCTTACGTAATTCACTTCTACTTTTACTAATATGAATATCATTCCGATTTATTCCATTCTTTATAGTGCTAATCTTGTCCCGTGATATTCCTCTCGCATGAAGGTCCTTCTTAAAGCTATCTGTGACGACTATGATGTGATTAGCTCTTCGGTAGAGAAATAACTCAAGCTTCTCTAATAATCTAAAAATAAATATACTCTCTATCGCACCTACCGTTTTAATCGACTCAGGCCATAAGTCTCTGACTTCAAATATCCAAGGTCGCCACTTAATGATGCTTAAGAGATAAGCTGTCACAGCTGGGAAAAACTGGGGTGATGTCGCTACGATAATATCAGTCTTAATAAATAAACTTCTCCAGAAAGCCATCATTGCAAAACTTATAAAATCTAATATTCTTATGAGAGTTCCACGATTAGATGCGATCAGACTCCAAACCCTTATTACTTTTATTCCATCTATTACCTCTGTTTGAGATAAGTCATTTCTGTATCCATCATATAGCTTACCTTTTGGAAAGTTAGGCGCACAAGTTATGACAGTTACTTCATGACCTTGTGCTACCCATTCTCTGCTGTGCTCATATGTTCTCGTCGCAGGCGCATTAACCTCCGGCGGAAAATTATCTGATAAGAATAAGATCCTCAATTTATTAGTCCTACTATGATATCCACGATTCTTTGCGCAGTCTTACCATCCCAATAAAGAGGAATCTCACTCTCCTTCCAGTTTCTACTTAGAATAGACTTAAATGTATCATATACTTGACTTGGGTCTAAATCCTTGATCAACACATTAGACCCTATCGCGACTGTGATAGGCCTTTCAGTGGTATCACGAAAAGTAATACAAGGTACTTTAAGATATGTCGTCTCTTCTTGGATGCCACCAGAATCTGTTACAACTGCCACTGCCGATTGCATCAGATTTAAAAATTCTAAATACCCTAATGGCTCTTCAAGAATTAGATTGTCGATGCTCTCTAATTCTTGCCAGAGATTGAAGCGAATCAGATTATTCCTCGTTCTTGGATGAATGGAGAATATGACTGTCTTTTTCTTACATAGAAGTTTAATTATATTAATAATGGATACTAAGCCTAATGCATGATCTACATTAGATGGTCTGTGCATCGTCATCAGAACATAGGATTGGTCACTGACATTAAGTCTTGACTTTATCGGATTATCTGAAGCCCTATCTAATAAATTAATTAAGTTGTCTATCATCAGATTACCGACGTAGAATACCTTCTTGGGATCGACACCCTCCATAGCCAAATGATCAATTGCCGACTGCTCTGTCACAAATAAATAATCCGAAATACAATCAGTCACTAATCTATTAATCTCTTCAGACATATTTCTATCATGACTTCTTAATCCTGCTTCTACATGGCTTACTTTAATGCCCATCTTCACAGCAGTCAGCGAGCATGCCGTTGTAGCATTCACATCACCCACTACGATTACCATATCAGGCTGCTCTGCCTGTAACACCTTTTCAAAAGCTATCATCACTTCAGCTTTCTGATGGGTGTGGCTTCCACCGCCTATACCTAAGTTATATACGGGCTTTGGTATATTCAGCTGCTGAAAAAATACATCACTCATCTTCTCATCATAGTGTTGTCCAGTATGTACTATAATAGAATCAACTTCGGGGTGAAGCATAAATGCTTTTTGCAGCGGTGCTATTTTCATAAAGTTAGGCCTAGCTCCGACTACACATATTACCTTCATGCGCGCTTCTTAATTATAGTCAAAAGCTCAGATGCAAAGTCTATTTCAGCTTTTATAGCAATCACTCTTTTATTATAGCCTTTAGAATAATGGTATTTTAGAAGATTGATAGAGTTTGACTTTTCAATCGAGATAATGCATGATTTTAATTCTATCGTAGCACCAACTACTTTAGGTGACTCATCTGGGTGAAAATGAAGATACGCTTTGCATTCTACAGTCTTCTTTGTGATCACTGTATCATAGATCAATAACTCATCATCCACTAATTCAACATGTCTTTGATGCTTAGCACCTAAATGGTGATAGCCATCATGACTCGCTTCTATTAGCTGATTTTCTCGTTTAATGACTTTGACATTAGCTCTTCTTCCCACCCTAAAAGTAGACCATACGTCGGAGCTGTTTATACCATTGACGACCACCGTATTATGCGCTGCTGAAGACCTTTCATACTCTCTGACTTCATCATTAATATAGACTGAAGTGCCAGCTTCAGTAATGACTTCTTTATGGTTCATCCATAGTAGAAATTGCAACGTATCAGCATGAGCATGGCCAGGCTGATAATCAGGTCCAATGGCACCTGCATCAAATAAACAAGTCATATGATCTGACCTAAGTTTAATATATCCAGAATCGCTTAATGGTAAATATTGCTGCGTCAGTCCCAGTGACTTAGCATAATCATCAATAACATAGGGATCAATTGCTTGATTGGGAAAAGAATCATTCAGCATCATAATATCCTTACCTTGGATCATATGAAACATCCATGACAGCATTCTCTCTATGGCGTCCTTTATCTGAGATTTAAGTCTGTCAGAATCAAAATAAGGATTCTGTTTCATTAAATTATATGTGTCTAATAATCGTCCCAAGATAATACTATGATACATAGGACTTCTCTCAATATGGCCACCATCCTTCAAAATCTGTTTTTCTAGTTCTTCTATTAAAACCTTCTGGCCAGAATGCCAGAATTCATCATCTTGCAAATGATATGCCGCGAAAATCAGAGCGAAAGCATTCTCCAATAAATGATTACCCATGATATGATACTCCAGTCTTTTTTTGATTGAGAGCGCTTGCTCAGCTATCCACTCATCGATCAGTATATTTTCATTTTTATATTGACTGTAGAATTTGACTAAGTTGATAATGCGCAGCGAACAGGGATATGGTTCTCTACCATCCTTTATAGATTCATAGTTTACCATGTAATCATTTATAAATACCTTGATCAACTGATCATCTATATTCTCTTGATGTGCAAAGTCAAAATAATTTAAATGATAAGTCCATAATTTTCCTAACTCACTATAATTCCAATCTATCCTGTCAGGAAATACTTTCTGCTGATTTAAGAATTCAAAGTTTAGCCTTCCAATAATAGACCTATGTGAATTTGGAAAAGGCTGCATATTGATGTACTGCGGCTTTTCTTTTAATTTACACTGATAAGTTAGTTCTATCTTTGATATAATAAAAAAATAAAATCTATAATAGATCTGCTTAGCCTTTAGATGGCGAATTGTCTGAAAATATCTATTAATTATAGACATCAATACTTATCCAACTTTTAGATTTTAAAGATTTCGAAATAGCTAAGGTCACTGATGTGGAATTAATGATCTCCGTAAATGATATAATCGGTGCGCCCCCATTTTTTATCATATTCACAAATGATTTCAGTTCTTGCTCATGACCTTTGTCTTGAGAAAATTTTCGACTGCTCTTTCCTGAACCGTAGTACTCTATTTTTCTAAAGTTATCTATGACAATCACTTTTCCTCCTTGGTATAATTCTATTCTTTCTTTGGCATGAGACTTATGCCCATTCGATAGATATTGAATAGAAGCCTGTGAGCCATTCGCACATTTTAATAAGACGGAGACGTTATCAGTTAGTAGATGATCAGAAATTCCTAATGCATTTGCGACGATACTTACGACTAAGCTTCCTGTCAAATGAATAACCAAATCAATAAAGTGACATAGCTCTCCCATAATTCTACCACCTCCAATATTTTTATCTTGTGTCCAATGACTTTGATCTATGTGACCAGCATTAATCGTCATCACAATATTCATTGCTTGATCAGATAAGACAGATTTGGCATCTGATATTGCTGGCGCAAATCTTCTATTATATCCTACCGTGAGAGACCCCTGATTATTCTCATAGCTATCTATAACTTGAGCTAATTCTATTTCTGTTAAAGCAAGTGGCTTTTCTACAAATACATGCTTACCAGCTTTTAAGCCTGCTATCACTTGCTGTGCGTGTAAATGGTGTCTTGTGGTAATCATAAGCGCATCCACCTCATCATCATCCAATATTAGACCATAATCTGAAGTCGCTTTTGCTATCTTATACTTCTTGGCTAATCTTACGGCGCTGAGTCCATCAGCACTTGTGATGTATTTTATATCAGCCTTTGCTTTAAGTAGCATTGGGCATATCATCGCATCAGTAAAGTTACCCGCACCAACGATTGCAATAACACCTGACGAGGTATGAAAAGATTTTGAAGATATAGAGATAATTCTATCCACACCTGTATCGAAAGCCGGATAGCGTATCACTGATGCTAATGAAGCACCATCAGATAGATGATCATATACCTCTGCAAATTTATCTATATCCACCTCCTTAGAAATCAAAGGAGCAATCAGTAAATGTCCAGAAGACATCGCTTGCAGCGCCGCTTCAAAATTTCTCTTCTCTGTCCATCTCACAAAGCCTATCGGATAGTCTAAACCCTTTTGCTCATAAGCCGTTTCATAACGTCCAGGCCCATAGGAACAAGACACTTGAAAAGTTAATTCCTTCTCATAGAAGTCAGACCGATTTAAATCCAGACCGATCACTCCTAATAAAATAACTCTTGCTCGCTTACGACATATTTGCGCAGCCGATGAAATGATATCATGGCTCTTAGATGAGGCAGTGATCAGCACAGCGTCCGCCCCATGCTGATTGGTTCCATTATAAATAATCTCATTTGCCTGAGAAGAATGATATGCTCGAATTCCCAGTGACTTAGCTAATTCTATTCTCTTAGCATCAATATCAAAGCCAATTACCTGACAACCATTCGCTCTCAATAACTGAATGGCAATCTGGCCTATCAGACCTAAACCCATCACAGCAACTGTCTCTCCATAAGTCGGATTGACCAGTCGTATCCCTTGCAAGCCAATTGCAGAAATAACGGCGAATGAAGCATCCCTATCGTCGACTTCATCAGGAATAGCCGCCACAAGATTCTCGGGGACGCAGACGTATTCTGCGTGGTGACCATTACTGATGACTCTATCTCCTACTGCAAAACTATCTACACCCGCTCCTACTTCGACCACCTGACCAGCACAGCTATACCCGAGTGCGATTGGTTGATTTAATTTTCTGCGGACTGCATCTAGCGTAGGTCTGATGCCATCACTTTTTATTTTATTTAGCACTTGCTTTACCTTCTCAGGTTGCTGTTTAGCTTTTTGAAAATAGCTCGCATTTCCAAAATCGACTAACATTTTTTCTGTGCCTGGAGAGACTGCAGAATATCGATTTTGTATCAGTACAGTACCTGGCTTACATATAGGCACGGGTACGTTCTCCAGTGATGTTTGCCCATTTTTTAAATCTTGAATGATTTGTTTCATTATGTATTGACTCCGTATGCTTGGTATATTTCCTTCAGTCGATGATAGGCATTCTCTTGCTTATTAATGTCCCTTGGTGTCTGATTAAAAGAGACTATGATATTCTTCAATGCCTCTGTATCTGACATATCAAATAAAGTACATCCCTCTGGTCGATCTGTCACATCTGATGCGATGACAGGCTTCTGAAAATATAAAGCTTCTCTGACAGATATAGAATCTCCATCTGTAGTCGTACACCTTATCAATGTATCACTCGACTTTAAAACAGGTATGAAATCATGTGGCTCCGTTATAAATAATATATTCTCTGAAATGGTCACATTATTGCATTGGCAGTATGTATAGTTATGTCCACTCGGATCAGATATGATAAGTCCTACCTCCGGTAGATTTGAGAATAACTTCACTAAAGTAGAAATTTGATATATTTCATTTTCATTATTGTCAATTGCAAAGTCATAAGCATTAGTACAAAACACATGTTTCGCTCTATTCCTCAGTTTTACTATTTTATTATGGTAACATTCTTTTAAATCACCAATCTCTGTAGGTGGAATAAATGATGTGAGTCTTTCTGCTCCTGAGTGAAAGCTTCTCGCTATTTCTAAACTTCTAGCATTCAGAACAATTGGTAGTGTAGAAAGATTAATCGATTTTCTATTCATCCACTTTCTTACTCCACGATATCTGTCTAAGTCCCTATGTATAGTAAGTATCGTTGTTTTAGATAAAACAGATGCTACTGTAGTAATCAAGTATTGAGCTATAGCATTAGAAAAATGAATGTGGAATACATCATACTGGAACAATGCCTTACATATGGCAATGACACTTCTATCTATAGATATAAATTTAATGTTGTCATGCTCTAAATGTTCCTGCAGTCTCTGTATGTGGCGAGTCACTCCACCTATAGGAGGGGGTAGTTTGCCAAATATCACGATCGGTTTAATAATTTAAACTATTTAATTCCTTAGCACCTGGCCAGCTAATTGGGATTTCTTTTTTATAGTTATTTTGAATAATTCCCTTCTTAATATTAGCATCATTGGTTTTTGTATTTTTCCAGCTTCGGTGTTCGGGGCTATCTAAATCTTTACTATTGATAGAAAAAGAATTAAAGATATTACCTTGATAATCTATACCGTCACTGGCCCTTCCGTATGAGCTTGAGATCCTTCCAGAGGATAAGAATACATTGTTATAGAAGCTTGATCTCTTAGGATTATATTCTGGCTTTTCAGAGCTCCCTATGTTAAGTACATCATCTAATGCATAAAATCGATTATTGTATATATGTACATCAGATGAAATATCCTTTGGGGAGAGATTAGTGAATTTTATTGTCTTTCCATTCCGATATATTAATCTTCTCGACTTAATGCCTCTCCTCATTACTTGAGGCGGATTATTCATAATGATTTCATTCTGATAGATATACACTGGGCCTGTCCTGACAGGGACTAAACTGATTCCTACGAAAGAACAGCTGACATCATTATGATGCACTACATTATCAGGCGTATGACCTTCTATCTCGATTGCATCATCTCTTAATTCACTTAGTTTATTATAAGCTATTTCCACATTATTAGTCGTACTCACTATACCGTTAAAATATCCATATACCGAATTATCCAAAATCTTGACTCGACCTTCTCCATTTTTAGAAGCTAATACAGCAGTAGTCTCCATGTAGGCGGCTGATGAATTTTTTGCCTTTAGGACTTTGGAGATATCCTGTCTTTTCATGTCCATTTTATCTGTAATACCAGTCTTTTGAAACTCCCACGGTAATTCTTCTAAATATTGATTAAATAAATTATTGCTGATTTCTATCTCTCCGCTCTGTATGCTATTGATCATCACTCCACTATGAGAATTAATGAATCTAAGGTTTTTAAGTACGGACTTCTCTCCACTTAGCAGATTGATGATGATACCATATCTACCACCATTAGCAAAGACTAAGTTCTTTTCATCTCCGCCGTCTATGGTAATATTACCAGCTTTATATATTTCAGCTATCCTTCTATCAGAGACATATAAACTTTCTTTATTAGGATCTTTTTCTGATGCTATATAAATCTTATCGGAGTCGAAAAAAGCACCTCTTACCTCCTTATTAACCGCGTACTGATAATCAAAAGAAATTTTATCTCTATAAGTAAAATAGAGCTGATCATCTGAATCTGAAATATATCCATAAATCAAACCTTTAGGCTTCTTGCGATATTTTGGGTAAGCTGCAGCGTATACGGTATAACTCTTACCAGTGATTGGATGCTTTCGCGAGTACTCTTTCTTCCACTTTATTTCTTTATTAAAATATTCTGGATATGCTGATGTGATTTTAACTTCTTCTCCAGGCTTTGGCTTTATCGTCAGCCCACTCTTTTTAATAACAATAGACTCAAAGTAAGTCCCCCCTTCGATCAGAATAACGTCACCTGACCGAGCTTGATCTATTGCCTGCTGAATAGATCCAGAATGATTCACGACAATAATTTCCTTGGCTTCTACCGCACATAAAAATAAATAAGAAAAAAGCATAAGACTATAAAAGCTAATTAATGTATTCATCGCTGGTATAACATGTTATAGTGTTGCTTTAGTTCTTCCGCAGTGAAGCGATCTCTAATATACTTTGCAGGTACACCCGCTACGATACTGTTCGGTAAGATGTCTTCTCTTACCAGTGAGCCAGCAGCTATGATCGAACCCTCTCCTACAGTGACTCCCTTTAGAATGATAGCTCCTGCTCCGATCCACACATCATTTTTTATGATAATTGGCTGATCATTTTCATCAAGTTTTACGCTTACGTCCTTCATATATGAACCGATCACAGAGGTGTTATGATCTCCAGTTATCATCATGACATTAGGACCCAACATGACTTTATCGCCAATTATAATTTGACTTAGAGTAGATGATAGATGTGCGCCTTCACCTATAAATACATCATTTCCAATACATATATTCTGATACGTATATGTTCCATATGGATCAAAAATAAAATTTCTACCGCTACTCTTAAAGGCCGATCTTAATGAAAGCATTTTTATCCGCCTTCTCACCTTAGTGTACCATATGACGAATTGGCTAATCACTTATTATCATTTGTGTTATGATATCACTATAACTATTAAAGAAGCGTTCTTCTGAAAATGAGGCCTCGGCAAAAGCTCGAGAATTATTTCTAATGGTACTAATTCTATATTCAGATAATTCATAGAATCGAACTATCTGATCTGCTAATTCTTCAGGAGAAGTATGGTCAAATAAAAATCCATTTTTTTCTTTATCCAGTAGAATAGGATGATCTAATATATCACTGGCTATGACAGGCATTCCACATGAAAGCGCCTCACAAATGACATTAGGCAGACCCTCTCTGTAAGAAGGATGGACTAAGGCGTCATGACTATGATAGAATGATCTGATATCCCTCTGAGGCTCTACCCAGTTCCAATGGTTGGACAAATCATTCTCCACGATAGCGTTCTCCATCTTGAGAATATATTCCTTTCTTTCAGCTATCGTATGGACTTTACTTCCCACCCAAGTGACCGAAAAATTAAGCTTATTTCTTTCTTTCAGTTTTATCAATGCATCTACGAGGCACATCCCATTCTTATATGGGCTTACACTGGCAACGCTCAGTAATTTAAACGACCTTTCCTTTTTTACATTAAAATGAAAATAATCTAAATCAACCAGATTATAGATCGTTGAAATAGCACTCGACTTTGTGAGACCCTTATCTATAATTCTTCGCCTCTCATGATGAGAATTAGTCGTGGCGTGGCTTGCGATCAGATGTGCATATCGCTTCATCCAGTACTTTATAGATGATTTATTTTCGAAACTGATAAACCGCTCCGATATCAAAAGTGGAACAGGGAGACTATTTATTTTCTTAGACACTGAGGTATAAAAATTTGGCGTCTGAAGAAATGAAATAACCGCATCGAAACTTTGCGTCTTCATCAGTCGCCCCAATGCCTGTATAACCTCCCACCCACTTTTAGTTTTTTTCTTTGAATATACTATTGGAATATTAAGTGTATCTAATCTGTGCTTAAAGAAATCAGAATCATTATATACAAAAACGGTAACATCATCATTATTCTTTTTGAATAAAGAGGCTAATAAAGTAAGTTGATTTTGAGCGCCGCCCGAGCCTAAATTATCAATGACGAATAGTAATTTTCTATACAAGTCCTTCCTTCATCATTAGTTCATACCATTCTTTAAATTGCTTTATCCCATCTCTTAATTTTGTCTCAGGATGATAATTTAATAAACGACTGGCTTTGGATATATCTGCATTAGTGATCTTTACATCTCCTGGCTGCTGTTTCTGTCTATCTATCGTAGCCTTCTTCTCGACTACGTCTTCAATTGTCATTATTAAATCACTTAGCGAAATGTTTCTCTGATTTCCTAAGTTGAAAATTATATATTGGCTGCCTTCATAATTTAATGCTAATCGTATTCCATTGACTATGTCAGCTACATAAGTATAGTCCCTTGATGTCGTACCATCCCCATAGACAGGAATAGACTCTCCATTTATGATCTTAGCAACAAATTTATGAATGGCCAAGTCAGGTCTTTGTCTTGGGCCATATACTGTAAAAAATCTAAGAGCTATAAACTGAACATTAAATATTTGACTATATACATGCCCTAATAATTCACCTGACACTTTAGAACTCGCATAAGGGCTAATCGGCCGTAAGACAAAGTCATCTTCCTTCCACGGGCAGTTAGGATTAATCCCATAGACACTACTACTCGACCCATAAATGAATTTTTTAATATTCTGATGTCGTGCAATCTCTAACATATTCTGAGTGCCTCCCACATTAACATTTTGATAGCCTATCGGATCGATTATCGAAGGCCTTACGCCTGCTTTGGCTGCTAAATGGATGATAGCACCAATATCATACTTTGCTGTTATATTAAATAGCGCTTCATAATTTTCTATATCTACTTCATGAAATGTAAATGACTTATGTGCATTAGCTAGCTGAAGGTTACTTTCCTTTAGTTTGCGAGAATAAAAGGAATCAAAATTATCTATTCCAATGACATCATGTTCTGCCGCAAGTAAAGCCTCTGATAAGTGACTCCCTATAAATCCTGCGGCACCTGTAACTAAATAGATCATTCCGTATATTTTGTATTGGTATAAGATAAGTATCCGAGTAGAACTCCAAATAAACAATTACTTATCCGATCATCTAATGCTGTATGTGCTGTTCCTGCCACTCTTATGATATATATAAAGAGAATACAGATACAGAGAATATACATCGAAGTATCTTTTATCTTAAGGGACTTATAGATTAATACAATCATGAGTCCTATGTAAAGCAAGAATGGTAATATTCCTGACTCTCCCAGAATTAATAAAAAGGTATTATGAACACCGATATGTTTTCCATTAACTGGTATATCATAGTGATGAAAAGAAGTCAACCCATTCCCTAGTAATGGATTGTCCCTAATCAACTGAAATCCAATAGAGAATAACGTAGACCTCTCAGAAGTGGTCGCCTCGTTAAACTCACCTGATAAAAATGCTAATGTTCTTTGAAGCCGCAATACTTGACCCCAGTTCAATTGCTCCAAAATCGAGGAAAATCTAAAAATGATAAATCCAGTAGCTATCATACTGATGACAAGAAAGCCTGTAAACAGGCGGCGCTGACCCTTAGATAAATAGTTAAACCTGATCAGTAGAAGACCAAAGAATAATAACAGCACCAAAGGAAATGTAATAAGTCCTGCTTTAGAAAAAGTCAGAAAGACAGCATAGAATAGAATCGGGATCAATAAAAAATAAAAAATCTGACTGTATCTCTTAACCTGAACTATAAATGACAACACAAAGGCTAATGCATATAGCACTAATGAGGATGCCATATTAGGATTAGCGAATAGTCCACTGGCTCTATCCTCATCAATCGCAAACTGAAATGTGCCTAATGAAGAAATCAGTATGAGTCCAACGCCCATACAGATAAAAAAGAATATTCTCTTGATAAACGACTCATATTCTTCATTAATAATCGCCCATGTCGTCAGCTTATAGAATGTCAAAATGATAATGATCGAAGATAAATAGCCTCTGACCGTGAGCAAGTAGTTATTCCCAGAATAAATATTTTCTGAATTAATGAGATAAGAGATAGATGATATATACAGATATAGGATATAGAAAAGAGTCATGAGCCAAAGAAAAATAGACTCTTTTTCATATTGCCGATTGAATAATACAGCTGTGATGAAAATGCATAGCAGCAGTATAATAGGCGACAAAGGCGCTACAATGCCAAAGTAAAAGTTAACGACTCCATTCAGATTTCCAAAAATAATCAACACTAATAGAAATGAAGCTGCATTGAGATAATTAAATCTCTGCAGGACTAATAGTCGGCTGATCCCTACAAATAGACTATGCACTCGATTTTGTCTTAAGTAAGTAAGTTTTGGTCAGATTCCAATGAAAGCTTAGCCCATCCATCTTTAACAAATAGTTAGTCAATAAGTAGATACATCCAAAAGATGTAAAACTCAATGCTAAATAAATAAATGAATTATCGATAATAAAAAGGTAGTCAAAAAAATAATTTATGACAGATATTAAAATTAAACCAATACTAAAATAGGGAGCTATTATCATTAGATACTCTCTTGTAGAAAATGAAAGTCTATTATCACAGAAATATAAATAAATAGTAGCCTCTATCGCTCTAAGAATAATTAAGGCTGCAATCATCCAATATAAGTTAATCGCAGCCAAAATGATAATGGCTATTATTTTAAGGATGCTAATACTTACTTCTATTCTGAATACCTCTTTTGACTTTCCCATGGCTAATAGCAAATAATTAGCCGGTACTCTGATTAGATAAAATATGGCCATGATGCTAAAGAGACTAAAATACTGCGCCGCATCCACCCATTGATAACCATATGCGAACTCAATTAACTGCTTTGCATTAAAAACTAAGAATAAAAGAAAAGGAATAAACACGAAAGAGATACTTGTATAGATCCGTTTCATCAGTCTGTGAAGCCCCGCTTTATCATCTTGTAAAGCCGACAGCGAAGTGAATAAAGGTTTCATGATAAAATTAGACGGAAGCCTTTGGCTTAACTCACTTAAGTTCTTTCCTCTATCATATAGACCGAGAAGTGTGGCATCAAAATATTTAGCAATTAAAAGAGAATCTAAACGCTGTGATATATGATAAATAAAATTCGCGCTGAAGATATATTTACTATAATTAACTAATTCATCTAAGTTTTTAAACTGATATGAACGACTCGGCATCCACTTCACTGAGCTACATATTAAAATCATCTGTATCGCTGCGATGATGATATTCTGATAGACTAAACTTAATAGGCCTACTCCTTTTAGCGCTAAGATAATTGCAATAGATCCAGCAATTATTTTAGATATAATCAAGTAAAAATTTAACCTCTTAAAGTCAAGGCTCTTCTTAAGCTTTATCTTTTGGATATGCATTAGGCCATCGATGATATACATCAATGAAAACATTCGAGCGACTAACACCAATTCTTGATTGTCGTAAAAGTCTGATATAAATGTGGAACTCAGATATAATAATATGGCAAAAAAAATACTTAAGCTGGCTATTAAAAAAAATGCACCTGAATACTCTTCGTTGCTAACTTCTTTCTTCTGAATGATGGCAGTATCAAGCCCGAATCGAATGATCTCTTGAGACAGAATGTAAAGCACCATAACGATTGCTACAGTTCCAAAATCTGAAGGTGTCAATAATCTTGCTAATATAATAGAGAGTGCAAATGTAATGACAATATCGACCAGGCCTCCTGCACTGTTCCACAGAACAGCTATGACAGACTTATCTTTAAGTGTACTCAGTAATTAATGAAGTAGTGAGTTAGTTTAGATCACCATACCAGCAGCTACAGTACTATTAGTACCCTCATCTATCAGGATGATACTACCAGTAATTCTGTTTTTTCGATACGCATCTGTGAATAAAGGTTTAGTCGTCCTTAGGACTACTCTTGCCATATCATTCATATTGATGGTCATATCTTCTAACTCTCTGTGAAGCGTGTTGATATCAAGCTTATATCTGATTTCTTTGACGACACATCTGACATCTTGTGAAGTATGTTTCAATGCATATTTTCCATTAGGCTGTAGTGGCTTATTATTGTCAAACCAGCAGAGCATCACTTCTATATCTTGACCTATGTCTGGTTTATTATTCGGCCTGACGATCATGTCGCCTCTGCTGAGGTCAAGATTATCTTCTACTAAGACAGTGACTGATTCTGGTGGATGGGCTTCATTTTGCTCTCCATCAGGACCCATAATTTTAGTGATCTTTGTGGTGAACCCTGTCGGTAATAACAATACTTCATCTCCCTTCTTCAACACCCCTCCTGCCACACGTCCAGCATATCCTCTATAATCGTGATATTCGTCAGTGTTAGGTCTGATGACAAACTGTACTGGAAACCTTACATCTATGAAGTTATGATCACTTGAGATATGTACATTCTCTAAGAAGTACATCAATGTCGGTCCTTCATACCATGGTGTCTTATCTGAACGATTCACCACATTATCTCCTATCAGAGCAGAGATAGGAATGAAGTGAATGTCTTTGACGTCTAGCTTGGTCGCGAACTTCTCAAAGCTCTCTTGTATTTCATCATATCGTGCTTGATCATAATCGACTAAATCCATTTTGTTGATACACACGACCACATGAGGTATCTGCAGCAGACTGGCTATGATCGCATGTCTTCTGGTCTGTTCTACGACACCATTACGAGCATCGATTAGAATTAGGGCGACATTGGCAGTAGAAGCACCTGTTACCATATTCCGAGTATACTGAATATGCCCTGGCGTATCTGCTATGATAAATTTCCTCTTTGGCGTAGAAAAATATCTATATGCTACATCTATGGTAATGCCTTGCTCTCTCTCTGCCTTAAGACCATCCGTAAGCAATGCTAAGTTAACGCCTTCCTCACCTCTTCTTTCCGTCGTCTCCTTCAGCTGCTCATACTGATCTTGGTGGATAGACTTACTATCATATAGCATTCTCCCGATCAATGTCGATTTACCATCATCTACAGATCCTGCAGTGGTAAACCTTAGCAATTCTGATTCTTCGTATTTATATGTCTTACTCATGATTTTCTTTTTAAGTTGTCGTTACTAGAAGTATCCCTCTTTTTTACGGTCCTCCATACTAGTCTCACTTCTCTTATCATCAGTTCTGCCACCTCTCTCTGTCATTCTCGTGGTAGCTATTTCTTCTATGATGCCTTCTACAGTGGATGCATCTGATTTCCACACACCTGTGCAAGTCATATCTCCGATGGTACGGCATCTGACCATCTCCTTGAAGACTTTTTCGTCTGGCTTCTTATCTAAATATTCAGAATCTGCTAGAAGTGTACCATCTCGCTCGATAACATCTCGCTCATGTGCCAAATAAAGATTAGGCAACGGTACATTTTCCATGGCTAAGTATTGCCATACATCTAGCTCTGTCCAGTTAGATATTGGGAAGACTCTGAAGTGTTCTCCAAAGTTCTTTTTACCGTTAAAGAGATTCCATAGTTCAGGTCTTTGGTTTTTAGGGTCCCACTGTCCGAATTCATCCCTGTGAGAGAAGAATCTTTCTTTCGCTCTGGCTTTCTCTTCATCTCTTCTTCCTCCACCCATGGCAGCGTCATACTTCCCTTTTTCTAACTCATCTAAGAGAGTATAGATCTGCAGACCATTTCTGGTGGCGTTGAAGCCTTTCTCTTCTACCACGTGCCCATCATTGATGGCATCTTGGACATAACCAACATTCAGCTTGAGTCCATACTGCTCTACCAGCTGATCTCTAAACTTGAGTGTCTCTGGAAAATTATGACCTGTATCCACATGAAGAAGTGGAAATGGCACTCTCGCAGGTGCAAATGCTTTAACAGCAAGATAAGTCATCAATATACTATCCTTACCTCCAGAGAAAAGTATCACAGGTTTTTGAAACTGTGCAGCTACTTCTCTGAGAATAAATATCGATTCTGACTCTAATTCTTTGAGGTGACTTATGTTATAATCCATCAGCTATATTCAAATGAGGTGCAAAAGTGGGAAAAATCCTTGTATTTCGATAGTATGGCTCAGTTTATTAAATAACAGAAAGGATGTATTCAATGGCTTTCGTCACTGATGCGTCTTTTTCTTCTACTTCAGTATCTAATACTAATGCAGGATTAACCGGTATGTCAAATGGGCTGTCTATGCCTGTAAATCCCTTAATAATTCCGGCCCTTGCTTTCTGATATAATCCTTTGACATCTCGCTTTTCACATGCCTCTACTGAAGCTTTGACATGTATTAAGTGAAAGTCCTTTTCGCCTATGATAGAAGCTGCCTGAGCTCTGATCTCAATCGTCGGACTAACAAAGCTATTTAAGCAGATCACTCCTGCATTCACCATCAGCTTAGAGACTTCCGAGATACGCCTGATATTCTCCTTTCTATCTTCCAGGCTGAAGCTAAGGTTATTACAGATCCCCGTTCTGATGTTATCTCCATCTAGCACTTGGACGAATCTACCTTGGTTAAACAGCTGTCTTTCTACAGCTTCTGCTATCGTGCTCTTACCTGAGCCAGATAATCCAGTAAACCAAAATACGGCTGCTCTCTGATTGAGATAATTCTCTTTCTCTTGTCGAGAGACAAGCCTATCAAATATAGGATGAATGTGATCTGCCATTTTACTTAAACGGATTTAGCTTTCTAATCTTACCACGCGGGACCAGAATCCATGCCCTCTCGTGCAAATAATAAATTAACAGTTTTACCGGAAATTCTATACTTGCAATGGTCGCTGCTGTTTTTACCTCTCCAGTTGTCAAATAAGTAATGATAAAAATAGTAGAAGTAGCGATGACTCTCCACGTCAATCCTTTAATGATACTTCGCAGGTGAGATTCTACGTGTGGTTGCTGTGGTAATTTATCTGTCATGATTTTTTCAAAAATGTTACGGCTTCGCCGCCAATAAGTCTATAGACTATTGTATCAAAAAATACTTACTCTCTCATCTTATCCCCTCTTTACGATAAGGCTTTTTTCAACTTCTATAAAAAACTGAAACCCTATATTTTCTAATTCTACTAAGACATTTTGTTTGCCTTTAGCAGAGATTAATCTTCCTTTTAGACCAGTCAGATTGCCAGCAATGACCTCGATCTGATCTCCAGCCGCATAGCCTTCCTCAGCTATCTGTAGGTTATATCTTTCTCCGACTATCTTCTTTAATAGCTCTATCTCACCTACAGGAATTGAAATCAGATTGTATCTCTGTTTGACAAATTCAAATACATGCATTGTACTAAGCACATCTTTATACTGAGACTTATCGATTTTGACAAAGACATAAGAATTGATGAGTGGTATGTAAGTGGTCTTCACTTTTGTACTATACCGCTTCACCTGCTTTAACAGCGGAATGTATGCCTCTATTTTTCTTTTTTGCAATTGCTCCACAACATACTTCTCAGCCTTATACTTAGTATATATTGCGAACCATCTCTTCTCTGATACATCCAGATGGTTTATCCTCTCATTATATATTTTTCCCTTACGACTCACCTTTTATTTTGACCACTCCATTTTCATAATGATAGTATTCGTCCATCTCATTACAGTATGCAATATTAGTACCATCAAATTTTAATCTCTGTCCCGCTCTGCTCATCCATCCGACAGGTCTTCCAGGATTGCCAATGATCAGCTCGAATGGCTTCACATTTTTCACCACGATAGCACCTGCTGCAATAAAGGAATAAGCGCCTATTTCTACACCACATACAATGGTTGCATTTGCACCTATGGACACACCTTCACGGATGATGGTCTGTTTCATTTCATCCTTGCGCTCTATATTGCTTCGTGGATTGATGACATTCGTCATGACCATAGAGGGGCCTAAGAATACATTGTCTTCACAGATCACACCTTGGTACACTGATACATTATTTTGGATCTTCACCCCTTTGCCCAGCACGGCTCCTTTTCCTATGAAGACATTTTGTCCAAGGATACAATCCTCACCAATTCGAGATTCAGGCATGACGTGCACATAATGCCATATCTTCGTGCCTGCGCCTATTTCAGAGCCTTCATCAACAGTTGCTGAAGGATGGATATATATATTCTCGTCTATTCCTGCCATAGTAATAAAGGTTTTGGATCAAACTTCGACCAATCTATATCAAGAGATTCTTCCTCAGAATAGATGATATATCTGATTTTTCTTTTGATAAGTTTTTCAGATTTATCAATGAGTTTGATCAGGTATTTTTTATCAATGTTTCCAATAAAAAGTAAGTCGATAATTTGGCTATCGATGCCCTTTGAAAATTCGCCTACCAAATAGACTTTAGATACATCGCCCATTCTCTCCACAACATTCTCCACGATCTTATCGAGTCCAACATACTTCAACAATATGCTATGCACCTCATCGAATAATGGATGTTCTGTATTTGCCTGAAAGACTTTTTTATTGCCTTTAGTGCAAGAACTCAACATCCCTGCTTCCTCAAATCGATTGAGCTCTAGCCTAATTCCATTAGTTGATTCTCCGAATTCGCTTTCCAAGCCTCTCAAGTATGATGTAGCATTGCTATTGAGGAAAAACTTCAAGAGTAGCTTGACTCTGGTTTTCGATGAAATGAGGGTTTCTAACATAATGAGTAATAAAATTACTCATTATTTATTGCAAATTTCAAACTCCTGCGAAAATTGATCGCCACATCTTCCTTATCACCACAAATCCTATAGACAACAAAAGGCCCAAACTAATCCCATAGATAATAGCAGTCACCAAGCTCAGCCTGCTCTTACGCAATGGAAAACTCGGCTCATCAATCACCTGAATGAAAGGCGTCTTATTTTGTAATGCGAAATCTGCCAATTCAAGGTTTTTAATCACTTCTGCATAAAGGATGGAAAGTTTTTGCACTTCTCGATTGAGTCTGGTCTGCTTGACTTTATCCTTAGTAGAGAAAAGATTTCGATTAGAATCGCTGAAGCTGGCCTGCTGATATTCTGCTGTCTTAAGCTCGCTAAAAATAGAGTCCGACTTTGCTTTCAGGACATCATAGGTGTACTTCTGTTTTTCGACATTTTTGTCTACATAGTAAGTACTCAGACTGTTGAATATATTGTGAATGATATGGTAAGCGACTTCCTCATGATGAAGCCACATGGACAATTTCATAATTCCGTTCTTCTCTCCATACTCACTTCTTAGTGCACCTTTATTTCCTTCATAACCGCATAGGACTCGATGTAGCTTATTAAGTGCTTTTTGCTCTTGCTTTGATAATGAATCTATATTGATACTATTGAATCTGAAATCCTTGATATCGGACTCTTCCAGTATTGGTCTAAGAAACCAAGCTTGATGTTCCCATAAGTCCAGAGTGTCTAAATAGTTAATTAAGTGATTGGCCAAATAATCATTTTGACCAGTGATAGTTTCTTTTTGTAAAAGGGCCGTTTTAGTTATCCTGCGGCTTTGTGAAAGGGAGAGAATCTTGTCCAGATTAAAATTATTACCTAAACCACCTAGCCCAAAATTACCAATCAGACTACCTAAGCCTCCACCAAGTGAAGTGGTCTCATCTTCATTAATCATAAAGCTAAGCTCAGACCAATACTTATGATTAGAAGTCAGTGAATTAAATAAAAAAAATAAAGTGCAAAGTAGAATTGATAAAAACACAAGCTTCCATGACCTCAGTACTTCAAGGACATAGGCCCATATCAAAAGAATTAAGTCCTTGACAGATATTTCATCTGGATATTGTCTATTTGTATTCTTGTCAGACATGATATATTAATGTCACAATCACTTGTAGCTCAATACAGGTGCGAGCCACTTCTCTGCTACTGCAATATCTATGCCCTTTCGTGAAGCATAATCCTCCACTTGGTCCAGTGCGATCTTACCCAGTCCAAAATATTTAGCATCTGGGTGCGCGATATACCATCCGCTCACAGATGCTGCTGGGTACATGGCTAAGCTTTCCGTCAGTGCTATACCAGTAGCCTTTTCTACATCTAAAAGCTCAAATAAGAATTCTTTCTGTGTATGATCAGGACATGCTGGATAGCCAGGAGCAGGTCTGATCCCCTTATATTTTTCTGATATGAGATCATCATTACTCAGAGATTCATCCGTCGCATAGCCCCACAGTTCTTTCCTCACCTGCCCGTGCATATATTCCGCTAAGGCTTCTGCCATTCGATCTGCCAAGGATTTCAGCAGTATCGCATTATAGTCGTCTTGATTCTCTTCGAATGTCTTGACTCGATCTTCTATGCCAATCCCCGTCGTCACAGCAAATCCCCCTATGTAATCTTGCACTCCAGAGTCAGCAGGTGCAATAAAATCACTTAAGCTATACTGTGGTAGAGCATCAGACTTCTTACGCTGTTGTCTGAGACCATATATTCTTCCCTTCTCTTTCTGCGCTGCATCAGCATCGTAGACAATGATATCATCCTCTGCAGAAGCTGCCGGATAAATACCGATCACCGCATTAGCCTGAAGCCATTTTTCTTTCACAATCTGCTTTAGCATGACCTGAGCATCCTTGTATAAATTAGTTGCTTCTTCACCTACGACTTTATCTGTGAGTATCGCTGGATATTTACCCGCCAGCTGCCAACTGGAGAAAAATGGTGTCCAGTCAATGAACTCTGCTATTTTATCCAGTGGTATATTATCAAATATTCTATTCCCCAGAAAAGATGGCTGGACAGGGTGATATTCTTTCCAGTTAATCGGTGCCTTTTTCATTCTGGCTGCAGCTAGAGAAATATAGCTTTTAGAGTGATCTCTCTTTCCGTAGTTGTCACGGACTCGTTTTAATTCTTTTTTATTATCTAAAATGAAATTAGTTTTATTGTCTTCATTATCACTTGTCAACTGACTTGCCACTGCCACACTCTTAGATGCGTCTAATACATGGACCGTAACCCCAGAATATTCTGGTTCGATCTTAAGAGCCGTATGAGTCTTAGAAGTCGTAGCTCCACCGATCAATAAAGGCGTCGTGAATCCTCGTCTTTCCATCTCCGCTGCGACATAAACCATCTCATCTAGTGATGGCGTGATCAATCCACTCAGACCGATTATATCCACCTTCTCTTCTATGGCGGTGTCAAGAATTTTCTTCGCTGATACCATCACCCCTAAGTCAACGATATCATAGTTATTACATCCTAGGACGACACCGACTATATTTTTCCCAATATCATGTACGTCTCCCTTGACCGTCGCCATGAGAATCTTTCCTTTCACACTTACCTTACCTGCCTTTTCCTCCTCAATAAATGGTGTAAGATAAGCCACTGACTTCTTCATGACCCGCGCACTTTTTACGACTTGGGGTAGGAACATCTTACCCGATCCGAATAATTCACCCACGATATTCATGCCATCCATCAGCGGGCCTTCGATCACTTCTAAAGCTCTCGGAAATTGCAGCCTTGCTTCTTCTGTATCTTCCTCTATGTACTCCGTGATTCCTTTCACTAATGAGTGCTGTAGGCGTTTTTTGACGGACTCTTTTCTCCAGCTTAAGTCTTTTACTATCTTTCTACCTCCACTTTTGACACCTTCTCCATATTCAGTCAAAGCGTCTGTAGCCCCAGGATGTTTATTGAACAGTACGTCTTCCACTAATTTCAATAGCTCCTTTGGTATTTCTTCATAGACTTCTACCATACCAGCATTGACGATACCCATATCCATGCCCGCTTGTATGGCATGATATAGGAATGCTGAGTGCATCGCCTCTCGGATGACGTTATTCCCCCTGTAAGAAAAAGAAATATTGCTCACTCCACCGCTGATCTTGGCTCCCGGGCAAATCGCTTTGATTTGGCGAGTGGCTTCTATAAAGTTGATGGCATAATCATTATGCTCTTCAATGCCTGTAGCTACTGCAAATATATTTGGATCAAATATGATGTCTTCTGGATTGAAGTTGACTTCATTAACTAAGATATCATACGCCCGTTTACATATGTTTACTTTACGTTCTATCGTATCTGCTTGTCCTTCTTCATCAAATGCCATGACGACTGCTGCTGCTCCATATCGCCTCACTGTCTTTGCTTGTTCTTTAAATTTATCTACGCCCTCTTTCATGGAGATTGAATTGACGATGCACTTCCCTTGGACACACTTCAGACCTGCCTCTATGACTGAAAACTTAGAAGAATCAATCATGATGGGTAGCTTAGCTATATCGGGTTCTGCCATCATCATATTAAGAAAACGCTTCATTTCTTCTTCAGAATCCAGAAGGCCTTCATCCATATTGACATCTATGATCTGCGCGCCACCTTCTACTTGATGATTAGCCACAGATAGTGCCTCTTCATAATTTTTTTCTTTGATAAGTCTAGCAAATTTTCGCGAACCTGTCACATTCGTCCTTTCGCCTATATTTATGAAGTTGAAGTTTTCTCGTATGATTAGTGGCTCCAGTCCACTGTAATTAGACAGGCTTGAACTTTCATTCAGCTCTCTGACAGGTAAATCACTGACAGCCTCAGCCATCATTTTAATGTGCGATGGTGTGGAACCGCAGCATCCACCTACTATATTGACAAAGCCGCTCGCTGCAAAATCTTTAATATATTGCTTCATCTCGTCAGGTCCTTGATCGTATTCTCCCAGTTCGTTAGGTAGTCCAGCATTCGGGTAGGCGCTGACATAGACATCTGATATTTTTGCAAGTGTCTCTACATATGGGCGCATCTCCTCTGCTCCAAGTGCGCAGTTCAGCCCTATGGAAAATAAATCCATGTGCTTCACAGAGATCCAAAATGCCTCGACTGTCTGTCCACTCAGCGTCCTGCCACTCGCATCGGTGATCGTACCTGAAACCATAATAGGTCGCTTAGCACCTTTCTCCTCGAATAGTAAGTCAAGAGCAAAAAGTGCCGCCTTGCAGTTTAAAGTGTCAAATACTGTCTCTATTAGAAATAAATCAACGTCTCCATCCCAGAGCCCTTTAGCTTGTTCTAAGTATGCTGACACGAGTTGATCGAACGTGATCGCTCTGAATCCTGGATCATTCACATCAGGTGAGAGTGATGCAGTCCGATTCGTTGGTCCTATCGCCCCTGCGACGAATCTTGGCTTGTCAGGAGTCAGCTCTGTATAATGCTTTGCGGCTCGCTTAGCTATTTTAGCTGATTCAAAATTAATCGCATAAGCCTGATCCTTCATATCGTAGTCCTCTTGGGCGATCCAGGTACCACTGAAGGTATTAGTCTCTACGATATCACTACCTGCTTCGAAGTACTTTTTGTGGATAGCCTCAATGATGTCAGGTCTTGTAATAGAAAGAATATCATTATTTCCTTTGATATCTTTATGAAATCCTTTGAATTGCTCTCCTCTAAAGTCATCCTCTGTCAGCTTATATTCCTGTATCATAGTGCCCATGGCACCATCCATTACGAGAATTCTATCTTTTACGATATCTTGTATCTTCTTTGTCATAGTTATTGCAAATATATCTTAGTCCTGTCTAATAGTCCAATCTTTGGCGAGCTATGTTGAGTCTGATGCCTGTACCGATATAAGTATAGCTTGCATCAGTTAAGTCATTAGACTGCTGCCTTCTGATAATATCAAGATCTACATAGGCATTATGGAAGAGCTCGTATGATATCTCAAGTCTAAGCTGCATGATATCTGTCATCAGCCCTTGACCAAGGGAATTACCTCGGTCCGCTATCCTACTTTCATAGCTTCTTAAGATATTGCCACCGTTATTGATCTCTCCATCATCAGCTCCATACCTCGTTAAGAAGACAAATCCATTCACAGAAAGTCTCTCTATAGGTCTATATCGAATGATCCCTAATACCTCTTCAAAGTTAGATCCCAGGGCGTGCGCTAATGGCTGATTATAATGACTATAACTTGCTGGTGAGAATTCAGGTAGTTCTTCTATATCTCCTCGATGAGCATAGGTATAAGGTCTTACTCTGTTATATTCTATTTGTAAATCAAGGTTTCGAAAATTCAGTACATCAATGTATTTAACACCGAGCTGTAATCCATATTTATTACCCCACCAGCCACTACCTCCGAATAGCTCTCCGATGACCAGTTCATCCAGCATGAACTGTCCATAGATCTGAAAAGTCTGCAGAATATTTAACTTCGAATTAAGTCCGATTAATACATTATCTGGACTGTCTAATAATTGTTCTACAGATCGATATAGGATGACAGGATTTAAATACTGAAATTCAAAGTGATTGATTCGATTAAATATGATTGTTTCGAATAGGCCAATTGAAAAGTTATTTGTGATGTTATAGTCTAAGTAATGAGCCGCCATATATTTCTTAGGAAGCAGTGTATTAGAAATATTATCACGACTTCCGAAAGCTGATAATTCAGCAAAAATGTTTTGGTATTGCAACTTCCAAAATCTGGTATTGAATTTTAGATAGAAATAATTATGAGCATAATCCCCTAATAATAATGAATGATAACCATTGCCAATAAAATGCTTACCATGTCCAAACTCAATACCCACACTTTCCGATATATGAAAACCCACATAAGCTTCTGCATTTAAATAATCCCAGCCGTTGAGATTATCAATGACGCCACTTTGGAATGACTTGAAGAATCCATTCCCAGGGATTGCTTTCAATTTAGATATGCTACTTTCTATATGTGGTAGAAATCTTCTTTGATTCTCAAAAATACTCGAATAAAAATAGACTCGTTCATCTATAGAGCCCCTTATATCTATGCCTCTCGTATTCTGAAATACAGGATTATTGCCAAAGGAAGACTGACCACCACTTAGGTGAATCACAGGATTGACTTCAATAGAAAACTGATCAGACGAAACTTCCCAGAAAGTACTTGGCTTCTTATAGAAAGCATTTAATATACCCCTATTCTCACTTGATAATCCAAACCGCTTACTATTATATTCGTCATTATCTGCTATTAAGTAAGCAGTACTTTCATCTCCATAGTCGTCATCAATCTGTGCTGCAATCTCAGCCACATCTTTTCGATAATAATTAAGAAGCGAACTATGAAAATTTAGATCTATATCATATAGAATATCATAGCGATCCATTAAGTGTAGCACCTTTTCATTTTTCGGATACAAGGAAGACTGTCCTGATAAAGGTATTACCAAAAGTGATAGAATAAATGATATAGTGAACTTTAAGATTTTCACACTTTCACGTTGAGTAAATAATCCTTTACCATATCATCGAATAAAGCTCCATCATGGTCGAGGAACTCTACTTTAATAGGCAATACAAAAACAGGCAGTTTATGCTTAAGAATAAATTCTCTATGTTCTAATAACCTCACAGCATCCTTCTCTGTGGTTAGGATTATTTTATTCTTTGCTTGTCTATTTTCAAATGATCGGTGTAGTGTAGATAAGTCTCTATCGGTGAAATAATGGTGATCTTCGAATTTATAAGTAATCACTTCATTGACTTGAGAAGCTATATATGATTCTAAATATTCACTCGATGCTATCGCACATAATAATATGACATCAGCATCTTCTTGCAAGGTCATTCTCGTCTGAGCGTTAAAAATATAATAAGGATCAAAATATTTATACTTGCTGAATAATACCACTTGGTGATTCAGTGGTGCTATGTCATTCTTCAATTCTTCTCTTTTCTCTGAGCTTACAGTATCGGGACACTTCGACAAGATGATGACATCTGCCCTTTCTGCTCCAGCTCTATTCTCCCTCAGCCTTCCGACAGGAAGTAGATAATCCTCTGTATAAGGAAGGTCATACTCAGTCAATAATATATTAAGTCCAGGCGAGACAGATCTATGCTGAAATGCATCATCTAGTAAGACACACTGCGTATGCGGGTAATGCTTGATCAACTCAGGAATACCTGTATCTCTACTCTCTGATACACCCACAGCGATATCTTTGTATTTTCTTTTATATTGTACAGGCTCATCTCCTGCGACTCTGACCTCATCACTTGGATTGACGATCCTGAATCCTTTACTTTTTCTTTTATATCCTCTGCTCAGGACTGAGACATTAATATAGGCCCTTAGTAATTCTATCAGATACTCTATGTGTGGTGTCTTTCCTGAGCCTCCTATCGATAAGTTACCTACACTAATCACTGGCACAGAAAAGCTGATCGACTTTAACAGCTTAGCATCATACAAAGAATTCAGCAGCGCACTACCTAATCCATATAATAATGAAAAGGGAGAAAGCAGTATCCGTGTTAACCAAAATTGTATCATCCTATATTTGGCTTATGATTGTAACACCTATTTGACATTGGATGCATTTATAATGATCACAGTAATGTTTTTTCAGGTGAATTAATGATTGGGACTCTAAGGCAGATTTTGATTCTATTCCGAGATTAGACCACTTAGTTAAAATACTATTATTCTCTGCTGGAATAGATTCTAATAATTCAAGTGCCTTATTAATAAGTAAGTCATCATTCTTGAGTTTTCCATAGGTGAAAATAGCTGGAGCTACAGCGTTGATTAAGATTAGATCCACTCTACTCTTACCTAATTTTTTTTTAATTTCTTTAGATGATTCATCGAATCTATAGTGGCTTTCCCAATAAGACGATGTCATGATGCCTTCGAATAAAGATTTTATTCCTTTGGTGTCATATTCTAATATTTTCTGAAATAGACTCGGATGCTTACTCAGCAGCTGGCAAAGCTGTGCAATCCTGACCGTCGGAAAATTAGCTGGTCTCATCCTGGCAAACTTCCAATAATTAATTGCAATCGCTTCCAAAGAGTATTTATGTTTTAAAAACAAATATTCTTTACGCAAGATTTGTGGATATTGATCTTGATACTTCCCTGATAAAAATCCCGCCTGTCCAAACAGTAGTGCTTCTAACTTAATAACATCCGAGGCTAATTGAATCATTTTCTCAAAAGGAATACTTTCAAATAGATAAGTGAAAGCATCCTGATTCACCTTTAGCCCAAACGCTCTAAATAAAGACTTACAAAATACCATTTCCCAATGGTTGGTTGATTCATCAAGATCTTGTATTATTTCGTTCGACTTTATATTTAGTCTTTCTATCGCAATCGAGTTAAGCCATAATTTAATCTTGTCATGATTAATGGATTCTAAATTATTTTCGCAAGCGACCCAGCTTTGATTAAGAATCAGGCTTTTATAATTGTGCACTAATTCAGGAGACACCCTTTCCTGCAGCTCTAAGCAAGGTATAGCTTCATCATTAGTAAAAGTAACTTCCTTATCATTCTTCCATACGACATGGAGAATGACATTTTCATAAGCGGGGTTAGATTGGTGTTGGTGATTATACCAGTCTGATGCATTGATGTGTATCTCTACATTACCGTTCCACTCTATCTCATCTATTATAATCTTGGCTTGTGAGAAATCTGGACCAGCATCGTGATTATGATATCCCTCCTTTACAATAGAAATATCTCTTCCACCAGTTGTCTTTAAGTCCGACTGATCAAATAATTTATGCCTCCATACATGGTGAAGAAAATCTTCTTTCATGTGTCTTTATTTTCTATTATAACCAAAGGGTTTTAATCCTGTGTCAATAAGAATAATCATTCGTTTTAGGTATTCCTAATCATCTATGTCATAGACATTTCATGTGTTTATATTTTTTCTATCAAAGGACTTTTAACACCTTGCCACTAAAAATAATCATTCCCTTAGTTAATTTAATTATCCGCGTCATAGACGTCTCTTTCTATCATATATATGAAAAGAATAATCGTATTCGTTTTTCTCGTCCTTCTGATGATCTTCTTTAGAAACTAAATTCCATTGGCTATAATCTAACTCTGGAAAATAAACATCTCCTTCTACATCAGCATCGACTTCAGTCAGATAAAGTCTATCCCACAGCTCCATCGTCTGCTTATATATTTCACCCCCACCTATGATCATCGCTTCTTCATCACCATTTTCCTGCGCCATACTGATCGCCTCTTCTATGCTATTGGCGATAAAACAATTAGACACAATAAAAAATGGATTTCTGGTGATGATCACATTAGTCCGTTTGGGTAGTGGCTTCCCTATTGATTGATAGACCTTTCTGCCCATGATGATATGATGGTTCATGGTCACTTTCTTAAAGTACTTTAAGTCAGCAGGTAGATACCATGGTATATCATTGTCTTTCCCGATGACGTTATTTTTCGCCTTAGCCACGATTGCACTGATGAGCATCTATTATGGATTTGAAATTAAATTAGCGTCAAGAATTCTTGTTTCCAAGTATGTTCTTCTTTTTCTTATTTCGCCGTTTAAATATTTTTCTATCATTAAGCTGGCGATCGGTGCTGCATATTGAGCACCCCACCCAGCATTTTCCACGTAGACGGCAATGGCAATTTTAGGATTGTCTTTAGGTGCGAATGCAAAAAATACAGAGTGATCCTTTCCTACATTCTGCGATGTCCCCGTCTTACCTACAATATCTAATCCTGGTACATAAGCTATCTGCGCCGTTCCTTCTCGGACCACTCGCTCTAGTCCTTCTATGACTGGTGGAAAATATATAGAATCAATCGGAACAGCATTTTTAGTCATGAATTTTTCTGGTAGTAAATAATCATTATTCTTAAATGATTTTAATAAATGCGGTGTGATATACTCCCCTCTATTTGCGAGAATCGCTGCGAGATTGGCCATCTGAAGTGTCGTAAGCTCCATCTCTCCCTGCCCTATACCAAGGGAAAGCACCATCGTAGAATACCATCTACGCTCTCCTCTCTTACGATATAAATCAGTGAAGTATTTTCCATCTGGGAAAAACCCCTTGTTCTCATATAGATTATCAACACCGAGCTTCTTCCCTACTCCGAAATAGCCCATGTACTCCTTCAGCTTATCCATACCGATCTCTGGCTGTAACGGATCTTTTCCATTGATAAATTCTCTCATGATCTGGTAGAAATAAGTATTGCAAGAATGCTGTATGGCAATCTTAATATTATATGGAGTGGGATGATCATGACAGCCCTGGCTGTACCCTTTCGTACTAGTCTCATAGCTTCCGTTACAGTAAAGTGTCCTGTATGGCCATGTGACTTTTTCCTGCATGGCAATTAGTGCTAAGATGGGTTTGAATATTGACCCTGGCGGATACTTGGCCATGACAGATCTATCTAAGAATGGTCTGTTTATGGTGTCATTCAGTAACTCATTGAATGCTTCTCCTCTGTTCTTATCTACCCTTAGCATATTAGGGTCGAAGGTAGGCGTGCTTATCATAGACAGGATCTCTCCTGTGGCTGGCTCTATGGCTACGATGCTACCTTTTTTATTTCCCATCAGTTTCTCTCCGTACTGCTGTAAGCTTAGATCAATGGTGGATATGATATCTTTTCCTTCATTGGCGAAGGAATCCATTTTGCCTTCTGCGAGAGCACTGACTTCTCTTCCTAAATTATCTTTTAGAATGTACTCGACTCCTTTCTTCCCTCGTAGTTCATTCTCATACATCTTTTCCATACCAGTCAGCCCTATGAAATCACCTAGCGCATATTCTTTATTAGATTGCTCTATCTGTTTTTCATTTACCTCTCCCAGATATCCTAAGACATGAGCAGCATTCTCATGAGGATAAGCTCTTACATTTCTGATCTCTGGATAGAAGCCTGAGAACTTATGTAAGTGTTCTTGAAAGCTAGCAAATTCTTTTGGACTGATTCTTTTAAGAAATGTGAATGGAAGTGACTTTCTATAATGTGGACTTTTCCAATCTTTATTAATATTTGTTTCGAATGTCTCTTTAGAGATATGTAGTAATTCGCAAAAAAGAAATGTGTCGATCTCGGGACTGACTTCATTATATATGACTTCTATATTATAGATGGGTTCATTAATGACCATCAGCTTACCATGTCTATCATAAATGATGCCTCGGGATGGATAGACAGTCCGTTTATGAAGGGTGGTCTTCTCTGCTCTATCTTTGAAGTCAGAGTCAATGACTTGCAGTTTTGCGGTATTAAGTAGGATGATTAGTCCTGCTAATATGAAAGATCCCTGAATGACATATTTTCTTGGCGAAAGCTTAGTCACTTTAATTTACTTTAAATATTATTTGATGAATCATGATAAAGATCATTGAGAATATAAAACAGAGCAAAGTCTTTAATAGTATATCTCCAATGTACACAAAGCTGAATGCATCTATGGAAAAATATGCAAAACTATGTATCACCAGCATGACACTTGAATATAATAAGAACCAATTGAAACCAAAATTATGAGCTGATGGGCTCCCTGCCGTCTTATATCCTTGCACTGGCTGTGTAAGCTTCAGCACTATATCTCGGCTGTATGCAGTCAGGACTGACGCCGCCGCATGTACTCCGACAGAGTCATAGAATATATCCACACTCAGACCTAAAAAGAAAGCGATCACCAATAAAATACTTCGCTGAATATTAATAGGCAATAGCATGATGAACAATGGATATATCAGAAATGTCGTCTTAGATAAAAAGCCAAAATTTAAACTGATCCCTTTAAAGATAAGGACTTGAATCAAGACCAAAGTAACGAAACGGATGACGTGCTGTGATACTGATGTATTCATTCTATTATTTCCACATCTAATTGTTCTTCTTGCTTATAATTATTTATAATGTATGCGTATTTCGTTTTGCTCAGGTCATTATTCAGTTTGACAGATATGGTATAATTAGCTTCTCCTTTTCTTACATTGAATGTCTCTATTCTACCTATGAATATATCTGGCGGAAATATAGTAGAATAACCACTGGTCACGATGCTATCTCCGACTTCGATATTAGCATGTTTGGGTACCGCTTCAAGGTTCATTCTTTCTGTGTCATAATCTGGCCAAATTAAATTGCCGAAATAGCCTTTGTTTTTCACTGCAGCACTGATTCTGATATTAGAGTTTAAGATGGATATCGCTCTAGAATATGAAAAATTTACATTGTTAATAATCCCTAGTACTCCATCATGAGAGATCAAGCCCATATCCAGCTGGATACCATCGCCCGCACCTTTGTCTATGGTCATATAGTTACTTCGAGAATTAATGCTTTGATTGATGACTTTAGCAGGAATGAGATCATAAGCATACGTCGCTGTATCTATCACTGGCGGATTACCATATCCTTCATAATATAATGTTCTTCTGAGTAGTTCTGCATTCTCTAGTCGCAGGCTATCCATCTCATCAGACAGACTGAATACATCTGTGATTTTTTGCTTTTCTTTATACAGCTTGCCAGTAATCAGGTTAGAAGAGTATAGAAATATCGATCGTTGAGATTGATTAAAATTAATGATCAAGTAAAAACAGAGAATTTCCAGTATAATAAAAAGAAAGCTCGATCCATATTTAGCAAAGAAGAGCAGTAAATTTCTCATCTCTATTTAAAAATTATAGCCTTGAATTTAAATACTTTTTCTATCTATTAAGAAGGTGTACTTGTGTGTATTTTTTAAAGCCATACCAGTACCCCTGACGACAGCCTTAAGTGGATCAGGAGCTACATGGACCGATAGCTTAGTCTTTTCAGCTATTCTGATATCTAAGCCTCTTAGTAGTGCGCCTCCACCTGTCAGATACAGTCCTTTTTTATAGATATCTGAAGCTAATTCTGGTGGTGTATCCTCTAAAGCTTTCATCACGGCCTCTTCGATTTTAGCAATTGACTTATCTATCGCTTCTGCGACTTCCTGATATGAGGTCACGACTTGCTTAGGTATACCTGTGAGTAGATCTCTTCCATTCACTGCGAATGGGTCTGGTGGGTTTTCTAATTCTCTGAGGGCTGAGCCTACATTAATCTTAATTTGCTCTGCGGTCCGCTCCCCTATCAGAATATTATGCTTACGTTTCATGAAGTCGATGATGTCATTAGTAAACTCATCTCCCGCAGTCCTGATAGACTGATCTGTCACGATACCTGATAGTGCTATGACAGCTATTTCAGTCGTGCCTCCGCCTATATCGATGACCATATTGCCTTCAGGCTCTTCTACGTCCAGTCCTATGCCGAGCGCTGCTGCCATAGGCTCATATATAAGATACGTCTCTTTAGAGTCTACATGATCTGCTGAGTCAAATACGGCTCTCTTCTCTACTTCTGTGATACCAGAAGGGATACATATGACCATCTTCAGGTGAGTGAAGAATCTTCGCTTCGTTCCAGTCATTTCGATCAGACCCTTGATGAGGCTTTCTGCAGCTTGAAAATCTGCAATCACTCCATCCTTTAGAGGTCTGATGGTCTTAATGTCCTCGTGGGTTTTCTCGTGCATCCTCATCGCCTTATTTCCTACCGCGATCAGTTCTTTTGTTACTCGATTGATGGCGACGATGGATGGCTCATCTATGACTACCTCATCATTCTCTATGATAAGCGTATTCGCAGTACCTAAATCAATCGCCAGTTCTTGAGTAAAAAAGCTTAAAAATTTCATTCAGTATCTCACTTTATCTGAGATAGGCTATCACCCATCTATCTATTTCATTCCAAAAATATCTAAAGCTATTATAATAACATGGCTCCAGAATCTCTTATGATACACATTTTCACTGATAATTCCCAAATATGGTGCCAAGCAAAATGAGATCAATTATTTCTGACCGACTTGTACCTCCATCAGTGCATCAGGATTGAGGTATTTTCTTGCTGCTTCTTGCAGGCGACCTGCATCCATCTGCTTCACATCATCGATTATTTGCTTCAGACTCTGTACATCGCTGCCTTTAGATACCAGTGATCTGATGATCTGAGATTGATTCAATGGACCATCAAGCATATTCAGAAAATTTCCCATCAGGTAATTCTTCACCAAAGTCATCTCTGGATCTTTCACGGGATTATCGATCAGGTCTACTAACTCCGTTTTGATCTCATTTATTGAATTTTCAACGTGTTCATTTCCGACATCTACGCTGATGTAGAAATATCCTCCATGGACATAATCATCTATCCCTGCATATATATTATAGGTATACCCCTTGTCTTCTCGAAGATTTGACATCAATCTTGATCCAAAATAACCACCTAATATGGTCACCAAGAAGTACATGGTGTTATAATCCTCATGATTTCTGTTAAAGAGCTTACGTCCAAACCTGATGGCCGTCTGATAGTTATTTTCAGAAGGAAGTACTAATCTGTTGTCTGCTATTGGACCATCTATTATCTTAATGCGCTGAGTGACTTCTCTCCTGAACTGTCCTATGGAGTCATTTATGATCTTTCTGATCGAGTCATCTATCTTGCCAGCTGTGTGTATTGTCAGGTTTTGATGCCCAATATTATGTTTGTAGTGATGGATGAGATCATCACGCTCTATATTTTCATAGAGTTCTTTCGTACTATTATAACCATAGGGGTGATCGCTTCCAAATAACGCTTCAGTCAGTTGTCGATAGGCGATAACCTCATTTTTGGACAGATCTATCAGAAGATTCTGGATGCTATTCCGCTGATACGCTTCTATCTCATCTGGTGGAAATGTAGCTTGCTCAAGAATCTCTACAATGATGGGCATAATCCCCTCCACATGCTTCTTCAGCGAAAATAGCGTAATTCTGATTTGATCAAGATTAGTAGAAGTCTTCAATGTAGCGCCGTAGAAGTCTATGGTTTCAGCTATCGTAGCAGAATCCATCGAGCTCGTGCCTTCCTTCATCAGGTAAGTCGTTGCCTTAGATACCATCTTCTTAGCTTCATAAGGCCGCCCAGCATCAAATACAAGCTCTATTTTAATAACGTCTTGAGTGCCTCCAGAGATTTCATAGACAGATACACCATTATCCAGCGTGTATTCTTGCACTTCAGGTAAAATGACATGATTTATGGTATTTATCTTAGGTCCATTGACCCGATCTGCAGCTTTCATTTTGTAGCTCATGTATTATTATGCGATAGAACCTATCAAATAGATAAATTTCGAGTATTTTCGGTTTTTGGTTTTGAAGAAAACTTTCGAGACTTAAACCTATAAAGATTACAATGAAATTTAGTGTTTCATCCAGCGAATTATTATCAAAACTTTCAATTGGAATTGGAGCGATCAGCTCTAACCCTGTGATTCCTATTTTAGAGGACTTCCTATTCACCATCGAAGGTGATCAGTTGACCATAGGAGCCACCAATCTTGAGAGCACAATATTGACCACAATGAATGTCAGTGTCGAGGAAGCAGGAAAGATAGCCATACCAGCTAAAATCCTACTCGATACGCTCAAAGCCTTGCCAGAGCAACCTGTCAGCTTCAATATTGATGAGGAGACCAAACTTGTAGAAATTACTTCTGCCTTTGGTAAGTATAAGCTCAGTGGAGATAACACAGATGATTTTCCAGAAATCCCCGAACAAGATAATACGCAGACAGTCTCTATGTCAGCATCTAAGCTTCAAGAAGCGATCACTAAGACCATATTCGCCACGAGTAATGACGAGCTAAGGCAAGCCATGATGGGTGTATATGTCCAGATCGACTATACCAATATCATATTCGTAGCCACTGATGCGCATAAGTTAGTGAAGTACACCTTCGGAGATATCAATAGTGAAATCACGGATAACTTCATCATTCCTAAAAAGGGACTGATACTTCTAAGAAGTGCCATATCAAAAGATGTGAACGTAGACATCTCGTTCAATAAGACCAATGTCTTTTTCTCATTCCCAGATACGAAAATCATCATCAGATTAATCGATGCTAAGTATCCAGATTATAATGCAGTAATCCCTGTGAATAATCCTAATCTGATGTCAATGGGCCGGAAGGACCTACAAAACTCACTAAAAAGGATTGGCATCTATGCTAATAAGACCACGAATCAGGTCGTCATGAGTCTCAATGAAAGCAGCCTAACCATCTCAGCTCAAGATTTAGACTTTTCTAATGAAGCGACTGAGCAGCTCACATGTAGTTATGATGGTGATCCGATGACCATTGGTTTCAATGCCAAGTTCTTAGTGGAAATGCTGGGTATCATTGATGCTGATGATATCAAGATCGAACTATCGACGCCCAGCAGAGCGGGTGTCCTGCTGCCTGTAGAAGAGAATGAAAATGAATCCCTGCTGATGCTTGTGATGCCAGTCATGATGAGTAATTAAAGTAATGCTATGGACCATAGAAGGAGTAACCCTCTGTATCTACCTCTGCTAAAGGCTGACAGGTTGAAAAGTGAGACCGTCCTATTAGTATGGAAATGCCACTTGGAAACCCAATAGCTATTTAATTACATCAAGTCACTTTCCTTCTTTTCTTTTTATTATTAACTTCTGATCAATAAATTCTCAATTTAAATAGATGAAGAAGACGGGACTATTTTTCGGATCATTTAATCCTGTCCATGTCGGGCACATGATTATCGCTAACTATCTACTACAGCACAGCGATCTATCAGAAGTTTGGATGGTCGTCTCTCCACATAACCCTTTAAAAAAGAAAGCGTCATTAGCTAAAGATCACGATCGAATTCATCTGGTGAATCTGGCGATAGGAGATAATACTCAAATCAAAGGGAGTGATATAGAATTCAAGCTGCCTCAACCCTCATATACTGTAGATACACTAGCCTTTATCAGAGAGAAGTATCCTCAGAAGGAATTCGTCTTACTCATGGGCGGTGACAACATCGGAACGCTGCATAAGTGGAAGAACTATGAGTTCTTGCTGCGAGAGTACAAGATCTATGTCTATAACAGGCCAGGGTATGAGCTAGGCCCATTAGAACATCATGAAAATGTAACAGTATTTCATGCGCCACTTCTGGATATATCCGCAAGCTATATCAGAAAGCAGGTGAAAGAGGATAAATCCATCCAGTATCTGGTCCCAGACAAAGTCTATGAATATTTAGAACAAGTGCCCATTTACAAAGATCTTAGCTAGCAATAATATTAATCATTTAAAGGTTAATCTGACTGATGAAGATCCAGTATATCTTACTATGTATGTTGATGATCCAGCTCCAGATGATGGCTCAAATCACCACCCCGTTAGAAGGATGGCAGTCACATCTTCCCTATCAATCCGCCAAATGGGTCACCCAAAGCAGTGAAAAGATCATCTACTCTACCGAATGGTCGATCATGACCATTGATAAATCAGATCTTTCAAAAGGTTTCTTATCAAAAGTCGATGGCCTCAGTGACATCGGTATATTCCGCACCAAGTATGATCCCTTTAACGACCAGCTGATCATCGTGTATAATAATAGTAACATAGACATCGTCAAAGGTAGTGAGGTCATTAACCTGCCTAATGTCATGACGAATCAAACCATTACAGGTGATCGATTGATATATGACATTCATATCGAAGATGAAAAGACTGCAATCTTGGCGACAGGGTTTGGAGCTGTAGAACTCAATACTCGGGATCTTAATTTTGGTTTTACGACCAGAGCCTTACGGTTCAATGGCATCAGTACCTACAATGGTTTTATCTATGCCAGCTCAGATGAAGGCATCTATCGTGTAGAACGATCCAATCGGATATTTCCTGGTGACTTCAGCTCTTGGGAATTACTTTCAGACAGTGAAGGTCTGCCTATAGTATACGAGTCAGGTGCCATTGTCACACAGCATGACAGAGTCTATGTCGTCATAGACGAGCAGTCCATCTGGAAGTCTGATGCTGCAGGATCTTCTTTTGAAAAAATATACGATAGCCCTGATGAAGACTTCAGGATTAGCTATCTGAGTGCAGATGGTGATCATCTGATCGCTGGTCTTAGAGATCGAGGGACATCCAGCTTCGTCGCACTGATCGATCAAAATGATCAAGCTTCGATCATCAGAGATGGCTGCATCAATCGTACACTATATGCTGTAGAAGATGAGCAATCCAGGATCTGGTACGCTGATGAATGGGACCTGATCAGATACCACGAGTCAGGCGGCAGTGTCTGCCAAAAATTCACCGCAGACTCGCCCTATTCTCAAGAGAATAGTGACATCGCCATCAAGAATAACAAAGTCTATGTCGCCTCAGGTGGCGTCTCGGATAACTTCACATATCTATTCAGCCGCAGAGGGTCGTATATCCTATCCGAAGGTAGCTGGACGAATCTTAATCAAGATGACATCACCAGATTCAGAGATGAAGACATTCTGAACTTCTACAGGATACTTCCGCATCCGACATCCGATGATTTATTCATGGGTACATACTGGGCTGGGCTGGTACAGTATAATGAAATGACAGAGGAGATCACCATCTATGATCAAGATAATTCTACCCTGAGAGGGACACAGGGAGATGAAGCAAGAGAGCGGATATCTGGTCTTGTCTTTGATGACGAAGATCAGTTGTGGATTGCAAATTTTGGTGCTCCAGAACCAATTTCAGTGTTGACGCCTGAAGGTAATTGGCATAGCTTCTCTACCGGCTCCTCGCTTAATCTGACAAATCCTGCCATAGATGACTCTGATACAAAGTGGTTTCCCGTCTATGGGAATAATGGTGGCATCTTAGTCTATGATCATGGAGAGAATGTCCAAGATCCCACTGATGATCGCCAGCGATTTATCAACTTTAATAACAGTGAAATCACAACTAACATCGTCAGCACAGTCGCTGTAGACTTAGAAGGATCTGTCTGGGTCGGTACTGGAGAAGGACCCGTTATTTTTGACTGCGGCAGCGATCCATTCAGTTCTGACTGTAGAGGCCGTAGAATAAAAGTCTCTCAAGACAGTATCGGTGCATTCCTACTAGCTGATGTGGATATCAGAAGTATTGCGATCGATGGCGCTAATCGAAAGTGGTTTGGCACCCGGAATGGTATTTTCGTACAGTCCTCTGGGGGAGACGAACAGGAATTAAGATTTACAGCAGACAGCAGTCCCTTATTCGATGATAATATCATCGACTTGGCTTATAATGGTGAGACCGGAGAAATGTATATCGCCACAGATAAAGGGCTTCAGTCCTACAGAACTAAGACCACTCAAGGTGGCAGGCGTCATAGTCGGACTAATGTGTACAGCTTCCCCAGTCCAGTGCCTCCTGATTATGATGGCCCCATAGGAATTAGAGGCCTTGCGGCAGATGTCAATGTTAAGATCACAGATATTAATGGCAAGCTGGTCAATGAAATAGAATCCTTGGGTGGACAAGCTGTGTGGGATGGTCGAGACTTCAGAGGTGTGCGGGTGAAGAGTGGGGTCTATTTGGTGTTTAGCTCTACGACAAATATTTTTGCCGATCCTGATAGTTATGTGACTAAGATTATGATGGTGCGGTGATTTATCATCAGTTATACGGCTGAGAGAAGAGCTATAATTACTTCCTATGTTGTCTTTACCTTGATTAAGGATTTCTTGAATATATTTTATAGAGGAGGTTACAGCAAGCCATAAACGTAAAGAATCATGTCCATCAAGAAACTCATGTTAGTCATGGTAAAACAGTTATAATAAAAAAGACCGCTGAGTTACCCCAACGGTCTTCAAATTCTATCAGTAGTGTAAGTTTATTCTATGATTTGGTTTTGATAAATAAAGCTTAAATCGCTTTTATCATTACTGTCTAACGCCAAGTGCTTTCAATGTCTCAAGATCTAACTGACCAACAGGCAATCCGTTTTCTCTCTGAAATTTAACTAAGGCAGCTTTAGAGCTGGCACCTAATCTATTGTCCGCACCTGAAGTACCAAGGTCATATCCTCTTGAAATTAATGCACTCTGGACTCTTCTCACTAAGTCAGAAGTGACATCAGCTTCGCATACGACCTCTCTCCATTCTGAAAATCCACCTGCAGTCTTTAGAACCCTCTTAGATACAGTGGTATACTTTGCTGGAATATTCTCATTTGTCTTACATAGATTATCTACAGGATCGTACTGGTATCCAGATGGACATCCAGCAGAATAGAACGTATTCCAATAGCCTGACTGAGCAGAAGTACCAGATGCATTCACACCACCTGTAGATGGATTAATTCTTGAATGATCGATGTCTCCGACAGCTGCATCTCCAGCAGTATACTGCTCATCTAATGGGTATCCTGCCATTGGATTGATATTTAGGTCTCCACCAGTCACAGGATTCTTTAGTGTGCCATCAGCAGATCCGTCGCTGCTAGCACCAACAAGCATTGTACCTGTAGGATGTACCATTCCTGCAGACTTTAATCCTTTTCTCACTTTTCTTGAGACAGTCTTATATTCTGCTGGTACAACTACTTTCTTAATCGAAGCAGGTGTCTTCAATACTCTCTTCGTTACCGTCTGATATTGAGCAGGAACTTCTACAGTCTCATAAGTAGGTGCTTGAGTCATCACTCTTCTTGCACCATATTTAGCAGGAGTCCAGTTGACTTTGACACATGACTTGCTAGAACTCCCTCCGCCTGCTGTACTTTCATGATATCCAGCTGGACATCCTTTATTCACAGTTCTGCTAATAGTTCTATACTGAGCAGGTATTTCTACAAAGCACCAAACCAGGCAATCATTAGGATCGGCAGATAAGCAATTTCTGTCTGCTTTCTTCTTAACCCACTTCGTAGAAGCTGGGCTAACTTCTATCTGCTCTGTCTCTGTCTCAGTCATGTATGGCACGCGATCAATACTGACGCTCGCTTCTTTCTCAATATAAGGTAAAACAGTACCTATCTGAGCAGACGATAGAAATCCATCATCAACTCCATTAGCAGAATTACCACCATTAGAGGCAGCTGACTTATTGATGTTAGTCCCGTAGTAAGGGCTTGAACTATTATAAGGATTATTAGGATCATTTACATTTGAGATACTTCCTGGAGTATTAGGATTATATGCACTTCCCACCTTATTGGGGCTATTAGGGTTAGCAGGGTCTAAAATATCACCCATATCAGAGCTTAGTCCATCTGTTCCATTTCCAGCATAGATGTTGGAATTGGTTACTGATTCGAATTTTCCTGGGACAGGAACAATCCTCGTAGATGCTTCTTTAGAAAGTACTTGCTCAGTGACAGTTTCATACTCAGCTGGTACAGGGACAAACTTGACAGAAGCCGGTTTGACCATGACCTTTTCTGAGACTGTCTCATAAGCCGGGACAGCGACTCGATCTATAGTCAGTGCCTCTGCTTGCAGAACTTGTTCTGTGACAGTTTCATACTGATCTTGGATTAGACATTTAGCATAGCATTTACCCGCTTCTCCACCGGCAGGCATTTGTCCAAATAAATTGGCTGTACAGCCCATCATTACAATCAAAGCAATGATTAATTGATTTCTCATCATAGTTGGTTTTATTAGTTATAAAAGATAATATTGAGCGTATAGATAGGGGAGAAGAACTTCAGTCTTCATATTACAGACTCACAAATATAACTTAAGTCTTTATTATTCATTCAATAAAATTAGACAATTAGTGGAATTTATTTATTAGAGGTGTCATTGGCCTCATCGAATCAGAAACATTTAGTTTTCTACTATCAAAAACTTATGATTGATATGCGTCAAGATCAAAGCTAATTTTAGTCCTAATTAGGTCCATCGATTAAAACTGACTATAAGCTTTAGTAATAGATATAATTTCTCAGTAACTTAGACTGTGTAATAATGTAAAATCATGGAATTAAACATCAATGGTAAAAATGTCTCAGTAGAAGTAGAAGAGCAGATGCCTCTACTTTGGGTGCTCAGGGATGAACTTAATATGACAGGGACCAAGTACGGCTGTGGAGTGTCTGCTTGTGGCGCATGCACCTGTTTAATAGATGGCGTGGCGACAAGAACATGCACACTTCCAGTGTCTGCAGTCGCTGGTAAAGAAATCAAAACGATAGAAGGTATAGCTGCGGATGGTCAGCTCTCGGCTGTCCAAAAAGCTTGGATACAGCATCAAGTTCCTCAGTGCGGTTACTGTCAGTCTGGACAGATCATAGCTGCCGAATCGCTCTTAGATGAAACACCCGACCCATCAGATGAAGACATAGATAAAGCAATGACTAACATCTGCAGATGCGGAACTTACCAGAGAGTCAGAGAAGCAATACACACTGCTGCTAAATGGAGAAATGAAGAAAATTCCCTTCTGGGTTAATCCTAAAAACTAAGAAAATGGCTTATCAAAATAAAGATAAAAAAGAGAGATCTACAGCTGCAAAATGGGGTCGAAGGGCATTCATAGGTGTCGGAGGTCTTGCAGGCGTCGGACTACTTGTCGGTATTGGTGGTACCGTATATGTCAATAAAAAAATAAAAAAATATACCGGCGTCGGAATGGGAGAAGGAGATTCTCTTAATGCGTGGATTAGAATTGCTCCCGATAACACCGTCACTGTCGCTGTCCCTCGCGCAGAAATGGGTCAAGGTGTGTACACATCTCTGCCGCAGATGATTGCCGAAGAACTGGAAGTCGATATGTCTACCATTAAAGTAATTCATCCTCAGCCTGAATCTCCATACGCAAATACATTCATGTTGACTCAAAAAGAGCCTAATGCATTTAAAGGCTATTCTATGATGGAGAAAATTTATGCCGCTTTACCAGTGATTGCTACTGGTGGAAGCACATCAATTCCAGATGGATATAACAATATGAGATATGCTGGAGCTACTGCAAGAGAAATGCTCAAGACTGCTGCTGCCGAAAAATGGGATGTTGATATCACAGAATGTAGAGCAGAAAATGGACATGTAATAAACAAAACGAATAACGAAAAATTAAGCTACGGCAATTTAGCAGAAGCCGCAGGAGAAGTAAATTACGATGGCCTTCCAGAATTAAAAAAGAAGGCTGATTGGAAAATTATTGGAAAGCCTGTTCAGCGATTGGATATTCCAGAGAAAGTAACAGGTAGCGCCGAGTTTGGCATAGATGTCAGACTTAAGGATATGAAATACGCTGTCATAAAACATCCATCGACGATAGGTGGAAAAATCACTGGGCTTAAAAATCAAGAAGATATTGAAGCAAGAGATGGTATTGATAAAGTAGTCCTCACAGAATTTGGAGCAGCAGTAATTGGAAATAATACATGGAGAGCAAAGAATGCTGCACTTGCACTCAGAGTCGAAGAAGATGAAGCTAACTCAAATATCAGTTCCTCAAAAATTGATGCTGAATTAAGTGAGATTCTTGACAAAGCACCATTAGTGACTTCGGAGAATGAAGGCGATGTTACATCTGTCCTATCTGATGATAATAATAATGTGATCCAAGGTACTTATGAAGTTCCTTACTTGGCTCATGCTGCGATGGAACCATTAAACTGTACAGTGCTGGTGACAGACGACAGTGCTGAGGCGTGGGTAGGACATCAAGGTTCGTCTATTGTTCAAAATATGGTGAATGAAGTTACAGGATTAACCAAGTCAGCCATTAAAGTAAATACCACATATTTAGGTGGTGGTTTTGGAAGACGTGCAGAACCTGATTATATCAGAAAAGCTACTGCCATCGCTAAAGAAATGCCTGGCGTACCCATCCAGACAGTCTATACCAGAGAAGAAGATATGCAGAATGACATGTATCGTCCGGCTGCTAAGAGTAGATTTAAAGCAGTCGTTGATTCAAATGGAGATATCGCTGCTTGGGATAATATGATGGCATTGCAGTCAGTCTCTAATAGTGCAATTACTAGAATCATGCCTGCCATGGCACCACCTCCAGAAAAAGATGAGGCGACTGTAGAGGGAGCTGCACACTTGCCATATATCATGAAAAATAGAAGAGTTGCTTTTGGTAATCATGAATTGCCAGTACAAGTAGGCTTCTGGAGATCTGTGGGGAGTTCTCAAAATGCCTTCTTTACGGAAAGTTTCATGGACGAATGCGCACATGCCGCTGGTCAAGATCCAGTCTCGTTCAGACAAGCAAAATTGAATGAACACCCTCGCTTTAAAGCCGTTTTAGAGAAAGCCGCTGAACTCGGAAATTGGGGTGCTCAAGACGGGAAATTTAGAGGCATCGCTTTGCATAAAAGCTTTGGGTCTATTGTAGGACAAGTCGCAGAGATTTCAAAATTAGGTGACAAACAGTTTTCAATAGACAGGTTTTCTTGTGTGATTGATTGTGGAACATATATTAACCCAGATACAGTAGAAGCGCAGATGGAAGGTGGATTAGTCTTTGGACTAAGTGCTGCATTGTATGGTGAGATTACATGGGATGATGGATCTGTCAATGAAATGAACTTTCCTCAATATGATATGGTGAGAATGAATGTTTCGCCACAAGTAGATGTCCACATCATGGAAAATGATTTTTACCCGGGTGGTGTAGGTGAGCCAGGCACACCGCCAGCAGCTCCAGCATTGACCAATGCACTTTTTGCAGCAACTGGTCAAAGAATCAGAAAGTTGCCGATTGTAAAGCAGGGATGGTCTTTTGTATAAAGGCTAAATTCTTTAAATAAATTTTGGGTCAAGGATATTTTTCTTGGCCCTTTTTTATTTTCCTCAAATCATATTTTTTAGAAATCAATTTCCCCTCAGCCATTTCTTAAATCCAGATGCTTTATGTCGACTCACTACGATTTCATCCTTGATGTTATGCAGCAATACTGTACACGACTTATTGTCAAGTAATAAAGTGTTTTTAGCTGGCTATTCAGAAGGTGCATATGTTACTGCCGCACTCATGCAACTTATATAAAGTAATGCTGGATTAGAAGTATCTGCCATATCGTTAGGCTCCGGTGCCTATAATCTAAAAGAAACCATCAACTCATATCTAAACATCGGTGAAAAAGAAAATTCTTGTCTCGCTTGCAATACATTCTTTGTACAGGCTTATGACGACTACTACAAAATGGAAAAGCCATTATCATATTATTTTAAGGCGCCCTATGCAGCATTAATAACTTCAGGTTAATTAATAGGAGAATATGATGCTGCAGGTATAGCATCAAAACTCACTACGAATCCTGCTTTATTATTCCATGAAGGGTTTTTATCTGATTACCAGAATGGGCTTCCTGAATGGGATGACGCACTAACAGAAAATAGTATCCATGACTGGACCATAAGCGTACCATCATTAATCACACATAATTTCAATGATGAAGTATCTCCGTATTTCAATAGTGAGGCATTAGCCAATTTAAATGCATCAAACCCTCAAGTTATCTTTGAACCCATTCCCAATACCAATCACTTTGATGGTATTTTCACATGGGGTATTATGACCATGGATTACTTTGATCGTTTTTAAAGGCAGATATTTTAATAGATGTAGCTGCTTAATCAAAAGCAACTATTTAATTATGATGCGCTTATTATAAAGTTCGTTTTTTGATATGATGTGAATATGATGTAGCCCTGAACCAATAGCTGTGACATCTAATGAAATTTCATGGCTTCCGCTAAAGTCTTTGGATCTAAATTCAGAATTTAATTTACCGTCCGCATGATAGATCTGTATCATATCCCATTGAAAATCTATGGGAAATGAAATATTCAATAAGTCGGATGTGGGGTTAGGAAAAATGTAGATACCTGTATCTTCCTTATCAAGGTCTTCCACGGATGATGTGATGTCTCGAAATGAATTAAAGAATTCGATCATAGCTAATGAGGCTGGTACGACGCATGAACCATGTGTGCCATCTTCGTCTATTAATACGGCTTTCACATCTTCTGCTCCTGTGCTACTTATATTATCTTCTGCTGTCAGTGCATTCTGAAACCAGACCTGCTCATCAGCTCCACAATACATCATTCTGATTGGCGCTTTAGCTGGCCATTCATCTACGTCGTTATCCTGAAAAGCATCGGTAATCGGATGCTCTTTGCGATTAATGATGATATCTAATACATCATCCTTAATCATCAGCTTAGGTAATACGATATCACTTTCTTCTAAGATCAGTATACGAAGCGCTTCATTCAGCTGACCCAGATCTATCTCTTCTCTGGCAAAAGAGTCTATAGCAGGTATATATTTTTCTTTGAAGAAATCAGATAATTCTGAAGGGAAAGTCTCTTTGTAAGCTCTCTGATATGAAAGAGCTGTCCAGGCTAGATAGCCCACAAAATTATATTCTTGATCTCCTACAGTAAATTGGACCATATCATTTGAAATACTATACGGTCCAGACATAGGAGCTGATGCAGTGACAGTGAAGTCGTCACTATAATCTCGCTCTATATTCCGATGAGCAGCCATAGCCGCATGTCCCCCCTGAGAATATCCAGTGATGAATAACTGATCATTAAGCGTTACCTCTGTATCAAGCTCTATCATAAATGCCTCTAAGGCAAACAGTAAATCGATGGCAGCTAAGGCCTCTGAATCAGCGTGCACATAAGGGTGTATCCCTCTGGACAATCCCAAACCTTGAAAATCTGGAGCCACTGTGATGTAGCCATATGATGCTAAAGCTAATGCCAGTTGCCAACCTCCTGCTAGCTGTGAAGGCACATCATTTCTGGATCCTACCGTGCCATGCTGGTAAATCGCTTTAGGCAGAGGTCCAGTCATATTGATGGGGATTAATATCAATCCACTTGCTGTATCTATCCTCCCTTCTAAGTCAGTCGTCGTATATGAGACTCTGTATGCGTCTACACCATTATTTACATCTTGTCCCAGAGTGACTTCGATCACTAATTCTGATACACTGATCGCTAATTCATAATCAATTAGCTTCTGTGAAGAAAGCATCGAAATACAAGAAAAGCTGATTATAAAAATTAAAAGGAGGTTGCGCATAATTGATTTATTCTTAATTCTCTTATCAATGTACAGTAATCTGTTAAGAACTGACATTATAAATTCTAAAAGATGATTGAGATGTATAGGTATAGACATATGAATATCCAATGTAAAATTCTGTACTTTTAGAAGCATCCTGCTTATTTCGTCTTGGTATATAGTCAGTTCATCTATATTCATAATCTTTTGAAACCAGACAGTCTTAATAATATGTTAACAAACAAATTGTAGAAAAAATGATAGAATTACTCACTTGGATATCCCTCATCAGCGGTGGTGTATTAATCTTACTACTGCTACTCTCTCTCTTAGGAGGCTTAGAATTAGACTTTGACTTAGGCAGCGAAACTGACGTAGACAGCGGTGACTTAGGCATTATAAAGGGTCTTTTGACTTTTTTATCCATAGGTTGTTGGGTCGTGAAGCTGGTGCTCGCTGTAGATCAGAATCCAATATTCGCCTTAGCCATAGGCATTGTCGCAGGCCTGGTCGCTGTATATCTTCTAAATCTGATGCTCAGACTACTATTAAGAAATCAGTCAGAAGTAAATTGGAAATCAGAAGACGCTATCTATAAAGAAGCTAAAGTCTACCTTAAGATTCCAGCACGCAAAGGCTATGGCATCATCCATGTCAACATCAATGGTGCTGTGAGAGAGTTAAAAGCTAAAACCATCAATAAAAAAGAAATAGCCACAGGAGAAAAAGTTCTCGTGGAAGACATTGTCGATAACTACGCCAAGGTCTCAATTATTACATCATAAACACTAAAACTTTACGATTATGACTAACGGAATATTAATACTAATTGGATTCATTGTCCTTGTAGCCATCCTTGTGCTCCTATTTTTTATCAGCAGATACAGGAGATGCCCCTCTGATAAAATTCTTGTTGTCTATGGAAAGACAGGAGGAGAACAATCTGCTAAATGTTATGCAGGAGGTGCTGCATTTGTCTGGCCTGTGATCCAAGATTATAAGTACTTAGACCTAACACCGCTTTCTATTGATGTAAATCTACAAGACGCATTATCTAAGCAGAATATTAGAGTGTCAGTACCAGCACAATTCACCGTCGGGATATCTAACAAACCCGAACTGATGATTGCCGCAGCCGAAAGATTACTCGGGCTTCAGCGACCTGACATCAGCTCACTAGCACATGATATCATCATGGGACAGATGAGACTGGTCATTGCTAATATGGATATTGAAGAACTGAATACAGATAGAGATAAATTCGTCGAGTCAGTCTATCGTAATGTTGGTGATGAATTACACAAGATAGGATTAGAACTCATTAATGTAAATGTCACAGACATCCAAGATGAATCTGGCTATATACAAGCCCTTGGAAAAGAAGCGGCTGCCAAAGCGATCAATGACGCTAAAGTCAAAGTGGCACAAGAAGTCAGAACGGGATCAATCGGAGAAGCAGAAGCACAGCAGGATCAGCGAATTAAAGTCTCTGACGCAAATAGTCGAGCAGAGATCGGGGAAGCTATAGCAGAAGCTTCAGCTCAAGAAGGAAAGAATAACTCTGCCATAAAAATAGCCAACTCAAATGCCACCAGAGATATTGAAATGGCAGAAGCTAATAGAAGGTCGACTGCTGCTGAAAAAGTAGCCAGCGCGAAGGCACTTGAAGAAGCTTATCTCGCAGAGCAAGCAGCAGAAGAAGCTAGAGCCTCCATGGAGAATGCCAAACTGGAAGCCGACCAGATCGTAATAGCTGGTATCGAAAAGCAAAAAGCAGTCATCGCAGCGCAAGCGGAAGCTGAAAGACAAAGAGAGATAGCTAAAGGAGAAGCAGATGCTATACTATCCAAGCTGATGGCACAGGCGAAAGGTCGAGAAGAACTGCTTAAGAAGCAAGCAGATGGATTTGATAAGCTAGTGAAAGCTGCTGGTGGTGATCCGCAGAGTGCCATCGGATTTCTGATGATCGATAAGCTCACTGAACTTGCAAAAATACAAACTGGAGCAATCAAAGATCTTGACATCGATAAAGTTGTCGTCTATGATAGTGGCAATGGACAAGGTGTTGGAAATTTTGTAAAAGGGCTTTATGGCATGATGCCTCAGCTCAATGACTTCTTGAATCAGAGTGGCATGAATCTTCCAGAAAGTCTGGTGAAAAAAACTGAAGACGATAAGCATCAGTCAAATGGCAAAGTGATACCACCACAAGAAGTAGAAGAAGCTTAGTAGGACGATTTGAAGTAGCTCATCTGATCTTCAGATGGGCTATTTTTATACTATAGCGAGACTGATATCAGACTCATGATCTTCGGGATAAATAAGTGAATGGATTACCAAACTCATCGTAATTGAAGTGAGGCTGTTCAATTTGAAGGTCAAATGAAATACAATTAAGCTTGATTTAGTCGCTTATGATTCTTCCTGGCATAGACCTGAGGTTAATGGGTTTTTAACATAAGCTCATAGATCTGCTTCATCTTGATGATATCTCTCTTCACTGGATCAAAAATGGTGTTGTGGACATTATAATTAATATGAGTATTGTGTCTATTCTGATGCTGAAATTCAATCAGATAATCTTTTGCCTTGTCCAGGTTCCCTGCACATTCTTGAAGTAATGCTCCATCCATTATGACCATAGGCTGCTCTAAAAATCTATAGGCTCTCTTCTCTTTGAATGAATATAAATGATACGGAAAGCCGGTACCACATCGGAACCCTATGAGTCTTTGGTATCCTAAGGTAGAGTCTTTCTGAATACCCGAATGCTCTATGATATCAGAAGTGTGATGAAATGAATACCGTAAAAAGTGCTGCCGACTCTCTACGACGGGTGTCCTAATCACTTCCTCTAATCGATTCTTTTCTTCTAAAAATAAAGATGACTTAAAAGCACTATTATAGCTACCATGCAGCCCTATATGATAACCTCTTTCTTTAGCAAGACCTATATATTCAGCAATTAGATGATTGTTGACTTGATAATAGTTGTCATGATTAGTTTCTCCTCCACTCATAAGGTAAAGGGTCTTTTGTATAAATACCTTACTTGATCTATCAATCAGCAAAAACGAAAAAGTGTTAAATGGATCTTTTGCAGAATTAAATTTTGTGTTGATATAAAGTGTTAAATTATTATAGAAGCCTGAAATACCATTGTCCAAAATAGCTCTTGCAAAGCTTCTAAGTGTCCTATTCACTCCTTGATACTTCTGGATCACGTCAATATCATGCGAAAGACTGTAGGTCGTATCAGTTTGATTTATATCAAATCCTATAGCCCGATAGAAAGATAAAACGAGGTGATCTACGACTGGTACTCGATGTAAATCGTGCATGACCAATAATTGGTCTGTCTCCCACATCATATCCCATTGATCTTTCTTTTGATCTGAGCAATGGTATTCCTCATAGCGACTGATGTGAAAGAAAATAGTCTCTATAATATCAAATCCGAAAATGCGGTGTGAAAGAAAAGATGCTTTTATTTTTTCAGACCGAGACTCTACAGAATAGGCTGAGAAGTCCTCAGTTCCATATTCGACTATTGACAATTGATCATTCGATTTGACTTGATCTGAAAAGATCAGCTTCTGACATGGAATGATATAATCACTTGGCACCTCAGATCCATATGAAAGACTAATGGAAGGTTCATCTTGAGGATTGACTTGAAATACAGAACATCCTTGAGGTTTCAGCGGATGATGATTTAAAAATTCAACGACATATCGAACCTTAGGAAGATAAGCCTGATAATCGCTAAAGATGCCAATCGTTTTCATTCTCCTCTTAATGTCAGCGCATTGATAAACTTAAATAAACCTCTTTTATGATAGACCCTCAAGTATGGCATTTGCATAGACCCAAAAGACCTGAACAATCTTTGGATACTTTGAATCATGCTGCCGCAAAAATCTAATGTTTCATAGTCTTTATGATATAGCTTGATGAGCCGCCACATTAAGAATGAGACTGCTCCACTCTGCCGCAGATCGGGATCACTACCCATCATAAGTGTGTATAAAGTGCCCTTCTCTTTTACGATATAGATACCCGCATGGGCCCGACCTTCTTTATCCACTGCTAAGAGTATGTCTCTTTTGGATCTGCTGGATAATTCGGCATCAAGCCTTAATAAAAGCTCAAGATCATAAGGAGCATTTTTAGATTGGGCCTGAAATGACTTTTGGCTCAACTCATAGAATCTGCTGACATCATCTGCCATCTCCAGGCTAAGCTGAGCCTCTGCTTTTCTGATATCAGTTCTGACACTTCCTTCAAAATTATTGTAGATGGTCTCTAGCGATTGCTTGATATCTATCTGAGAACTATAATAAGTAGACTGATTCATACCAGTCCAATGCAAGGCCTGACCATGAGTGAACGAAGGGTGAAAGTGCTGATTGAAATAAGAGTAAGCAGGTAATTGTCGTATCAAATCTTCGACCACCTTTTGCTCAAAAGCATACTTCCTCGATATCTTCGTGAGCCGTAATGGGTATTGGAAAATGATGCCTAAGTATGGCGTCAAAGTCGGTTGTCTTAATAAAGTAAAGCCATATCGACTCTGAAAGAAGTAAGGTAAAGCACCTTGCAGCCGTCCGTCTTTTTCTGTACTGATGACGACATCCCACGCTGCACTACCACATATGACATCAAGCCACCACGGCTGCTGAAACAAGATTATTTCATCAGTAGATTCACAATGCTTTCGATATATCTCTTTATTCGTCAATAAAATATCATATTTAAATGATCATGTGCGGAATATTCGGCATCATAAATATAGATAAAAGACCAGTCGATCAGACAGAACTCTATGCTGGTATCAAGCTTTTAGATCATCGTGGACCAGATGGGCATGGACAATATATAGATAGACATCTAGGCTTATCTGCATGTCGACTGAAAATCATGGACCAAGACGATCTAGCCAATCAGCCATTTACATGGAATCAATATGTCTTGCTATTCAATGGCTGTATCTATAACTATGCTGAAGTTCGGGCAGAGCTCATTCAGCAAGGGTATTCTTTTGATACAACATCCGATACTGAAGTCGTCATAAAAGCGTATGATTACTGGGGAAAGTCGTGCTTATCCAAGTTCAATGGTATGTGGGCTATCGTGATCTATGACAGCTTCAATAAGGATATATTTCTATCCAGAGATCGATATGGCATCAAGCCCCTCTATTATTATCAGTCTGTTTCCCAATTCGCATTCGCTTCAGAGATAAAAGCATTCACTGCTTTAACATCTTGGGAAGCAATAGCTAATCATAAAACAATCAGTGCATACTTAGCGTATGGGATGCAGGATTACAGTGCTGAGACCATGTTTGAAAATGTGAAGCAGCTGCCCGCAGGAAGTTATGCTTCTATTAATACTAGAGATCACCGCTTAGACATACATTCATATTATCAAATAGGTGATGGTGCTACACGAGAAGACTTGAATGAACAAGACGCCATAAATCAATTTCAGTATTTATTTCATGACTCCATTAAGCTGAGACATGGGACGGCCTATGATCTCGGCTACTGTCTGTCAGGAGGGTTAGACTCGTCTTCTATTTTATGTGAATCACTGAGCGATAGTGCGGATTTTGGCAAGAGTATATCTGTCATCTATAATCAGCCAGAGATTGACGAGTCTCGCTATGTTAAAGAAGTCATTCATCAATACCCAACTGATCATTATCAAATATCACCATCACTCAAAAACTTGATCCAAAAACTGCCATCACTAATATGGACTCAAGATGAGCCCTTCTCTTCTGCAAGTGTCTATGCTCAGCATGAGCTATACGGAAAAGCCCAAGATCTTTCTCTGAAAGTGATGCTCGATGGTCAGGGTGCAGATGAAATCTTAGGCGGATATGATATCTTCTATCTCAGTCAGATAAAACATGCCATGAGGCAAAACCCTCTGAAGCTAATCTCTACCATAAGTCACTTATTCGGACAATATAATAATAGCTATGCCAATGCCTGGAAGCGATACAAACAATATCGAACAAAGAAAAAGCAAGTAGGCCATGCATGGCTAAAAATGCAAGTGGATATTCCCATAAGAGCACAAGAAAAATCTATCAGAGACACCAGTCAATACCTAATGAGCGAGATGGGACTTCCTGTCCTACTACATTATGCTGATCGAAATAGTATGGCACATTCTATTGAAAGTCGCTTACCTTTTCTTGATTATCGTCTGGTTGAATTCTGTCTTAATCTGAAGGATTCTATGAAGATAAATAGAGGCATAAGGAAGTGGATACTGAGAGAGTCTATGAAGGAAAAACTACCTCATCTTATCTATGAGCGCAAAAACAAATTAGGCTTTGAGACACCGCAAAAGCAATGGATGAAGGATCATGAAGCAGCATTAAACCAATTGAAAATAGAAGCTGTCAATGACCTTACTGAAATCGTAAATAGAAAAGCAACCCTTTCTATGAGCAATCCAGAAATAACTTGGAGGCTGATTAGCTTATCAATATGGAAGAATAGATTTGGGGTGAAAGATTTGTAATATCGGTCAAAATGTAATATTTTTGTGTCAAATGGCACAATATGTTAAACACTGATATTATCAACAAAGCTTTGCAAGAAGAATTAGAAAGAATTGCAGACTCCTCAGAAGGAAAGGTAGCGGAGCCTTTAGCCCGCTATGGTATGACCATGAGCAAGCTCATGGATCAGAAGATGCTTTTACTCTCATTAATAGAAGCAGGGGTCTCCAGTCAGTTTTTCTTTACCCTAGCGGAAGCGAGCCCATTCAGCATGACTGATTGGTGCCGTGTCACTCAGATACCATACAGGACTATGCAGCGATATCAGAAAGATAATACCATATTGAAGCCCATATACACCGAGAAGGTATTTGAGTTTATAGAAGTCGTCCAGATGGGTGTCGATGTCTTTGGGTCATCTGAGAAGTTTGAGCGATGGCTATTTAATCCTAAATATATATTCGAAGGTAAGCGACCAATTGATTTTTTAGGTACTTCAGTCGGCAAGGAGATTATAATGACAAAGCTTCACCATATAGAGCACGGTATCTTTGCATGATCTGCTATAGGCTTGCGAGAGAGAAATATAAAGATTCACTTAGCGGTGCTGGAGCTGCTAAGTGTGGTGGAAGATGGAATAGTTTAGGTATAGAACTTATCTATACTGCTTCTAATCGAGCCTTAGCCATGGCCGAGCTATTGGTTAATATGAAGATGGATGAAATACCAGATGACTACTTTATGATGAGCATCAGTATTCCAGATGACACTAAGTTAAAGCAAATCATCGTCGAACATTTACCTAGCCAATGGAACAGTCTGGTCGAATATATGCCGGTAACCAAATCAATCGGCAATGCATTCATTCAAGAAAATGAATATTGTCTATTACAAGTTCCGTCAGCTGTCGTCAAAGGTGATTACAATATTTTAATCAATCCATTTCACAAATCATTTAAGAAAATCTCAATAGTTGAGGTAGAAAAATTTCCATTTGATCGTCGGTTATTTGAATAAATTTTAAGCTCGTAAGCCTCTGAATCATATTATTCCTTACCTAAAGATTATTGCTGACTAATATTAAATAAGTAGAGATTTTAAAAACACGAATTAATTTTGATTAGAATTCATCTCAGGTTTTCTGAGCTATTCAGAATATCCAGATTTAACTTTTAGAGTTGGTTCACTTCTATTAGTAAAGCTTCATTTTCAGTAACTTTCTCCTCCAGCTCACTAATCTCTTGAGCCAGTATAGGAATCAGAGCATTATACCTGACTAAGTGTACGCCATTGGCTTTTACTTAGCTTCCGTTAAGATTTCAGCTAGGTCTTGTGCCAAAAAGCCGATGGTTTTTGACTCATCTATTTCGCCACTATCAAACTTCTCTTTATCCAAATTATAAGTCACCGCTTCCATTCTTTTTACTTTTTCGAATTAGCTTTGGATAAGCAGTATATTTTTCTTGAACCTGGCATCTGAATTCGCATACCAGTCTGTTGCCCATGCATCTCCATGAAACTCCTACTTATCGCAGAATTGATATAAACCTTACTAGCTGATTTTACTTCATATTGAAGATAATCATGCTGGCTTAAAGTCAATGATTAACTCACCATTAATCAATCTATTTTCAATGTCTAACCCGCTAAATACTCCCATAATTTCTTGATGGCTATTATTGAGATAATAGGTCTTAATGAATGCTTCTAATCTGGTAAACAATGCGATGCCCGTCAGCTGAAAACTGAATTGAATAACCGTGCCATTTTGGATCAATTCAAAATGATCTTTATTAATCAAAATGCCCTCTGTCAGGGATGTCAATCTGAATGTATCCTTATCAATGGAAAACGAAAAGTCTCCTGTGGTGTGAGAACCTTGAGCAAGTGTGAATTTATAATCGCCTGGTATTTTATCATAAGTAATACTATAGGGACTTTTCGCAGAAATTTCTAAAGCATTATTCGGGATGGTGCCATCATTTTCGATTCTTAAATTTCTTAATTCTTGCACGATGTAAGCTGGAGTCTTACGAGACATAGACTTAGTCATCATTTCTTCTTTTGTCTTACATTTTTCTTTAATCACCTTTCCTGCTATAACTCGATTATTGATGTCAAATGCTGAATAGACACCCAGCATAAATTCATTGACACTTGGGTCAGAATGGCCTACATATAAAATACTCTCACCTCCATCTACCATCTTACCATCCATGAGCGTCTTAGTATAGATGTGGAGGATATCAGCTCGCTGCTTGCTGATGCCATGATAAGAAAAGCTTTTAAAGGTTCCATCTTGCTGTGGATATAGATAAGTGTATTGTATGTTTTTCCAATTATTAGAGACAACGACTTGACTTTTGACAACTTGCTTATATTCTCCAAAGTGATAGCTGACGTAATAAAGCACTTTATCATTAGACAAGTGATCTAATAATTCAAGTTGCTTTTCTTTTTCTATAGCATCTTCAATGGCATTTTGAGTAAAATCCTCGATACTTTGATATCCCACATATTGGAATAGTACTGTTTTATAATATCCATTTAGCTTTAGGACAGGCTTCCCTATTTGAAGCTCTCTACTTTTATCATAGAGATATTTGCCATTGATAAATCCTCCTGAAAGCTCTTCTAAATCCTGAGCAAGACTAGGCAGGTTCGTATTATAATTACCAAAACCAAACAGCTGACTTACTTTACCAATAGCTGCTTTATGTTCTTGGTTTTTATCCTTAAATCGTTTAATAATTCTATTCAATAAAATATTGAAACAGTAATCAGTAATTAAGACTGTCGCTCGATTTTCTCTGCTTTTAAAATTTTCCATTTCATTCCAATATAAACAATTGAATTCCAATTAAATATAAGAAGAATTAGAAATAAGAGAAAATAAACAATAGTCACTATGTTCATACACTGTCATATGCCAACTTCTTAAAACAAAAACTATGAAAAAACATATTTATCTATTATTTCTAGTCCTGTCCAGCATAGCATACGGTCAGCAAATCACCATCTCTGGAAGTGTATCCGACAGCGATGGAAAAGCACTGATAGGTGCCACAATCATCGAAAAAGGAACATCTAATGGAACCGTATCAGACTATAATGGAAACTTTGAACTCACCGTCAGTTCTGTAGATGCAATCATCTTGACATCCTACACTGGCTATTCTGATATAGAAAGCGTAGTCAGTGGAGATACTCGAATCAATGTATCTCTCACAGAAAACGCAGAGATGCTTGACGAAGTCGTCGTCACTGGATTTTCAGGTGTTGTAGGAAGAGCTCGTAAACGCGTTGCATCGATCCAAAAAGTACCAGAATCAGTGGTTGCACTTAACAGTGAAGGGATTGAAAAGGCAGGTATCACTAGCGTTTCTGATTTTGCAGAACTCGTCCCTAATATGAAGCTGAGCGAAAGCCAAGCCGTGGGTGTCAATTTTCTCGTGGTGAGAGGCATTCCGCAGATAAGGAATGCTGATGCGCCTGTGGCATTCGTCGTAGATGGGGTCACGATTCCAGATCCAGCATTACTCAATCAAGAAATATTCGATCTTGCTTTAATAGAAGCAGTGAAAGGACCACAGGGTGCTCTATATGGTAAAAATGCAATAGGTGGTGCAATCAATATTTACTCAAAGGAACCAACCAACGAACAGAAAAATAATATCCAATTGGGCGCAGGTAATGGTGGTCATTACTCTGGACAAATCGTATCCTCTGGGGCATTGTCAGATGATAAAGCCTACTATAGAGTTTCGGCTAAATACCAAAATTTTAATGGCTTATTGACGAATACATTCCTCGATGAAGTAGTAGACTTCAGCAAAGATCTAAACCTAAGAGGCCAAGTCATATTAACGCCAACCACTAAATTCAAAGCGACTGCTACGCTTCAATATATGAATACAGATGCAGGTGCCACTTATTATTCTATAGATCCAGCCAGTATAGGTTCTGGAGGAGCGACATTCCTTGCAGGTATTGATCCTAATATCACTGATGAAAACAGTGTGATCCATCAGGATGTATTTGGAAACTCTGACTTGAAAAATTTATTTGGTAGTGTCAATCTTCAGTTTAATCTCGGACAGTCAAAATTACAAAGTATCACTTCCTATAATACGGTAGATAGAAATACAACAGGTGATCTTGACTTTACCGAAGAGCCATTCGATGGTTTTGTCAATGTCTTTGGTTTAGATCAAGGAGAGTTTAACAATACGAAATCCTTCAATCAAGAATTTAGATTATCAAATAACAATACTGGCTCTAAATTAGATTGGAGCGTTGGCGGATTTTTTCAAAATGTAGAACGAGATTTTTATCAGTCTGACATAACCTTTAGTGATGACTGGGCCGTGACCGACTACACAGTTAATTTCAACACCTTAGCCTTTTTTGCTTTCTTAGATTATAAGATCACTGACAAATTAACGGCAGCTTTTGGGGCAAGATATGATATTGATAACTACGAACAAGAAGATAGACTGCCTGTGCTTTTTGGCATTACCACAGAGCCAGTCATCAATGAAAGAGGTGATAATGTATTCCAACCAAAATTTTCTCTTAGTTATCAAGCAAGTGATAACATCCTGATGTTTTACAATTATGGTCTTGGTTATCGTGCAGGAGGATTCAATGCGCAGTTCACTGAACTATTCGACGGGGACTACAGGAAAGAAATTTCAGACAATTATGAGGTCGGTGCTAAAACTTCCTTTTGGGATAATCGATTCCTACTGAATGGATCTGTCTTCTATTCTAACTTCAAAGACAGACAACAATTTATCTATGATCTCGATAACTTTGTCCCAGGTAACTTTAATTATGAGAAGAGTACGATTTTTGGATTTGAATTAGATACCAAAGTCAGATTGTCAAAATACTTAGATGTGTTAATAAGCTATGGATTTGTAGATTCCAAAATTGATACTGGTGGCGCAACCGGTGGTGCAACTGGTTCCGCTCGAGACTTGAATGTATTCAATGGAAACATCACGTCTTTTATTCCTCGAGATAATTTCAACTTGGGATTAGCTTCGAGCTTTGACGTAGGGGAATCTGCCAGTTTAGACCTAAACGTCAATCTGAATGGCACAGGAAAAATATACTGGGCTGACTCCAATGATGCTGGAACCTCTTCTGATGGGTATCAGCTTCTTGATGCCAGAGCAACGCTAAACATGAATAACTTCAGTGTTACTCTGTGGGGTAAGAATATAACAAATCAAAAATATTATTTAGAAGTGGACCCAGGTAATGGCTTTGGCTGGAGAGGGAGACCTGCAACTGTCGGTATTACCGTTGGTACTGAATTTTAAGATCATAAATCGCAAGAAGCAAGAGAGTTTATTTCGTTGTTTTTTAATTAAGACTTGAATATCGGGAGGCAGGTTCAGTGAAAACATCTCATTTCTTGCGGTCAAATTTTTAACCATAATATTTACACTTCTATTCAAATCATAAAGTCATATGACTCAACAAAAAGACATTGATATAGCCAAAGTGACCAAGGTCATTATGGAGACCATGTTTCAAGTTAAAGTAGGCGAATCAGTAGCGATCACTATTGACACCGAAACTGATCCAGATATTGCCGATGGATTCTATACTGCAACTGCTAATGCGGGAGGAATCCCTATGATCATTAAAGCACCTAAAGGAAGAGCTGATGGTCAAGAAGGTATGGCTGAATGGCCTGCAAAAGCCATGACAGCTGCTCTATGTGAAGTCGACATTTGGATAGAACTCAACTCTACAATTATACTGTACTCTAACATCTGGGAAACAGCCATGGCTGAGAATAAAAAATTAAGATATCTAATTCTCGCGTCGACACCTGTAGACTCTATGGTAAGAGTATTCACTGGTTACGATGTGCCTAAATTGGGTGAGCTTCTTGAAAAAGTAAAAACCATGGCGGAAGGAACTAAGAAGATAAGGATCACTAGTAAAAATGGAACTGACGTGACTTATGAGACAGATCTGAATTACTTTTTTGATTACGACAGTGGAGATTTCTCTAAACCTAAATTCGGCACAGCGCCCGGTTATGTCAATATCGTTCCAAAGCTTAACAGCATGAATGGCAAAATCGTATTTGACGTTCTGATGCACAGCGATAGTTATGGAGAGAAGGTTTCATTTGACATGAAAGACGGCTCCATTATCAAGGTGTCAGGCGGTCAAAAAGGTGAGAAATTTAGCCAGTACCTATCTGACTTCGACGATCCTAATATGTACAAGATATCACATAATATGATCGGACTTAATCCAAGCATTCGTTCTTTAAGCGGTGATATAGTAGAAGACGAAAGAATATGGGGAGGAGTAGATTTTGGATTTGGACACACAAGTCCTCTCGATATGCCTCCACTTGGCCAACCAGCTAAGTCACACTTTGATGGTGTTGTTGCAAAAGCTACGATCTATCTAGATGAACAAAAAATAGTTGACAACGGAGACGTTTGCCATCCTGACTTAAAAGGTCTTGCAGATGAGCTTTTAGGTGCTACCTTAGCGACGTAAAGCTATTATCTTTAAGCATGACTGATCAGCAAGGCGACTACACGACCACCAGAGTACCTGAAAGCGCGACCGTTGGTGGGTTGAGTATCATGGGGATTATTGTAGGCATTGGCATCACACTTCCTGTCTTCTACGTAGGAGCTAACGTTGCTCAATCAATCGGGTTTCAGTCTGCGTTAATTGTCTTTTTGTTCGTAGCATTTTTTCTTGGAACACTTTGCACAGTCACATCTATCATAGGAAGACGAACCAGGCTCTCCACTTATATGATTCTGCATTTTCCTTTTGGCCGAAGGGGGGTAAAGTTAGTCAATCTTATTGTCGCCTTACCTGCGCTTGGATGGTATGCTATTACGATAGAATTGTTTGGACAGGCTATTAGTGATGCTTTGCAACAGTTATTGAATGTTGAAATTTCACTATTTTTATTGATCACGATCAGTAGTGCTCTAATGACACTGACCACTATTTTTGGATTCAGAGTTATTGAGAAATTTTCTAATGTAGCCGTACCCTTTCTAATTCTTTTTGTGGGATACATCTTATATGTCACTTTACAAGGAGAAGGAAATTGGGATATCATCTGGACCACCAAAGGCAATGGTTCCATGACAACATTAGAAGCCATCTCCATCATTACGGGCACCTCTATATTAATGCCTGTTTTCATGCCAGACTTCACACGCTTTGCGAAAAAAAATAAAGATGCACTTTTAGGAGCATTGGGCCTTGGCATTGGTTATCCCTTAATTTTAGTTGCTGGTGCTGCACCTTCAATCCTAACTGGAGAAGAAGACATTATGAAAATCATGATTGGTCTAAACTTGACCATACCTGCTTTATTCATTTTGGTATTCTCTACGTGGACGACCAATGTCGTTAACCTTTATTCGGCCATTCTAGTATTTTCCACACTCAATAAGAATTGGAAATTTTGGGCCATAGGGGTAGTCTCAAGTATTATTGCTACCCTACTCGCTCTAATGGGATTCTCCACTTATTTTATTGATATGCTGACATTTATAAGTTTAGTGGTGCCTTCCTTGGCATCGATTTTCATTCTCCACTATTATTTTATTGGCAAAGGACATTATGATGTCTCTAAAATTTCAAGTCTACCAGATTATAACTGGTATGCATTAGGAGCTTGGATAGCCAGTTCGTTGGTAGCCATTGCAACCCACAACAATTTATTTCAATTGACAACCATTCCTTTTATAGATGCATTTTTAGCAGGCTTATTATTTTATGGAATCATGTTACCTTATATTAAAGGTCCAAATTTGCATAATACATTACATAAGTCTTAGATATCCAAAAAACCTTCCATGCCACAACCATTAAAAGATCTTCAACCTAAAGCTATCTGGAAGCATTTCATGCTTTTAAATGCAATCCCAAGAGCATCTAAAAAAGAAGCACAAGTCATTCAGTTCATGAAGGCATTTGGAGAAAATCTGGGCTTGGAAACGGTTATGGATAACACAGGTAATCTACTCATTAAGAAACCTGCAACGCCTGGGAAGGAGTCACATGATACTGTTATTCTTCAAGGTCATTTAGACATGGTGCATCAAAAAAATGAAGACACAATATTTGATTTCGCTACACAAGGCATAGACATGTATGTTGATGGTGATTGGGTCAAGGCAAAAGGAACCACACTTGGTGCAGATAATGGAATCGGTGTTGCTGCCATCATGACTGTTTTAGCGACTGAGGATATTGTACATCCACCAATAGAAGCCATATTTACCATAGATGAAGAAATAGGGATGACGGGAGCCATGGGGCTTCAAAAAGATTTTCTTAGTGGAAGTATTTTACTAAATCTAGACTCAGAAGAAGACGATGCACTTACTGTAGGGTCTGCGGGAGGCGTGGATGTCCATGTGCGATGTAAGTATGAGTCAGAAGAACTATCTGCTGATTATTCTTTTTATGAATTAATAGTGAATGGCCTTACAGGAGGTCATTCAGGCGTGGACATTCACAAAGGCTTGAGTAATGCGATAAAACTCACCAATCGGATTCTTTATATATTAAATAAAGAATTTTCTTTACGTGTTGCAGAAATCCATGGTGGAGATCTGACGAATGCCATCCCAAGAGAATGTCAAGCACTAATAGCCATTCAAAATTCTGAAATCAATTATGCAAAAGAAGTATTAGAAAAATCAACTGCTCTATTAAAGAAGGAAAATAAATTCAGTGATCCAGATTTAAAAATAACCCTTCATGCTTCAGCTAAAAAAACCTTAGTCCTCTCAAAAGAATTTCAAAGTAAATTATTAGCCAGTCTATACAGTGCTCCCAATGGTATTTACAGGATGACACCTTCACTAAATAACTTAGTGCAGAGCTCAAATAATCTGGCAAAAATTAAATTAGAAAATCAAGAACTATTAATCAGCTGTCATACCAGAAGTTTTATAGAAAGCGAGAGAGATGATCTGGTTAGCGCCATCTCAAGTAGCTTTACATTACTTGATGCGATAGTAGAAAAAGATGGTTCGTATCCTGGATGGAATCCAGATCCAAATACCAAGATTGTCAAAACAATGAAGCAGGTGTACAAGAATCTTCATGGAAATGAACCTGACATTTTCGCCATACATGCTGGACTAGAATGTGGTATTCTATCAGAAATATATCCACATCTGGACATTATCTCCTTCGGACCCAATATTACAGGTGCCCACTCTCCAGATGAAGCACTTCAAATTAGCTCAACTCAAAAATTCTGGAAATATCTCACTGCAGTATTGGCTCAACTATAATCAAAAAATGGAAGAGAATAATCAATACACTACATCTAAAGTAGAAGCAAAGGACTTTACTTCTGGATGGATGATCGCATTGATTATTGCGGGTACTGGTGTGAGTCTGCCGGTATTATTTCTTGGCTCAGAGATCGCGCTATCGATCGGATTTCACGATGCGATGATTGCCTTTGCTATATCGACTGCTGTCTTAACCATACTCTGTATCGCTACGACTTTAATCGGTAATCGATCCAGACTATCAACTTATATGATCATGCGCTTCTCATTTGGTCTTCAAGGTGCCAAATTACTAAATGGCATAATTGGAATCAGTCTTCTGGGATGGTTCTCAGTCTCACTGGAATTAATCGCATTAGCCATTCAGGATACATTAATAGAATTAGTTGGTATAAGTATACCGCTATGGGGTATTGTTATTATTACCAGCATGTTCATTACCATTACGACTATTTATGGGATTAAAAGTTTAGAGCGCTTGGCTAATATAGCTGTCCCTTTCCTCTTTATATTTCTACTATATATTCTCTATTTAACCTTAAGTCAAGCTGGTGCTATGGAGCAGATCATGGCATATACACCAAAGCAAAGAGAGATGTCCCTATTTGGTGCCACATCTACGTTGATTGGAGCTTCTATTTTATTACCTGTACTTATGGCTGATTTTTCTCGATTTATTTATAATGACCGACAAAGCTTAATTGCTGTTTTAGGATTAGCAATTGGAACACCTCTTGTCTATTTTATCAGTAGTCTCACATCGATTCAGACTGGTGAAATAGACATTATCCAAATCATGAAATCATTTGATTTAGTCTTGCCAGCATTTATTCTATTATTCGTTTCGACTTGGGTGAACAATGCAACAAATTTATACTCTACTGTACTGACATTTTCTACAATCGACACATCCTTATCATTTCGGAATATGTGTATCGTGACAAGTATCGCTGGAACAATATTAGCCTTACTTGGTTTTTCTACCTATTTATTCGAGTTCCTTAATATATTAGGCGTCTTCGCTCCATCCATCTGCAGTATTTATATTCTTGACTTTTTCTGGTTAAAAAAACAAGACTACGACCTGTCTAAGATACAAGATTGGGGGAAAACAGCTTTGATTAGCTGGAGTGCTGCATCAGCTATAGCTTTCTTAACTTACTATGAAATCTTCCAATTGACTCATGCTCATTTTATTGATTCATTCATTATTGGTGGACTAGTATACTTTCTGCTTAATAGAAGTGAGTAGGACATATAATAGAATCCTCTTCGGGCGTACCATACCAATAAGATTATAAAGTAGATCTCAAATAAAGGGTCAAATTCCTCAGACTTATATTTTATCTTCGTCCTATGTCAATGAGATTGAACAAATATGTAGCGCATGCTGGCATCTGCTCCAGAAGAAAAGCCGTAGACCTGGTCAAAAATGGTGAAGTATCTGTGAATGGAAAGGTGGAGAAGAATCCAGCTTACGAAATCCAGAAAGGCGATAAGGTCCAGTATAATGGTAAAGAAATAAAAACCGAAAGTAAAAAGGTATACATTCTCATGAATAAGCCTAAAAACACACTCACTACAGTCACAGATGACAGAGGCAGGCGCACTGTGATGGACATCATCAATAATAAAGTAAAGGAGAGAATATATCCTGTAGGTCGGTTAGATAGAAACTCTACGGGACTACTATTACTAACGAATGATGGTGATTTAGCTAAAAAATTATCACACCCCAGTCATGGCATCAAGAAGCTATATCATGTGATACTTCACAAGACAGTGACCCCTTCAGACATAGACAAAATCCAGCGGGGTATCGAGCTTGAGGATGGATTAGCTGAAGTCGATAAGATCAATTATGTAGATCATGAGCCGAAGTCTGAGGTCATGATAGAGCTACACTCTGGTAAGAATCGGATCATCAGAAGAATCTTTGAACATTTAGAATATACAGTAGAAAGGCTAGATCGAATATACTATGGTGGACTGACGAAGAAAGACTTACCTCGTGGTTATTTCCGCCCATTAGAGGGTCAAGAGGTTATTATGTTGAAGCATTTTATGTAGCATTTTATAATGCTTAATACTTTTTATACATTTGAATAAAGGTAAATAGTTATTAACCTTTGAATATGAAGTGCTCAGCGTCCTTTTGACTTTTAAAAAAAAGATGGATGGTATTTAGTCAGTCAAAAGGTTACCTGTTACTATTATCTCAATATGTGAATGGAAAAAAGAATCCGTCTAAAAAGCAAGTCAATCGTATCGTAGATGGATTACACGAAATTGGCAAAGAACTGTTAGAATTAACTTTGGTATAAAATCAAGCTATGCAAACTTTGACATACTCTTGATGAATAAAGAACAATCACATTATTTGCGATATTAATAAGATTTATGTACGAATACCATAAAGATAAGAGCAGGTATTTTCAATTTACCTGTCAGACCACGACAGAGCATATCATTCCTTTCATTAAGTCTCACAGAGATATTAAGGCCAATTCTAATATTCTGGAAATAGGCTGTGGAGAAGGTGGAGTCTTACAAGCATTCTTAGATGAAGGGCATCAGTGTGTTGGGATAGAGCTCAGTCCGAGTAGAGCAGAGAAAGCTAAAGAACTGATGGCAGATGCGGTAGCTTCAGGAAGATTAGAGCTGATCGCTAAGAATATTTATGACATAGATTATGAGAAAGACATAGACTTTAGATTTGATATCGTCATCCTAAAGGATGTGATAGAGCACATTCATGATCAAGCAAAATTCATGGCTCACTTAAAACATTTTTTAAATCCTGGAGCCAGGATATTTTTTGGATTTCCACCATGGCAGATGCCTTTCGGTGGGCACCAGCAAATATGTAAAAGTAAATTTTTAACGGTATTTCCTTACTACCACATGCTGCCCATGGGGATATATAAGGCGATTTTATCTGTGGGTAAAGAGTCAGAAAGAACCATCGAAGCCCTAGAAGAAATCAAAGAAACAGGAATCTCTATTGAGCGTTTTGAAAAAATAGTCAAAGAGAATAACTACAAGATTGGTAAAAGACAACACTATTTATTTAATCCGATTTATGAGCATAAGTTTGGTGTGAAGCCAAGGAAACAAGTGGGCCTGATTTCGGCCATTCCCTATATCAGAAACTTTGTCACATCTGCCGCTTATTACATCATAGAGCAATAAAGAACTAAGCTACATTCAGTAATCTAGACCGATGCTATGTCCTACTGGTAGCTATCGGTAAGAATAAATAGAGTATAATACTTAATAGAAATAGGTTTGCTGTTTTAATAATCGCCAACTCAATTTCTATTTCGTATAGGAACGTGCATAGTTTCTTATTTGGGCATGTTCAATAATAGTTAATAAATTCAGAAATAAGAGAACTGCTGGTCAAGCTGATATGACTTTAGCACTTTTAGGTAAAAATCTGTACAAATACTTGGGTATAATTTAATTCTGTCAAATACCTTCTAGGTTGCTTTTTATCTGGATTAGATTCGTTACCCCGTTTATTGCCAAAAACCCTTAAAAGCGAGGTAATAATTCAG
>ENA-ORXT01000362-ORXT01000362.1-marine-metagenome-genome-assembly--contig:-NODE-362-length-74814-cov-5.347940_pt1 | contig 74814 bp, 67 predicted proteins | sample MGYA00237868_ERZ511482 | MGnify/ENA metagenome assembly ERZ511482 | reverse complement strand
GGGAATTATGCTTTTTATTTTTGGCCAATCAGCGTAGTACTTCATCGTTGATTGAGACTCCGCATTGCTCTCAATCTTATTCAAACCCGATTTAACTTTAGAATTATTTATCGCGGAACTACATGCAGACAGAGTCATAACAAGCCCTGCAAATAAAACAAGCTCATTCGTCCGCGAAAGTGATCCCAAGCGCATAACAACGGAATACTTGAGCCTAAATAAAAAAGGAAGCACTGGGAACAGAGAAAGTACCAAAACAATCCCTACCAAAATATATTCAAGTGGCGACATAATGACTCTTTTCCTTCAATCGATAGACTCTCTCTAAAAATGCTTAGTGGGGCTCGCTAGGGTAAATAGGAAGCCCTAGTATTCTCCCCATCAGGCGGAAGTGTTTGTCTTTAGAATAAACTTTAGACTTATTCTGCAGTGCGTTTTGGGCAATTATTAGATCTGGTAAGCCAATTCCATTAGCGCCTGATTGCATGCAAGTGAGTTGCATTTGAATAATATTTTCCCAATTGATATTAAGCGGAAAACGTTTTATTTCGTTTAATAAATTAACCAGTTCATGTTCGCCACGCAAACGGAGTGCGGGTACCAACTCTGTTAATACAATATCATTTGTAGCAAGAAGATTGTTCTCAATTAAGTGGTCGAGATCTGTTGCATTTCCTTTGAAGTAGTCAATCCAGATTGACGTATCTATTAAGGTTAGCAAGTCTCTCTGCCTCGTAAAGTGCTGATATCAATATCTAAGTCTATCTTACCCTTGAACTGCTTTAGCTTCGCCAAATTATGACGACGGATAAGCTCTTCTAAAGCTAGGATGATGACCTGTGTTTTGTTTTTCGCGTTGGTCGTTTCCAGAGCCTCTTGTAGTAGAGCCTCGGGTAAATTTAATGTTGTACGCATGTGGAATACCTTTGTATGCACTGTTTATACTTATTATGCATACAAAAATTTGGGTTAGCTAGTATTAAAATAAACTATTAATAATTTTGGATAAAAAGCCAATATTTATTTTTCATAACAGTGGTATGCAGTTCCAAAGTTGTCTGATGATAAGGCCCTATGTAATAGTCAGAACTCTATAGTAAATTGACAAGATTAGGATTTTATGGCAATTTGTTAATCAAGTTTGTTTAGGCCAGCAGGGGCTTCGATAGGTGGTAAAGGGTTTATGGCCTTTACAATGATGTTTTTTTCTTTAGTCTTCTTACGATGTGCAAGCATGATTTTTGTAACGAATGACAATGTAAAAAAGGAGGCGTCTATGAATAAAAACCCAAAACGAGACAGAAATATTTTTATCTCAGCTTTACTTGAAACAACTTGGGCTTTTGGAATTAGCATCATTGCAGGACACCTATTGACCTAAACAAACTTTATTTATGACAGTATCCCCGCCGCAATCTCATTATGCCGCTTAATCAAAGGCTCCAACTCAACCCCTTCCAAAACGCCATCCTTCACCACAACCTGCCCATTAATCACCGACAACCAAGCCGTCCCCGGCGCGCAAGTCATTAACGAAGCCACCGGATCACTCTGCCCACCCGCATGCTGTAAACCATCAACTCGAAACGCCACCAAATCAGCTGACTTGCCAACCTCCAAACTCCCCAAATCTTCCTCACGCCGCAGCACCCGCGCACCACCCAACGTCGCCAACTCCAAAGCCTCACGCGCCGAAAAACGATCTGCCCTCGCTTCAAACCCAGGCCAACCCACCCGCTGCAATAACATCGCCTGACGCGCTTCACCCAACATATGATTTCCATCATTGCTCGCCGATCCATCAACCCCTAATGCCACTTTCATTCCTGCATCCACCATGTCACGCACTGGTGCAATACCCGACGCCAATATCATATTGCTACTCGGGCAATGACAAATTCCGGTACGTGTTTCTGCCATCTGCGTAATCTCATCCGGTGAAGGATGCACCATGTGCGCAAACCAAACGTCGTCGCCCAACCAGCCGACACTCTCCATATATTCCAGCGGGCGCATGCCAAATTTTTCCATACAAAAACGATCTTCATCGATGGTTTCAGCAAGGTGCGTGTGCAGATTGACCTTAGGGTATTTACGAGCCAAATCAGCAGTGCGCTGCATTAGCTCACCTGTCACACTAAAGGGAGAACATGGCGCTAAACCAATCCGCAGCATCGAGTGTTTTTCAGCATCATGAAACTCCTCAATCACGCGAATGCAGTCTTCCAAAATCTCGTCTTCATCCTGACAAACTGAATCTGGTGGTAAGCCGCCCTTGCTCTCCCCCAAACTCATGCTGCCCCGCGTGGGGTGAAAGCGAATGCCTAGCTCTTTTGCTGCACGGATCTCATCATCCAGCTTTGCCCCGTTGGGGAATAGGTAGAGGTGGTCGGCTACTGTGGTTGCGCCCGAAAGCAGCAATTCTGAAAGGCCAACTTTGGCACTGACATAAACCGCCTCACCATCCATTTTGCCCCAGATCTTGTAGAGCGTTTTTAACCAATCAAACAGCGATAAGCCCTGTGCGGTACCCACGGTGCGAGTCAGCGTTTGGTAGAGGTGATGATGGCAGTTAATGAGGCCAGGAATGATCACAGTGCCAGTTGCATCGATTACCTGATCAGGAGTGATACCGTGATCAGCGCAGTGCTTAACAATCGCCTCAGTAGAGTCCACAGCCTCAATCACGTTATCGCGAATCAGTATGGCACCATCGATAAGTTCACGCCGCTCGGCATCCATCGTAACCAGCACCTTGGCGTGCTGAATTAATTTAATCGTCGCAGTCTGATTAGCCACAGCGTGTCCCCTAAAAATAAACAAATGTCAGATGGTATGCAAACTAGCATTGACCGCTCTGCACGTAAAGCACACAAAAAAATCACAACTCATTCGTTTGTATTGCACAGCCCTTCAGTAACTTAACCGTCATTGAAATAGAAGAGGGTTACACGATGAATTTTAGTCATCGAAAAGTGTTCGCCATCGTCACGTTAGCTACGCTGGCGGTACTGGGCCATTGGAACTTTTGGTCGCACGGCATTTATGCACTGGGGTTTAACACCACGGCGTTTTGGTTGGGAATCGCTCTTTTGCTTTGGGATAATAACCCCGCACTACGCCTGCGCTATGACTGGGTTTGGTTTGTTCCACTGTTGCTGATGGCGCTGAGCTTTTCGCTGTTTGAAAACCCATGGCTGAAGATCATTTCGTGCGTCGTGCTGCCCGCTGCAACGAGCATGTTTTACGCCTATTCGCAGTTAGTGAATGCTAAAGAGCGCTTCTGGGGCTTGCAGTTAATAATGACTCTGTTCAAGCGCAGCTTAGTACCGTTGCGTATGATTGGTGAAGCCACATTGTTTTGCCGTAGCATCGTGGCTCGCGTCTTTTCTTTTCAAAACAATCATCTGTTTAAACGCATCATGAGTGGCCTACTTTTATTAGTCCCCATCTCAGCGATTGTACTTGTGCTATTAACCTCTGCCGATGAGAATTTTTCACGTCTTGTGGATATGACCGGCGTGAAATTATTTGGCTTTTTAAACTGGAGTATTATCGCCAAGGTGTTTTGCATTTTTATGATGTGTGTATTGATCTTCGCAGGTTTAGCGGGGTTTCAAGACCCTTATGACTATGAAGAAAAACACCAAGCGTTCAATTTAGATGATGTGGTGATTGGTATCGTTATGGGCGGTGTTTTGCTGATCTATTTAGTATTTTTAGTATTGCAAATCGAGTACATGATGCCCGCCATGTTGCCGCAGAGTTTTGATAAAACTGAGGAAATTGTTAAATCAGGCTTTTGGCAGCTGTTTTTCCTTTCTATTCTCAACGTTGGGTTGTTTTTCACGGTCTACAAAAACACGGGTAAAGCCGCACAGATCTTGTTGCGAATTTATATAGTCACGTCTGGGTTGTTGTTATTGTCAGCCGCTTGGAGAATGGGTATGTATGTTTACTGGCATGGCTTGAGTTACGAGAAATTCTTCGCCACCTACACCACGTTATTTGCGTTACTTGTGTTTGTGTATTTAGTGATAGCAAGCTTTGCCAAAGAGCGTAAAAACGTGTTCTGTTTTATCGCGTTTGCAGCGCTCTGGTCATATGGCGTCGCAACAGTGCTACCGGTTGAGCGAATCATATTTAAAAGTAATGTGCAGCTCTCACAGTCAAAGCACAGCAAAGTCGACATGGACGAGCTCAGAATGCTTTCAACGGATGTGCTGGTCGATGTTCGGTCACACTTTAACCCGGCGTTAGCAAAGACCAACCAGCAGAAGATTCAGTCTAGCCGTTGGAACCAATGGGCTAATCGTTTGGAAGCAAAGTACTGCCACCGCAATTGGTATGAAAAGAACCTGAGCTTAGTCGCACAATGCCCGTAGTTTTACCGGACTTCTCAATCTAGCAAGGTGTGGGGTGTTTACTGCAGCGAGTCCTTCCAAGCGACGCTTGGGGTAAGCGCAGTAAACACCCCATATCCTTGCGACTCACTTAATCCAATTTTTAGTAATCGCATACCGAGAAGCAACGACCATGACGACACCGATCACAATCCCAATGGCCGGCATAACAATCGCAGGCCGCCCCATCACATCGATAGCATCTGAAATAAACCACACATAAACCGTCTGCGACAGCCCCCCCATAATAGAAATAAGGAACATAATAAACGCCCATTTTTTCCTAGACAGCAGCGCAAGCGACCCCATGAGTCCGCCAAATACCTTCAAACCATAAACGACATTCACCCAACTAGGGATGACTTGATAGAGCGCAAGCTGCGTCTCTGACATCTTATCCGCGATCTGCTCCAGCATAAATACGCGCGAATAAAAGCCCGCCATATCCATAAAAAACCAAAGCAGTGATAGGACTGAAATAATCCAAAACCAAATCGGTAATTTTGTCTCTGTCATAATTATCTCTCAGCAGTATTCGTCAATTAGTACGGGCTATGGTGTTTACTGCGCTCACTCAAGCTTCGCTTGAAATGATTCGCCGCAGTAAACACCATAGCCCGTACGGGTAATTCAAACCGTTCTATTAGCGAGTGGCAAACCACTTGGCAATCTGCGCACGCTCACGGTCCGTAATCTTGCTGAGGTTAGCCAGCGGCATGTATTTTGAGGCAATACTGCTCGCAACGATGGCGGCGTGTTGCTCAAGGTGCGCGGATGTTTCTAGCATAACCCCTTTAGGTGCTGCGTAAAAACCGGGGTAGTTAGGCTTTTCTGCATGGCACATTGCACAGCGAGTTTGCACAATAGCCAAAGCATCGGCATCACTTACCGCGCCAATGGGTTCTTGTCCCAGTGTAGAGGCCGGTGGTTTATACATCATAGGAGAAAGCGCCAATATCACCGTCAGCAGCAGCAAGACACCCACAGCAGGGTAGGCCCAAACCTTTTTGCCTTGATGTTTTAGTACAAAGAACTGACGAATAAACACACCGGCCAACATGATAATGGCCAACACCAACCAGCCTTTTTCATGGCTAAAGGTCATGGGGTAATGCGTGCTGATCATGATGAATAGTACAGGTAGCGTAAAGTAGGTGTTATGTACTGAGCGCTGTTTACCGATCATGCCGTAACGACCATCGACCGGCTCCCCCGCTCTAATTTGGGCGACCATTTTACGTTGACCGGGGATGATACGTATGGCGACGTTCGCCACCATCATCGTGCCCATAATCGCGCCCACGTGCAAAAAAGCGGCGCGTGCGCTGAAGATCTGAAACAGTGCATAATCACAAGCGATGATCAGCACAAATACCGCGGCGGCGAGTATTTTATCTTTGCCCTCCAATAGACGACAAAGCTGGTCATAGATGATCCAAGAAAACGCGATAAATCCAACGCTAATGCTAATGGCCTGTGTTGAGGTCAAGTCCATGACGTTAGCGTCGATAAGATAGGCTTTTGCCCCTACCCAATAAATGATGAACATCAACCCCATACCGGATAGCCAAGTGCTGTAGGCTTCCCAGATCGACCAATGCAGGTTGTCGCTTAAAGGCTCATCTTTAGGGCCGGTTAAGAATTTTTGACTGTGATAGAAACCACCGCCATGAACAGCCCAGAGCTCGCCGTGTACCCCACGTGCTTTATCTTTTTCTTTTTTAGAGGGGCGTATAGAATTGTCCAGCATCACAAAATAAAACGATGCGCCAATCCACGCGATTCCCACAATTACATGAAACCAACGCATCAGCAAATTGGCCCAATCCCATAAATAGGCTTCCATAGTCATACCCTAAACAATTGAGCTTGTAATGTAGTGTATTTACCACCGCTGTACAACTCAGCATAATGCAGTCTCACACCATGAGAGAATTACTATGAGCCGCCAGTCTTCACTGATCCGCTTAATCCCCCTAGTGTTTGTTTTACTGTGGAGTACAGGGTTTATTGGCGCTAAGTATGCCTTACCGTTTATTGAGCCTTTTTACTTATTGTTTTTGCGCTTTAGCCTTACGGTGGGCGTGTTTTTGCTGCTGTGCGTGATATTTAAAGCAAACTGGCCCTCACTAAGGTTAACTGGGCACCAAATGGTGGTGGGGTTACTGATTCATGGGGCTTATTTAGGGGGCGTGTTCGCGGCGATTAAGTGGGGTATGCCCGCAGGAATTGCGGCGATCATTGTGGGGGTACAGCCCATCTTGACCGCCTTGTTGAGCTGGCAGCTAATGGGTGAAAAGCTGCGCTCTGCCCAGTGGGTAGGCCTTGGGCTGGGGTTGATCGGTATTATCATTGTAATTGTAAGCACCAAGGGTTATGACAATGTTGAGCTTAATACGTCTGCACTGTTAACCGCGAGTTTGGCGCTGGTGGGTATTTCGGTAGGCACGTTGTACCAAAAACGCTTTGGCGCGGGTGTTGATTTGCTAGCAGGTTCGTTCTGGCAGTACGTGAGTACCGCCATACTCATGGCGATACTGGCATGGACGCTTGAGACGCGTGAAGTGGTTTGGGATGTACAACTTATACTTGCATTGGGGTGGTTAGTGTTTGGCTTATCTATTACCGCCATACTGTTATTGATGTATATGATACGTGAGGGCGAATCGGCGAAGGTTGCAAGCTACTTTTATCTCGTGCCAGTGGTTGTGAGTGTTGAGGCTTGGTTCTTGTTTGATGAATCCTTGCCGCTGTCGGCAATTGCGGCAATCGTTTTAACAGTTTTTGGTGTTTATTTAGTGATTAAAAAGAAACAGTAGCACTTGTGTGAGTGTTTGGGTTGATGGGGTCAACAGGGTACGTTTCTCAGATGATTGATCAAAATAATTGACGATGTTCATTTTTCGTTCATCTGAAGTAGTGTATACGTTAGTACTCTCTTGGAACAATAAAAAATTCTTCGTCTCTTAACTAGAGGGAGATAACCACAAAATAAGGCAGGTACTTTAATCGGTATCTGCCTTTTTTATTGTCAGAGAATGCTTTGTAAGAAGGCTTGGGTTCTAGCGTGTTTAGGGTGTGTGAAAATGGCCTGGGGCGCACCTTCTTCCAATATTTTGCCTCCATCCAAAAAACAGACCTTGTCGGCTAACTCACGTGCAAAATTCATCTCATGCGTTGCTAATACCATGGTCATTCCTTGACGGTGTAACTGCCTTAACACGTCCAACACTTCGGCTACCAGTTCGGGGTCCAGTGCGGATGTAATCTCATCAAAAAGCATGATTTTAGGCTGCATCGCCAGCGCTCTGACAATCGCCACACGCTGTTGCTGACCCCCTGATAATTGATCTGGGTAGTTTTGCATGCGATCGGCTAGGCCAAACTTTTTAAACAGCGCTTCAACGTCAGGCAACAGCTCGTCGCGGCGACGTTTGTATATGCGCCTCGGCGCGAGCATGACATTTTCAACTGCCGTCATATGAGGAAATAAGTTAAAGCTTTGAAATACAAGGCCGATTTGCTGGCGCACAGGCTGAGGGTCTAACCCGGGTACAGAAATATCGGTACCATCTAGAAAAATTTCACCCTCATCAATCTCTTCAAGCAGGTTCATGCAGCGCAGCAGGGTTGACTTGCCTGAGCCTGAGGAGCCGATGAGGCAAACCATCTCACCTTCTTGAATAGTGAGGTTAATACCATCGCACACTTTTCGCTCGCCAAAGCTTTTATGAACATCAACCAGTTTTAATTCGCTCATGAGCCTTAATTCCGCTCGCGCTGCTGTTTTGCCATGAGGTAGTCGGCAAAACGTGTTGCAGGTATCGTAATAAGGAGGAAGATAATAGCGGCAGCCACATAAGGGGTGAAATTGGCATAGAGCGATTTATAAACACCTGCCTGCCTTAAAATTTCAACTGGGCCGATAAACGATAACAAGGCAACGTCCTTTTGCAGTGCAATAAACATATTCATATTAGCCGGAACAACGCGCCGAATCGCTTGGGGCAAAATGACAAAGCGCATCGTATCGCCCGGGGACAAGCCTAACGAGGCGGCAGCGGCACGCTGGGAGTGGTGAATGGATTCAATCCCTGAGCGGAAAATTTCGGCAACGTAAGCCGAATATGTCAGTATCAAAGCCAATGAACCCCAAATATAAGGGCTGTTCCACGGACGTGGCAAGCCTAAACCCGGTATACCAAAACCAATTAAATACACAATTAAAATAACCGGCACACCACGAAACACATCGGTGTAAATTGCGCCAAATAAACGCAGCGGGTAGAGCGCAGGCGAGCGTGCATCTCGGCACAGCGCGATCACTAACCCAAGGATTGCAATGAGCGGTGCGCACCACAAAAAAATCATCACATCCAACACAAAGGCGTCAAGCAGTGTTGGGAAGGTCTTGATGAAAATGTCAGTATTGAAGAAGCTTTTTTTGACCGCTGGCCAGCCTGGTGCTAGTGGAATAAGCAGGTACAGGAAAGCCACCACGATGGCCGTGCTGATCACGGCAATCGTGGTGCTGCGTTTACGAACGCGTTTAGCGTGTGCTTGTCTTGCGGTTAGCATATCAGTTGGTTAAGTGTATGATACGAATTTACTTAATGACCGGTACGCCCGTGGTTTGTTGTAACCAAGTGGCTTCGATGCTGGCAAGTTTGCCGTCTGCTTTCATCGCCTCTAAGGCTTCATCAACACACGTTTTTAGCGGACTACCTTCTGACATTAACATACCAAACTGATCAGGTTTTTCTGTACGGTCGGCAGGGAATTGACCGATTACCACACCGTCATCTAGCACAACAGCGCCAAGGTACATTGCCGTTGGCAGGTCAAACAACGCGGCATCGATTTGATTGGCCTTCATCGCTGCGACAACATCATTGTTATCGTTATACAGCATCGGCTTGTCTTTTGGTTCAATCAGTTTGTTAAGCGTTGGCAACGCCGTTGTACTGGCATCTGCGCCCCAGAGTAACCCTTTTAGTGAGGCCAAATCGGCACTGGCGCCTTTCTCTTGAGTTGGCTTTCGAACTAAAACAGCCATCGCGGCTGAGTAATAAGGGACCGAGAAGTCGACGACCTTTTCACGTTCTTCTGTAATGGAAAACTGCTGCATGTTGAAGTCGAAATTTTTCTCACCCGGCTGGATCGATTCATCAAATGATGCCGTCGTCCACTGTACCTTGTCTTTGTCAAAACCCATACGCGTCGCAACTTCATAACCGATCGCGGCTTCAAAGCCTTTACCGTCTTTTGGATTATTATCGATCACCCAAGGAAAGTAAGAAGGGTTGCCCGTCGCGATGGTTAGAACGCCTTCTTTTAAGGTCTTTCCAGCAGCACATTCGCCGGCTGCAAACGCTGTATTTGTTGACACTAATAGGCCCAGACAGACACTTGCAAGAGCAATTGATGATTTTAATAACATGATAATTCCTCGGGTGGATTAGGTTTTATTATCGTTACCGATTCAGGATAGTTTGTCCAGCAAAACTGCTGCTAACGAATTGATCTTGTCGCACCAGCGGCATTACTTTTATACTCAAGTTTCTTATCGGTATTGTGGTTGAAAACGAATGAAACGGATTTGTGTGTATTGCGGTTCCAGCAACGGAAAATTACCTGTTTATGCAGAAGCGGCCAAAGCGTTAGGGAAAGTACTCACCGACCAAGGTATCGGCTTGGTTTACGGCGGGGCTAGCGTGGGTATTATGGGCGTTGTCGCTGAGGCGGTGTTAGACGGTGGTGGCGAGGTGATTGGGATAATCCCTCAGGCGATAGCAGATAAAGAGATTGCTCACACTGGGCTGAGTGAGCTAAAAGTCGTTGCAAATATGCATGAGCGCAAAGCGATGATGGCAGAGTATGCTGATGGCTTTATCGCCCTGCCAGGCGGTTTAGGTACGCTGGAGGAGTTATTTGAAGTGTGGACTTGGGCGCAGCTTGGTTTTCATCAAAAGCCCTGTGGGCTATTGAATGTCGCAGGCTACTATGATCATTTGACGGCATTTATTGACCATGCGGTGGATCAGGAATACGTTAAAGCTGCCCATCAGGAAGCGTTATTGGTTGCAGACAAACCCGCTGAGCTGCTTGAGAAAATGGTTAACTATAAAACAGTTCCTGGTGGTAAGTGGATCGGTAGAGACGACCTTTAAAGCGGCTGGCAAAAACCATGACATCCTTTATCCCATTGATTCGTAGGGAGTGGCGATTGCTGCTGTTTGGCTTTGTCATGATGTTTGCCACCAGTCCCGGTCAGACTTACTTTATTGCACTATTTAGTGGTGAAATTCGTGCTGATCTGTCTTTAAGTCACGGTGAGTTCGGTGCGATTTATTCTGTTGCGACACTAGCCAGCGCCGTTGTTTTGCTGTGGAGTGGAGCATTAGTTGATCGGATCGATTTACGCCGATTTGCCCGTTTCGCGGTCATTGGCTTAGCGGCTGCCTGCCTAATCCTTTCAGTAAGTCAAAATGTCGGCATGTTACTGATTGCCATTTTTTTACTGCGCCAAATGGGGCAAGGGCTTATGTACATGACCAGTACTACGGCTATGGTGCGCTATTTGGAGCCAAATAAGGGCAAGGCGACTGCGTTAAGTGGATTGGGTTATTCGGTTGCAGAGGCGACACTGCCGTCGTTAATTATTTTACTGCTGCTGGTGATGAGCTGGCGTCAGTCGTGGCTATTATTTGCAGGGGTATTGGCTATTGGCGTGCCCATTGCGTTACACCTTTTGCTTAAAGGGCACAGTGAGCGTCACCAAGCTTATCTCAGTCACATAGCAGATGAGGAGCGCATGCAAGTCAGCGACACGCAAGTGTATCGCCGTCGACAGTGGACGCGTGCTGAAGTGGTTAGGGACCCTTTGTTTTATCTGTTCACGCCGGGCTTATTAGCTCAGTCATTACTGTTTACCGGTTTCATGTTTCATCAGATTCACTTGGTGCAAGAGAAAGGCTGGCCGTTGCTTGTCTGGGGTAGTTTGTACCTGCTATACGCGCTCAGCACAGTAGTGATGAATCTGATCATTGGTGCCTTGGTTGACCGCTTTGGTGCGGTACGCCTCGCCCCATTTGTAAGCCTCCCAATGGGCATAGGGTTATTAATTTTATCCAGTTCAGACAGTGTCATGGTGGCGGGTATTTTTATGTTGTGTATGGCCATGTCCTCGGCCGCACAAAGCACTACAGCAGCCCCCTTTTTTGCAGAGCGCTATGGCAGCAAAAACCTAGGGGCCATTAAGTCATTGGGAACCTTTATGATGGTGCTGATGAGCGCTATCTCACCGGCCATATTAGGCTGGGGCATCGACAGTGGCATCAAAATGGACACGTTGGCAATCGGTGGTGCGGTTTATGTGGCGGTCACCTCATCCATGGCGTTGTATGCTTATCGGCGATCGCTGTCTCAAACTAGCCGGTCATAAACCTCAACCAACGCCTTGGCACGTGTCGTAATCTCTTCAACACTCGTTCCCCGTTGATAAAGCGAGCTGCCAATACCATACCCGCTGATGCCGGCATCGCGCCACTGCTGCAGGTTATCATTGCTCACCCCACCCACCGCGTAACAGTCGACATCTGTAGGTAAAACCGCACTTAGCGCTTTCACGCCCGCAGGCCCCATGGTTGAAGCTGGGAATAGCTTTAGGGCATCGGCACCCCAGTCCAGCGCTGCAAAGCACTCAGTGGCGGTAAACACGCCTGGAAATGAGTCCATCTCTAGCGATTTGGTGCGACGAATCACTTTTTTATTGCAGTTAGGCGAGACGATAAACGTGCCACCAGCGGCCATAACGTGGTTTACCTGCTTGGCTTTAGTGACTGTGCCAGCCCCAATATGAGCGTTGTGGCCAAAGTGCGTCGCTATAAGCTCTATTGAGCTAAAAGCATCCGGTGAGTTAAGTGGCACCTCAATCCAATCGATGCCATTTTCAATTAACGCGGCGGTCACTGCGACCGCCTCTTTAGGCGTAATTTCACGGAGAATCGCGATGAGTTTACGTGACATATCGATGCTTTCCTTAAAATGAGCTTAGGGCTTATTGAGCGCTTGATAGGCCTGCGCCAAGCCGTATAGGGTTAACGTTTTTGGGTTAAATACATGAGCGGTCACCCCAAGGGATTCTAGTGCGATGGCGTAAAGCCGGCTAAGTGTTAATTCACCAATGAGATTCACTGTTTGCGTTTGCCAAAATGGGGCTGCACCGGCAAGTTCTGCACCTATTATTAACCCTGATAAAGTAGATTTAGCACTCGCGGCCGGTAGGTGGTGGAGCATATCTTGTGCTCGTAGGCGAAAGCAGTGTGAGAGGAGGTCTTGCGGCGACTTGATACTACAAGCGATACCGTCTAAAAATGCCGCATCGTCCCAATCGGTTGAGGCAACGGTGTGTCTTAGCATTGAGTGCTCGCTTAGCAACGCGAAGATTTCACCGGTCATATAGGTCGTGAAGTGTTGGATGTTACCCTCGTGTAAACTGACCCATTTGCTATGGGTGCCGGGTAGGCAGACGGCTCCACTGGCTGCGGTATCTTCTCTAATTAGTCCAGCGATTTGTGTTTCTTCGCCGCGCATAATATCTGCAGGGCTAGTTTGGCAGACACCCGATAACACTTTCACTGTCATACGCGGGTCTTGAGTGGCGATTGTAATGATGTGTTTGCTTGAAGTTGGGTGACAGGGCGTCTGCAGGTAAGGCGCTTCCTGCCAGCCCTGACGTGCACCGACCATCCCGCAGGCGATGACGGTAACGGGCGCTTGTAATGGGTCTTGCGGTAGCCAATCCTCTATTAGCTTTACTAGAGCAGGTTCAAATGCCTCTGGTGCTAAGCTGGCCATACCATCGGCTGAAATCTTTTCACACATCAGCACATTGTGCTCGTCCATGGCATAGGCGCGAAGCTGTGTACTTCCCCAGTCAATGGCAATCCATCGGATGTTCTCTTGCATGCTAATGCTCCTAAATCGTCACTTGATGCACAATCACAGGCTGTACTGTTTGATAAAATTTCGGTCAGGCTCAACCCCAAGACCGGGGCCATTGGGGATGGTAACGAAGCCGCCTGTTTTAGCGACCTGAGCCTGAATATTTAACGGTTCGAGCAATAAGTCATCGCGAAATAAGTTGTGAGTAGTATCAAACTCTAACATGGGTTCGCGTGGGAACATGCCCCCTGGCAGCGGGGGCATCGCCGCTAGCAGTTGCAGATTCGTCGCAATAGCAACCGCTGAGCCCCATACGTGGTTCACAACCGGTGTAAAATGAGTATGGGCAAGCGCTAAGACTTTTAAATATTCGGTAATTCCACCGAGTGCGCAAACTTCTGGCTGGGCTAAATCGAGGCAGCGGTTTTCTAATAAATGCCGCCAGCCCCAGCGCGTGAATTCTGCCTCACCGCCGGCAATATTAGTTTTAAGTGTCGCACGAAGTTCGCGGTAGCCATCATGATCTTCTGGAGCCACGGGCTCTTCAAACCAGTAAGCGTCAAGCTCATCAAGTGCATGGCCTACATACAGCGCGTCACTGGTGGTATAGCAGTGATTGGCATCGACCATAAAAGGGTAATCCTCACCAATGCCCGCCCGCACGGCTTTAGCTAAGCGCACATCATCCTTAGCACCAAGGCCGACTTTCATTTTAGTGGCGACAAAGCCTGCCGCTTTAATGGCGGCAGCTTCCTCTTCAAAACGGCCGAGGTGCGCATCCAAGTTCTCGCGGCACAGCATCATGCCGTAACCATAAACGGGCACTTGATCGCGAAAGCGGCCGCCGATGAGTTTATGAATCGGTTGATTAGTGATTTTCCCTGCCAAGTCCCACAAAGCGATATCAACACCCGACAACGATTGCAGTGGCATGCCTTTTTGCCCATGGTCGCGAAGCAGGTTGTAAACGTGATGCCAAATGACTTCACGATCCATCGGGTCACGCCCCAAAATCATTGGCTGAATAACGCCTTCAACAATGCCTTTATTAGCAATGGCGACATTACCAGGGCCAAAGCACTCACCCCAGCCGGTCAAGCCCTCATCGGTGGTAACCTCAACCAAATGTGTTGAGCGTTTGGCATAGTACTGCTGCGAATAGCCAAGCTCTTTAGGAAGATCGTATTGCAAGACGTGACTTTTTACTGAGGTAATTTTCATAGGCACAGCGTCAAATGGTGGATGAGAAGGGCGTTAGCGTCAGCTCACGGGTGTTATAAAAATAGTGGGCTAATTTAGCAAACGCTTACAAATTTAGGCAATTGGCAAATCAAAGGTATAGCCGTCGCTGATAAGGCGTAAATGCTCGCCTTGCTCATCTGAAATGACCTCGCCTAGTTCGGCAAGTTCATGCAAAATGCTATTCGTCAATCGCCCTGCCATTTCATAGCGGACGATAACTAAAGGCACTTCTTGCCCTGGAATAACCGATGAGTCTAGCCACAGTTTATTACGCTCGCCTAGAACAACGACATCGCCATAGCTACTGGTCAGTACAAGCTTTTGCTCTACGGTGTGTGGGTTTTGCACCGTAAGCTGCGTCATTAAAAACGGAGTCGTTTCCACCGTTATTTTCATCTGCTCGCCGGGCGTTTTTAGGTAGTGTTGCCCCTCTTCAAACCATAAGACACTTGAAAATAGCTTGACCAGCGCCTCACGCTTTATCAAGCCGCCTTCGTGTAGCCAGCTGCCATCGCGCTGGATGACGATGTCGATTTCACCTTGGTGTTTTGGCTGCCACAAATGGACCGGTGGGTGACCACTAGCCGTTAGTGGTTCTAAGTCATTTGCAAGTGATTCTAGTGTGCTCATAAAGGGGTCTCTTGGTGCGTTTGGACAGAATGCTTGAGGGTAAAGATATCGACCTCGTGTTGTTTACAAACGGTTATCAACCGCTTTGATTCTAACTGATCGATAAATAGCGCTTTTAATTGGGACACATGGCCCACTTTAACCGGTGCGTTGCGTTCAAGCTTAGTGGTGTCGGTGACTAAAAAACAGTGACGGGCATTGTTTAAAATAGCCTGAGCAACGCGTACCTCTCGGTAGTCATAGTCAAGCAGCGTGCCATCCTCATCTAGCGCTGAAATACCGATCACGGCAAAATCGAGGCGAAACTGCTGCACAAAGTCAACCGTCGCCTCACCAATAATAGCCCGGTCTGCATGCCGCAGTACGCCACCTGCCACAATGACTTCAAAGCTGGGGTTTTGGATAAGAATATTGGCAACATTAAGATTATTGGTCACCACCATAAGGTCTTTATGACCCAGCAACGCTTCGGCCACCGCTTCGGTGGTGGTGCCAATATTAATAAACAGCGAACTTTTATCGGGGATTTGCTGGGCGCAGAGTTTGGCCAGCTCCTTTTTTTCAGCCGAAGCAATGGTGCGGCGTTGCTCGTACCCTACATTGGCTACTCCTGACTCTAGTACCGCGCCACCGTGCACTCTAACCAGTAATTCTGCGTCACAAAGCCCGGTTAAATCTTTGCGTATCGTTTGTGGGGTCACATTGAACTTCTTAACCAATTCCTCAACGATTACTTGACCGTTGAGCTTAGCTTCGTTCAAAATTTTCTGTTGTCGTAGCGATAGGTTCATGAGTGCTTATGTGTCTTTAGTGCGATGGGTTTCATGGTGCAGAGTGCGCAAGCTTGAGAGGGGTGATAAGGCATCGTACAGCGCCAAGGCCATGCCTTTGACATGGGGCCTACGCGCCCAGTCGTCTCTGGCGAACAGCGATAAGTTGACGTATACCGGGGGTGAAAATTCCCGAACAGCGATTTTATCTTCTGGTGACAATACCAGTGGGTCAACCAGCGCAACCCCCGCGCCTGCCTCAACCATGATGACCATGGTGCGTTGAGTATTGGCCTCGATAACGCCCCAGCCATGGCTTTGTGAGGCGGCAATGCCGCTTGCTTCAAGTGCAATTCTTAATGCACTGCCTTTGGTTAAGCGAATCTGCCGGTAAGTCTGCAGGTCGTTTTCGTGGATAACTTTCTGCTTTGCCAGTGGGCAGTCTGGCGCCATCACGCACACAATACGCATAGCGATGGTGGCAAAAGTGCTAATGCCAGGTTCATTGACACTGCCAATGGCCGCAGCAATATCAAGCTTGCCGTCAACAAGCTTTTGAATTAGGGTTTGTTTGGTGTGGCTTTCCAAGCGAATGGACAGTTTAGAATACTCAGTTGAGTATCGCGCGATACAGCGGGCGAGCTCCCCATGAATAAACGCGGTCATAACACCAACAGAGACTTCAGGCAGAGCATCGTTTTGCATTTCTTGGGCGAGTGTCTTAACACGGTTAAGGGCGGTAATGACGCGTTTGCCTTCCTCAGCAATACGTAAACATTCTGATGTGGGCAGTAGGTCCTCGCCAACACACTCAAACAGGTTTAAACCGAGCGCTTTTTGTAAGGACTGTAGTGACTGCGATAACGCTTGCGGCGAAACCGATAGTTGCTTTGCCGCTTCAGTCGATGAGCCTGCTAAGGTTAGCGTTGCTAACAATTGCAGTTTTTCGATTGTTATAGCATCCTTATTCATCGCTTTGGCCAGTGTAATGGGCTTGTGAAGGTAACATTCATTGTATCGAATTAGCAAAAGCTCTGATTTTTTATTGGGTAGGTGAGTGATTATGAAGAGGGCTTGATTTGCGCTACCATTAGACTGATGGTAGCTGCGTTTTATCGTTTTTGTGTCATTATAAATACACAAGAAGAGATCACATCCCCCCTAAAAGGTGATCCAAGTCAACAATAAGAGTGTGTCATGAATACCAATAAAGCCCAATCTGAAGTGCGCTGTAGCTGTAGTATTCTCAGCAATTATGAGTCAATTTTAAAAGAACAGCAGCAAACGCCTGAGTTATCCAACCTGCGAGAAGTGAAGTTAAAAATTCTTAAAAAGTTGATGAATACCAACAAGTGCCCCGCAGGGCATGTGTTTCAGTCCGACTAGTCTCGGGTTATTAGCCGCCCTACGGTCTTTGCAATCCCCACAGTGACCGTGCTGCCCGCGTTAAACGTTAGATAGTCACTTTGAATGCCGTCTGAAAATATTACACCATCCTCCGGCATCAATGATTCGAGGGTGAGTGGTTTGTTAGCTTTAATCTCACCAAATACGATACGGACACTAGACGTGCGACTAGGAAAAGGTTCTCTTACTGCAAACTGAAGCCTTGCCTCATTCCAGCTAAAACCATTTTGTAAGGCGTGCTGCTCACTGCCTGAAATCCCCATTGCACCAGCTAAAATTGACTGTAACCACCCTGTTGAGCCAAAGCCTGTAGAGATGATAACCCCAGATGATGATTGGATTTCTTGCAGGCCTGCCCAGTTGATATTGTAATGAGCCGAGGTGTGGCTTTTGGGACCAATGAATAAATCATTGACCCCTAGCAGATGCTGCCCATCATTAGTGCTCGCTTGCGCAAAAGTGATGCGCTTCTCACTCACGTCATTATCGACGGTGCGTTTGATAATTGAAGATAGGTCTTTCATTTTAAATGGTAATAAACGACCGTCCCAGCGAGCAGGGTCAGGGTTAATCGCAATCACGGGTTGGCCATCTAGGTATTTTAACGTATTGGCCACCAAACCGTCCTGACCAATAACAATGACGATGTCATCGGGGCTGAACTGATAGTTTGCAAGAAACCCCCGTTCTAAAAGTTGAAACCGCCCCAGCGGTTTGAGAGTTTGTTCCGCTTCAAGCAAACACTGTTGGTAGTGCGTGTTTTCTTCAAAGTAGTCCTGAGCGTCCACGTCGTTGTGCTCTAAATAGAACTTTGCCTGTGGCCATGTATTAAACCGCTCAACCAACTCTTGAAGTCGCGTTTTACGGCTCACGACAATGAAGCGGGGAGTGCTGCGTTTTGCACTGTTAGACTTCATGAGCGAACCGCCTTTTTAATCGCCTGGCTAAACATGTCTGGGCTAATGTTGAGTTCGCCAATTTTGCCTGCATTTTGAGCGAGTGAATCAAATGCAACCGCGATTAGCTGTTCTGGGTTCATGCCTGTAAGGGCTAGCGCTTTTAAGTTTTCAACGGGTAGTTCGCGAAAAGCTTTCATTTGTTCGGTGATTGCATAGGCTTCTGAATCAGCTTCTTGTTTGCGGTTGTCCACGGACAGTTTTACCAGTGCTTGGCGCTGATTTTCGGAGTCGATCTCACTGCTAAGACGTTCACGTTGGGTTTCTGCATTGGCTCGAAGCGACGCTCGCTCGTTTTCGATGCGGGACTCTTCAATTTCTTGCTCTTTTTGCTGAATGGTCAATTCCGTGGCCAGTTCCGCCTCTTTTATAGTCAGCTCTTGCTCTACCGCTGACTTACGGCGCGCATAGGTGGCATCGTCTGACTCTTTTAAAATTGACTCTCGCACTTCTGCTTCGAGTGCTCGGGAGGTTTCTCTGCTGGGGGAAATGGCGGTAATGGCTGACTCGATCACGCTAACACCCAGCTCAGCAAGTGCCGGCTGATCATAAAGTTTGGTGTTAATTTGCTGAACTAAGGATTGCCCCAATTTTAAAGATTCGCGTAAAGAGGCGGCTTGTACGGCATTTTGCACAATGGTTTGCACGGCGCGCAGTACGCGGTCATCCAATGTTAAGGGGTCTTCTGACACGTAGCTAATGCCATCTGTTTTGATATTGTAATTTAACATCTCGGCCGTTTTTTCAGGGTCAATCACCCGATAGCTAATCTGGCCTTGCACTTGGATCGATTGAAAATCAGCAGAGAGCAAGTTAAATATAAAGGGTGCCTGCTGAACATTAACCGGGATGGTCGCAATAGAGGTGGTCGCGGCATTGTAAAAAAAGCTTAAACCTTTACCTTTCTTTTTTACTTTTCCGTTAACGCTTTTAATCACGTAGGTTGATGAGTCTGCTTTAAAATAGGGTATGCCAAACATGTCGTTTCTCCTTATAGTGTCTATTTGTCACTTATGGCAATGATTGATTGCAGAGGAGCGATCTGTCAAGTTAAAAGTGTCAAAAAGACACAAATAAATTGAAATCGACCTTTTGGCGCGATAGGATGTGTAAAAGTCTTACGGAAAAACTCATGACTGAAGCAGAATTTTTAACGCACTATGACAAGCGTGAGTTCGATACGCCGTTAATTAGCGTCGACTCGACCCTATTCACTTATCACAACAGTCAGTTAAAAGTGCTGTTAGTTGAGCGCTCCTCCCACCCCGATAAGGGACTGTGGGGATTGCCCGGTGGTTTTGTTGATTTACAAAATGACCAAACGCTAGAGCAAACGGCATTGCGTAAGTTGGAGGAAAAAACGGGCGTTATTCCTCCTTATATCGAGCAACTGCAAACCGTCGGGGACGCCACTAGGGATAAGCGAGACTGGTCAGTGACCGTTTGCTATACCGCTTTAATTGCCTATCAAGATTGTGAGGTATCGGTCGCGACAGTAAAAGATGTTGATTGGGTCAATATTGATGACCTTGATGAGATAACGCTGGCGTTTGATCATCGCGATATTATCAATACGGCTCTACAGCGGTTGAGAGAAAAGGCGTTGTATTCGATTGTGCCTGCCTATGCGCTAGGGGATAAATTTACCCTGCCAGACTTACAACAATTGCACGAAGTTCTCATTGGTAAAACGATACAGAAGAAATCTTTTAGGCGCCGCATCGAACAGGCTGACTTACTAATTGATACGGGTGAAAAGCGTCAGGAATCGGGCCGCCCCGCTGCGCTATACCGTATGAAAGAGCGCTCTGGAAAATATACTTTCGTACGAAATTTAGAAGGATAACGAGACAAAAATTGTTATTTATTAGCTTTTACTAATACTGATTGATACGTAATTTACTTAAAAAAACGGTATTTTTCAAAACCATGTACTAAACTAATCTATGAGAAATCCTCCTCAATCAGCACACAAACCCCGTGCTGAATCTTTAGACCCTCAAGATATTTGAGGGTCTTTTTTTAAGTTTGAAAATGGTTAGCGTGGCACCCTGCCAAGCATATAAAACTCATCGTTAGGCCGGATGTCTGCCACGTTAACCATGCGGTTTGACAGCCCAAAAAATGCCGTAATTGCGCCAATGTCCCAAATATCATCATCGCTAAAGCCATGTTTATACAGAAGTGCATAGTCATCATCATTAACAGATTCAGCCTCTTTACACACTTTAGCGGCAAAATCTAACATGGCCTTTTGGCGAGGGCTGATGTCGCTTTTACGATAATTAATGGCCACTTGATCGGCAATGAGTGGGTCTTTGGCGCGAATGCGTAAAATTGCACCATGCGCTACGACGCAGTATTGGCACTGATTTAGACCAGAGGTGGCGACCACAATCATCTCGCGCTCAGCCTTTGTCAGGCCTTCATCTTTGTCCATAAGCGCATCATGATAGGCAAAAAAAGCGCGAAACTCAGCGGGCCTGTGAGCTAGGGCTAAGAAAACATTAGGCACAAAGCCGGACTTTTCTTGCACCTCCTCGATTAACTCACGAATGTCATCGGGTAAGTCGGTAAGTTCTGGAATAGGGTAGCGGCTAATGGCGTGAGTGCTCATATCTCTTTTTTCCTTATGAGTTTAATGTTGTGGTTTAGTATACCGAAGCTTGAAAGAGCCGTCTGAAAGCACTGAATTGAGTTTGTAAATGGGGCGTAAATATTACGTAATGTGTGTTAAGTAATGGTTTTCATCATCTTATAGACTGTGAAATACTATTGTTATCAACAACTACCATAAGAGTGGGAGTCACTATGGCTTACATCATTGATAATATCCCTGAGGCGATACGAGAGTCTAAGCAGCTTTTAAGAAAACTCGCCGCTGAACAAGGTGCAGACTTTAAAGTCACTTTTGATGAATTTACTGAGTCCATCAAACAAGAAGTGAGTGAGATTAAGGCGCTTAAAGATAAGGGGGAGATGATTATCCCTGAACTTGAGTATGCAGACCTTATTGCGTCAGGCATCAGTGATCAGCATAAATCTCAAATACGCCAACGGGGTTGCGCAATCGTTCGAAATATCTTTCCAGAACAGCAAGTTAAAGAGTGGGATGAGGAATTAGGGCGTTATCTTAGTGATATAAACTATGTAGAAGCTTCAATGAAGAGCACAGATGACCACATGAGCGCGGTGCAAAAAGCCAACCCACAGATGTTTAGCGTTTATTGGTCCAAACCGCAGGTTGAAGCGCGTCAGTCTGAAAACCTTGCGAAGGTGCGAAGCCAGCTAAACCGACTGTGGCATTATGAGCAAGACGGCAAACAGTTGTTTGACCCAGACCTTGAATGTACCTATGCAGACCGTGTGCGCCGCCGTCAAGCTGGAGACGATACGATTGGTATTAGCTTGCATGTGGATGGTGGATCTATTGAGCGGTGGACGGATGATCAAGGTTTTCACAAGGTGTTTCGCAAACTGATTGCAGGTGATTGGCAAAATTATGACCCCTTTGACGCCGCTTTTCGCAACGACACACGTGAGGTCACTTCACCGGCGGTTAGCAATGTGTTTCGCACCTACCAAGGGTGGATAGCGTTGTCTCCTCAAGGCCCGGGTGATGGAACGTTAGAGGTAATCCCTATGGTACGTGCGCTGGCCTGGATGTATTTACGGGCGATGCAAGAAGATGTCGCTGAGGATGATCTTTGTGGGGCTGTCATTGGGCACTCGCTAAAGTACGATGAAAAGTGGCACAGTTTACTTAAAGATGCACTGATCAGTATCCCGCAAATGAGACGGGGTGACGGTATTTGGTGGCACCCCGATGTGATTCACGGGGTTGAGGAGGTACACGGGGGCGATGACTTTAGTAATGTTATTTATATCGGCGCCTCGCCTGCGTGTGCTAAAAACGATGACTATGCAAAACGGCAGCTACCGACCTTTAAAGCGGGCAAAAGCGCACCTGATTTCTCAGCTGAGGACTATGAGGCCGGCTGTGAGAGTCGGGGCAAAATGGACGATCTTACCGAGCTTGGTAGGCGCCAAATGGGGGTGTTGTCATGATTGAGTTGCCAATGTCCGTTACGACAGGACGACTCTCTGACCTTGTTGAGACGCTAGACATTGACAATGCGCATGCGACGGTTTCTATTTCGATTTGGGGTGGCCAAGTACTCAGTTTTAAACCCAAACACGATGACCGTGAGCGATTGTTTAGGAGCAAAAACATCGTGTTGGATGGCAGTAAGTCATTACGTGCAGGTGTGCCTGTTTGTTGGCCTTGGTTTGCTCAATACAAGGACTATCAAAAGCATGGCCTAGTGCGCATGCGCAATTGGCAGGTACTGAGCGCTAGCGAGAACACAGACTACACAGAAGTGGTTTTAGCCCCTTTAGATGCCACAGGTAGAGGGTTTGAGGGCAAAGCAGAGCTTACGTTAACCGTACGCGTCGGTCGGCGCTTGTCGATCACCTTGACAACGCTCAATACTGGTGAAGAGGCGTTTGAATTTAATACGGCGCTGCATACGTATTTTGCTGTTGAGGATGTTAAAGCGGTTGAGCTTAAAGGTCTGTCTGGGGTGTACTCTGACAAAACTCAAGACTGGGCGATGTTTGAAACACCTTCACCTTACCGATTCACTGAAGAGACGGATCGCATACACTTAAACCCAGTAAACTCGGTGTCGATTGTTGAACCGACGACTGAGACTCATGTTGAGTCAGCGGGGCATGATAGTGTGGTTGTTTGGAACCCCTGGAGTGAAAACTCTGCACAGTTACAAGACATGGGGCCTGACGCGTATCTTAAAATGCTCTGTGTGGAAACGGCGGTGACCCAAGGGAAAACCTTGCAGCCCAAGGCGTCACACAGTCTCACTCAGGTGATTGGCTAATTGATGTGTTAACTAACCCAATAGCGGTGGCGTTGGGTTAGTTAAGTGCTGGTTTATTTAAACGCTTCACCAATCCCTAAAAGCGCCGGCTGTTTGGCCTGAATGACAAACGCTGGCACGGGTTCTAAATGACCTCTAAAACGCCCTTTTGCTTCAAAGCGTTCGCGAAATGGCGAGGTGTCAAAATAACTTCCCAGTCTTGGCACAATGCCACCACCGATGTAAACCCCGCCAAATGCACCCAGTGTGAGCACCAAGTTTCCTGCAACCGAGCCAAGAAGTCCGCAAAATGTGGCTAAAGCCTCGGCGCAGTAAGGGTCGGTGTCATCTTTACCTCGCGTCGACACCTCAGCAGGTGAGAGGGCTTCGGCGGTCGCCCCTTCAAGCGTGCAAATAGCGTGATACAAATTTTGCAGGCCCATACCTGACACTAAACGTTCTGCAGACACGTGCTCGTACTGCGTCCAGCATGTTTTAAGGATGTCACATTCACGTTCGTTAGCCGGGCTAACGCTTACATGGCCACCTTCACCTTGAAGCGGAATCCAATGCTCACCTGCGCGAATTAAGCCCGATACGCCAAGCCCCGTTCCGGGACCCAGCACGGCAAGTGCCATGCCTTTGTCTTGGTTTGAGTTGCCGCCAATTTGTTTCAAGTCAGCCTCAGGCAGCAGTGGCAGCGACATGGCTAGCGCCGTAAAGTCATTTTTGAACGTGAGTCTTCTAAGGCTCAGCGCCTCTTGTGTTGCGGCGATAGAAAAGGCCCATTTGTAGTTGGTCATTTTAATCCAGTCGCCACTAATGGGGTTGGCAATCGCCATTGCCGCCTCTTCAATGACTGGGTCACCGACCTGAGATAAATACGCCTTGATCGCTGAAACGATGTCTGGATAATCTATACAGGGGAGCACAATTTGCTGGTGAATATCCCCGCTAGGCGATAGTAATGCAAATCGTGCATTGGTGCCGCCAATATCTGCAATTAGGCGGTTAGGCTCAGATAATGCTTCAGAGGTGTCAGTATCATTCATGTCGATAGTTTCTTGGAAGAAAGAGTGCGCTGACATCAGTATATGCGCTGTTCGCTATCAGAATCAAAAAATACGGTCTTAGACATATCAAACTGCAGCGGCATTAGCTCATTAACGTTGCAGTGAGCTGTTGGGTGAATGCGGCAAACCGTCTTCACACCGTTAATGCGTACTGTAATCAGCGTGTCCGGTCCTGTCGGTTCGATGATTTCAACCGCGCAGCTAACCAGAGCGCTGTCTGCTTTGTCTTCGCCGGGTTGGGTGATTTGCTCTGGACGAATACCTAAGACAACCGATTTACCGGCGTAGCTTGTTAGTCCGGCAATGTTTTGCTTAATGGGCAGCAGGTGTTGTACGCCACCGCTTTCTAGTGCTATTTGCATCGACCCATCTACTTTCTCAATCTGACAGGGGATGAAGTTCATTGACGGGCTACCCATGAAACCTGCAATAAATTGGTTGCGTGGGTTGTCATAAATCTCTTGTGGCGAACCAAATTGCTGGATTTCACCATCTTTCATTACGGCGATCACATCCCCCAATGTCATGGCTTCGATTTGATCGTGAGTGACGTAAACAATCGTCGTACCGACGCGCTGATGCAGCTCTTTGATTTCGCTACGCATCTCGACCCGCAGCTTGGCATCTAGATTGGACAACGGTTCGTCAAATAAGAAGATGGAAGGGTCACGCGCTAAGGCACGGCCCATTGCTACTCGCTGGCGTTGACCACCGGATAGCTGCTTTGGTTTACGGTCAAGTAACGGCTCGATTTGCAGCATCTTGGAGACTTTATCGACAATGGCCTGTTTCTCTTGTTTTGGCGTCTTACGAATTTCTAAGCCAAACGAAATATTCTCACGAACCGTCATATTAGGGTAGAGCGCGTAAGACTGAAACACCATCGCAATATCACGATCTTTAGGGTCAAGATGGGTAACATCTCGCTCACCAATGGTAATGCTGCCGTTGCTGACAGACTCTAAGCCCGCAATCATATTGAGCAAGGTGGACTTACCGCAGCCTGAAGGGCCCACCAAAATTAAAAACTGCCCAGGCTCAATGGCTAAATCGATTCCCTTTAGCACTTTCACTTTGCCAAAGGTCTTTTCTACGTTGTTTATTTTTAAAGCTTGCATATCTATTCCTTAACCTTTGACAGCACCGGCTGTGAGTCCTCTAACAAAATACTTACCCGCAACCACGTAAACTAGCAGTGTGGGTAGTGCGGCGATAATCGCAGCGGCCATGTCGACGTTGTATTCTTTAACGCCCGTACTGGTGTTGACCAGATTGTTGAGCGCCACGGTAATGGGTTGATCACCACCGGAGGAGTACACGACACCAAACAAGAAGTCGTTCCAAATTTGGGTGAATTGCCAAATAATCGATACCACGATGATAGGCGTTGATACGGGGAGAATAATCCGGCGGAAAATTAACCAAAAACCCGCCCCATCGATCCGCGCTGCGTTAACCAGCTCGTTGGGTATACTCACGTAATAATTGCGAAAGAATAAGGTGGTAAACGCCAATCCGTAGATGATGTGTACCATCACCAATCCGGAGGTCGTTCCCGCCAAACCGAGTAAGCCCAGTGTGCGCGCCATGGGTAAAAGAATTACCTGAAAGGGGATCATGGTACCAATTAGCAGCATGCCAAAAAACAGATTGCTGCCGGTAAATTTCCATTTGGTTAGTACATAACCGTTCAAAGCGCCCAGTACGGTAGAGATAACGACCGCAGGTACAACGATTAATACAGAATTCCAGAAATAGCCTTTTAAACCTTCACAGCTAACCCCCGTACAAGCCGTTCCCCAGGCCTTACCCCACGCATCAAAATTCAATGTTTGTGGCAAAGACAATAGGGTGCCGGAACGAATCTCATCTAAGTCTTTAAGTGAGGTCATTAACATGACCGTTAGGGGCAGTAGGTAAAACAGCGCCGCTAAGGTCAATACGCCATAAATCAGTATGCGACTAATGCTCATTATTTTTCTCCCTTAGCTCTGAGTATAGGTAAGGCACAATGATGGCAATCACCGCCATTAACATCATCATCGATGCTGCAGAGCCTAGTCCAATTTGCCCGCGAGTAAAGGCATAGGTATACATAAAGGTTGCCGGTACATCGGTTGCAAAACCAGGGCCGCCGCCGGTTAGTGCAATGATTAGGTCAAAGCTCTTGATCGCGATATGAGTTAAGACGATGAGTGCGCTAAAAAATACGGGGCGCAATCCGGGAATAATAATCTTGCGGTAAATAAGTGGCATTGAGGCGCCATCGACGCGGGCGGCTTTAATGATGTTGTCATCCACACCGCGTAATCCTGCAAGACAAAGCGCCATAACAAAACCAGAAGACTGCCAAACACCCGCAATGACGACGGTATAGATGGCCATTTCAGTGTTGACCAGCCAGTCAAAGGTGAAGGTTTCAAAGCCCATTTCGCGCACCATGCGCTGAACCCCGAGCTCTGGGTTGAGTATCCATTTCCAAGCGGTGCCGGTCACGATAAACGACAGCGCCATGGGATATAGGTAGATGGTGCGTATCGCGCCTTCAGCGCGAATCTTTTGATCTAGAAAAATAGCTAAAAACAAGCCCAGTGCTAAACAGATCACAATGAATAGACCGCCAAAAATTAGGAGGTTTTCAGCAGCAACCCACCAGCGATCATTGGCAAATAGCTTTTCATATTGAATGGTGCCTGCCCAGTCATACTTTGGCAGCATGCGAGAAGAGCTAAACGATAACCATGCGTTCCACAGTATAAAGCCGTAGATAAAGACGAGGGCAGCGATAAACGTGGGTGCTACCACAAGCTTTGGTAAATAGTCCCCAAGCGATTGGCGGGGCGCGTTGGATGCATTCATAACAAGATGAATCCTTCTGAATTGCGGGTATAGGAAACTGGATCTTAGGGAGGAGGTGCTAAGACCCAGAAGATCTGAGACAGTCGTTAAGTCACCAAGAGTCGTCACTTAACGGCCATCTTTAATGGTCAGATCTTATTTACTCAGCCGCAGCCGCTGCGACTGATTTTACTAGTTTGGCAGCCGCTTCTTCAGCCGTCATCGAGTCAGAGTTGTAAAACTCAGTGATGGTGTCAGACATTGCGCCTTGAGTGGCTGAGAATGTTGCCATTCCGTGAGCCATACTAGGCACTAATGTGCCCGCTTTTGCAGTGCTAACAAAATCAGCTGAAGACAGCTTTGCACAATCATCAAACTTATCCATCGACATGTTCAAACGTGCAGGGATAGAGCCTTTGTTTAGATTGAATACTTCTTGGAAGCCTTCGCTCAATACGGTGCTTGCTAGGTCGTTCTGACCTTTCTCAAGGTCTTTATCATCTAGATCAAACATCGCAAAGCTGTCGATGTTAAAGGTGAAATCACCCGCTGTGCCAGGAGCTGCGGCACAAATGTAATCTTTGCCCGGTACTTTGCCAGCGGCAGTGAATTCGCCTTTAGCCCAGTCACCCATAAACTGCATGCCCGCTTTGCCATTGATAACCATCGCTGTTGCTAGGTTCCAATCACGGCCCGGTGCGCCTTCATCGGTATAGTCTTTGATCTTTTTGAATGTGTTTAATGACTTGATCATAGTAGAGCTATTAAGCGCTTTAGGGTCTAACTCAACAAATGCTTTGTTGAAAAAGTATGCGCCGGCTTCACCAAGAACGACTGATTCAAACGTCGTTAGGTCCTGCCAAGGCTGTCCACCGTGAGCTACCGCTGTCATGCCTGCGGCTTTGATTTTGTCAGCTGCAATAAAAAATTGCTCCCAAGTCGTAGGAACCGTTGCGCCGGCTTTTTTGAATACTTCAGGATTTGCCCACATCCAGTTTACGCGGTGAACGTTGACTGGAACGGCAGCGTATTTACCGTCAACTTTCATTGCGTCAGAAACAACGCTAGGGAGTAGTTTGTCCCAATCTTCAGCTTTTGCAACGTCATCAAGATCGGCTAGTACGCCCTCGCTGCCCCACTCTTGAATGCTTGGACCTTTGATTTGAGCCGCCGCTGGAGGATTACCAGAAACAACGCGTGACTTAAGCACTGTCATCGCACTTTCACCACCACCACCGGCAACAGCGAAATCTTTCCAAGTGTGGCCTTTTGCTTCCATCATTTTCTTTAGTTCAGCAACTGATTTTGCCTCACCGCCCGATGTCCAGTAGTGAAGTACTTCGACATCTGCTGCCTGAGCTGACATTGATAGGCCCAGCGCTATCGCGACACTTAAGCCGATTTTTGAAATTTTCATGTGATTTCCTCTTATAAAAAATGATCTGCCGACTCTAATGCCAATCAGATTGAGATCAACTTTATATAATTAACTTTGTAAAGTAAATAATTTATTTTACTTTGCGAAGTAAATAAAATATAGCTCACTGTAAAGAAATGCCAACACTTTTAGGCTATTATTGTCGGTTGATTGGGAATGGGAGGCGTAGAAATGATAAGCAGAGATGGGCCCTCATCGACGGGCCCCACTAGAATACGGCAGCTTAATAGACAGGCTGTGTTAGCTTATATTCGAAATGAAGGGCCTAACTCCCGATCGGCTTTGGGGCCGGCATTGTCTTTATCTGGCGCTGGGGTTTCATCCGTTGTTAATGAGCTACTGGCTGAAGATCTACTGCGTGAATCAAAAGGTACCGTGCGAGATGGCCGGCAAGGTCGCCCAATATCACTGCTTGAGCTAAACCCTGATGCGGCCTATGCGCTAGGTGTTGTTCTAAGACCTAGCGAGACACGAACGGAGTTGGCAATGGCCTGGGTTGACTACACCGGTCATGCCACGGCCCTGCCTGATATTGAAGTAAACACGCACCGAAACGTTGAAGACTTAATCAAGACAATCGCTGAAAGTGTCAGGGCTTTAGAGAAAGCCGTACCCGACCCATCAAGAATTGTAGGGCTGACGATTGCAGTGCCGGGCGTAGTTGAAAATGAAAGCATCCCTATGTCCCCCAAACTTCGCTGCATAGAAGGTAGCGTATTTGTTGAAGGCATTAAAGCTGCTATCGAATACCCCGTAAGCTTTCAAAACGATGTGAACTTGGCGGCAACGTCTGAGTTGTACCAACAACCCCGACTGCGTGAACTGACTTTTGCCTACCTGTATTTATACGCTGGTGTGGGGTCTGCCTTTGCGTTTCGAGGGGAAATACTAAGTGGTAGCGGGGGCTGGGCCGGTGAGATTGGCCCATTGCATCTTAATCGGCGCGACCAGAAGTCTCTGTCATTTGAGCAAATGCTAACGACAGACGGGAGCTTGGCTCAGTTATTAGTGAGCTTAGGTCATCCACCTCAAGCGCTGGATGAATTGGCAGGCTATATCGATCAGCGCGACCCCCGAGTTTTAGAGGTGATTGATACTTACTGTGAGCACCTTTGTGATGCGATTAATATGATTAATAGTATTTTGGATTTGGATGAGGTTTTGATCGATTTTCGGTCGGTGAAGCTGTTTGAGAGGCTGCGGCCGCGTTTGGAAATATTGTTGCAAAGCTCGATGCGTAAGCCGGTTATATCAACACCGGTAATGGGTAATGAGGCGACGCTGAATGGGGCTGCGTTGTCAGCGTTGAATCTTAATTTGGATGATATTGAATTTCGTAGTTAGAATTAATTAACCATTTGAGCACTTGAATGAGATAATCATTTGTAGATTTAAATGATTGAAGGAAAAAAGGAGGAAAAAATGCAATTCCCAGATTTTCATAAAGCAGATGTCTTAGAGCAGCATATTCAACAGACATTGGCATTTTACCAGCCCAATGTATTTGACGAAAAAGGCGGATTCTTCCAGCACTTTCGCGATGATGGCAGCATTTATGATGTAGATACCCGTCATTTAGTTAGCAGCACCCGTTTTGTTTTTAACTATGCAATGGCGGCGCACCACTTCAAGGATGATCGCTACCTCCCTTGGATTGAGCACGGCCTTATGTATCTGGAAACTGCGCATCGACAGCCGGAAAGTAGTGGCTATATCTGGCTCTTAGGTAAAGACGGCGTTGAGGATACAACCAATCATTGCTACGGATTAGCATTCGTTATTGTTGCAGGTTCAACGGCATTGTTGGCAGGTTCTGAGGCGGGCCGCAGAACCTTGGAATCTGCTTGGGATTTGATGGAAAGCCACTTCTGGAATGAGACACATGGTCTTTATTGTGACGAGGCCAATGCTGACTTCTCAGTGATTGATTCTTATCGTGGTCAAAACGCCAATATGCACAGCTGCGAAGCGATGCTATGGGCATATGAGGCTACCGGCGAAGTACGCTATCTAGATCGCGCGGAAACGCTGGCGCGCAACATTACCCAACGCCAGGCATCACTAGGCGACGGTTTAATTTGGGAGCATTACGATACGAACTGGCAGATTGATTGGGAGTACAACACTGACGATCCTAAGAATCTGTTTCGACCTTGGGGTTTTCAGCCAGGTCACCAGACAGAATGGACTAAGCTACTGCTGATTTTAAATCGCCATCGGCCGATGGATTGGTTGATACCTCGGGCTAAAGAATTGTTTGATCGGGCTTTAGCTGCGGCGTGGGATGATGAAAACGGCGGTATTTGCTATGGCTTTGCACCGGATGGTTCAATTTGCGATGGGGATAAGTATTTCTGGGTACAGGCTGAGAGCTTCGCAGCGGCTGCTTTGTTAGCTGAGGCGACGGGTGAGGCGCAATATAAGGATTGGTATCAGCGAATTTGGGAATACAGCTGGGAGCATATGATTGATCATAAACACGGGGCTTGGTATCGGATATTGACGCAGGATAACCAGAAGTTTGATGATTTGAAGTCGCCAGCGGGGAAGACGGATTATCATACCATGGGGGCTTGTTATGAGGTGTTAAGGTCTGGGTTAATTGGTGAGTGTAGTGTGAGGCACATCTAAAACCCTATTGACAGTAAGTTCAGTCATAGAGCGCCTTACTTAATGTAAGGCTGGCCGGCTGATTGCCACCTCTACAATTTGCGAGAATCTCATGCCTGCATTACCTTCTATGCCTACAGTCGATGGCATCCGACTATTTTTCTCACAACTGGCCAAAGACGTTTACGACACCTCCCTAACGCTTTTCAAAATTATGATTCCCGCGGTCATTATTGTAAAGATTGCTCAGGAATTGGGCGGTATCGATTTATTAGCACAGTTTATCGAACCGTTGATGAGCGGGTTAGGCTTGCCTGAAAACGTCGGTTTAGTTTGGGCGATGACGATCGCGACAAATTTATATGGCGGTATGATTGTCTTAGCAGACCTTGATACAAGTGCAATGAGTGTGGCTCAGATGTCAGTCATGGGCTGCCTTGTACTGACAGTACACGGTTTACCTGTGGAGGTCGCCGTTGCCAAAAAAGCCGGGGTTAATGTTTGGATAGTGCTGGTGACTCGGGTCGGTGGCGGCATTTTATTTGCTTGGACATTGCACCAACTTTACAGCACGGGTCATTATTTACAGGCACCGGCTGAGATGATTTTTAAACTGCAACCGAGTACCGACACTTCGTTGTTGGGCTGGGCAATAGTTCAGTTGAAAAATTTAGCGATGATTGTGGTGATCATTTCGTTGCTTATGTTTGGCCTCAGAATGCTGCGACTCCTCGGGATTGAATATTTAATGGGGATTATGCTGCGGCCGTTTCTATGGGTATTTGGTATTGGCAAAGAGGCCACAAGTTTTGCGATTATTGGCATTACGCTTGGGCTATCATTTGGTGGTGGTTTGATTATTAATGAGGCGAAGAAAGGCGATATCCCCGCGCGTGACGTGTTTTCTACTATTATCTTGCTCAGTCTGCTGCATTCTTTAATTGAAGACACCATGCTGATCATGTTGTTAGGGGCCGACTTTACGAGTATTTTTTGGGGCCGAATAATTTTTGTAACACTATTTGTTGGTATCTTTTTACGTTTGGTGGGTTTAATGAGTGAAGCGTCGCGTCAGAAGTATTTTTATCAAAGCCTGAGTAAGAAAAAGATCCCTGAAAAGTAGATAGATTCACTTCCCATTTTGATTAGATTGTCTATGCTACGCTGCTTTATTGACTATTGGACTGGTTGCTCATGTCTTTTTGTGGCCTCGATTTTGGTACTAGTAATTCGACCATTGGTATCTATAAAAACCAAACGGTCGAAATGGTCACGCTGGATGATAATAAAAACTATCTGCGTTCGGCCATCTTTCTAAATAATGAAACGCGGCAAGCCATGTTTGGCGAAAAAGCCATTGAAGAGTACATCGACGGCACGGCTGGCCGGTTAATGACGTCGATTAAGTCTGTTTTAGGCTCCTCGTTAATGGACGAAAAGACCTTGGTGTTCGGAAACTTAGTGCCATTTTCAGATATCTTGGGTTATTTTTTGAGAAATATGAAAGACCAGGCTGAGGCGCAACTGGGGCAACCGATTGATAGTGTGGTAATGGGTCGGCCTGTTCGATTTAACGATAAAGATGATAAAATTGATCAGGCAGCTGAAGAGCGTCTACGCCAGATTGTTAGTCAGGAGGGGTTTAAACATATTGAGTTTCAGTATGAGCCGATTGCGGCCGCGATTACTTATGCCAAAACGGTCACAAAAGAGGAGCTTGCGCTCATCGTCGATATTGGCGGAGGAACATCTGATTTCACGCTTATTAAAGTAACGCCGTCTGATCAGGAAAATAAAACCCATATTTTGTCATCTGCAGGGGTGCATATCGGTGGTACTGACTTTGATCGGTTATTAAGTTATCACCATGTCATGCCAAGCTTTGGTCTGCATTCAACTATTAGGAGCGTGAATGGCAGTGATATTGATGTGCCAACCTCATACTATCGAAACTTGTCAACGTGGCACAAAATTAATGACCTTTATGCCAAGACAACGCTCATCGACATTAAGCGGTTTTTAGCTTTTTCTAATGACAAAGCACTGACAGGAAGGCTTATTAAGCTGCTTGATGAAAAGCAGGGGCATAACCTACTGCAGCAGGTTGAAAGTGCTAAGAAGGAGCTGTCTGATCATAGTCAAATATCACTGGATCTAAGTTTTGTAGAAGATGATTTAGCGCTAATTTTAAAAAGAAGTGATTTTGAAAATGTCATCGCCAATGACCTTGAAACCATTAACGCGGTGATCACTAAACTGCTCAATGACTCCTCTGTTAAAGCAGGGCAGGTCAATGCCGTTTTCTTTACCGGCGGGACGACTCGAGTCAATGTTTTGCAACGTGAGGTGTTGGGATTGTTTAAAAACGCTAGAGTTGTCAGAGGTGATGTTTTTAATAGTGTCGCAATGGGCTTAAGCACCGAGGCGCTTAGAAAATTTGGACCTGACAAGCGCGCTACTTAGACAGTACCTTGTCACAAATATAGCCTCCAATAGGAATGGCTGATGTCGCCGCGGGTGATGGTGCGTTACAAACGTGCAAGCTACGCGGGCTGTCTGCAAATAAAAAGTCATGCACCAGCGTGCCATCTTTTAACACTGCCTGAGCGCGAACGCCTGCAGGGTAAGGCTGAAGGTCATCTATTGTTAGTTGCGGGCAGTATTTTTGCACTTCTTTAAGGTAGCCTGCCTTAAACCATGAGTTTCTGGTCTCTTTTAGCCCCGTCTTCCAATGCTGGCGTAGTACTCGCCAGAAGCCACTAAATCGCACCATATCCCAAATGTCGCGTAGGCTAATATTTATTTTTCCATAACCTTCGCGTTTCCAGCCTTGTACTGCGTTGGGGCCTACGGTTACTGAACCATCTATCATGCGCGTTAAATGCACGCCTAAAAATGGCAGATCAGGGTCTGGAATAGGGTAGATCAGGTGGTTGACGATATTATTGTGTTTTGCCGGTAGCTGATAATACTCGCCACGAAACGGGATAATCTGAAAATCTGTTTTAATGCCCAACATACGCGTTAGGCGATCGGCCATCAGACCTGAACAAGTGATCAACAATTCAGTTTTGAAATGTTCGGTGCCATCTGGTGTTCTAACAAGGATATCAATGTGGTCAGAATATTCTTGAATCCCTACAGCTTCGTGCTGTAGGCGGGTTTCTCCTCCAATCGCTACAAAGGATTCGATCATTTTCGTGGTAATGCGTTGATAATTAACTATGCCCGTCGTTTTCACCAGCATTCCACCAATGCCTGAAATATTGGGTTCGCGGGTTTTAAGCTGATCTTCATCTAGCCATTCAACATCGATTTGGTTATCGCAGCAGCGTTTAAACAGGGCTTGCATGCGTTCATATTCGATTATATTACAAGCCACGAGCAGCTTGCCGCATTGCTCGTAGGGGATGTCGTTTTGCTGGCAAAAATCAACCGTAGCAGCAACACCCTCGCGGCAAAATTTTGCTTTTAAGCTGTCAGGAGCGTAGTAGACACCGGCATGAATGACACCGCTATTGTGACCTGTTTGATGTTGCGAATAAGCCGTCTCTTTTTCAAGCAGTAAGATACGCTTGTCTGGCAAGCGTTGTTTAAGTTGCCAAGCCGTTGAGGCACCAACAATACCGCCGCCAATAATAATATAATCGTAAATCATGAACTCCCCCAGCCATTTAAACGCGGTTAGCCTGTTGCAATGGGCAATTCTGGACGTGCACCCCACTCACACCAAGACCCATCATAAACGGATAACTTTTTGTAACCAGCTACCTCGGCGGCCAGTGCTAAGTGGCACGCTGTGACGCCTGAACCACAGCTAAAGATCAACTGCTGCTGGGTATCTGCTAGTGCTTCAAGCTGAGATTTAAGTTCGGCGGCGGGCTTTAAAAAGCCGTCGTTTAATAGGTTTGTAAAAGGCAAGTTTCTAGCCCCTGGCATATGGCCGCCACGTAACCCTGCACGAGGCTCTGCTTCAGCCCCTGCAAACCGACCTTCAGAGCGGGCATCTAATACGCGTGCGTTATCATCTTGCAGGGCTATCAATACAGTTTCGCTATCGCTGAACCGTTCAGGTTGGTAATGTGCAACAAAATCCCCTTTAACCACGGGCTCAACAGGGCCTGTTTGCAGTGGTAGGTTTGAAGCTTCCCAAGCAGGTAAGCCGCCATCTAAAACCGCAATCTGCTGATGGCCCATCGAACGAAACATCCACCAAACGCGGGGACTGGCAAACAGGCCTAAACCGTCATACACTACGACCTGACTGTCTTTATTGATACCCAACGCCCGTACGTCATGTTCAAATTGCTCAGGTGATGGCATCGTGTGCGGGTATGGTGAGTTTTTATCACAGATTGTCTGATCAAAGTCAAAATGTTGAGCGTGACCAATGCGACGCTGCTGCCACTGTGCGATACCATCACGCTGCATAGCAGGCATGTAGTAGCTGGCATCAAGAATGACTACTTTTGGATCATCAAGGTTTTTGGACAATTGTTTGACAGAGATCAGTGGTGAGGGAAAGTTGTTCATTATTCGCTCCATTCATGTCGCAGTAAAGTGATCAAATAGCGGCATTATTTCAGAAAAAAATGAGCGGTGCGAGTCGCTATCACGGCTGCTAATGCTATCATTAGTTCACGAGTAAATTTTAGGATTAGCAAATGACTTTCGTTGTAACTGAAAACTGTATCAAGTGTAAATACACTGACTGCGTGGAAGTTTGCCCAGTGGATTGTTTTCATGAGGGCGAGAATTTCTTGGTGATTGATCCAGATGAATGTATTGACTGCTCACTGTGCGTACCAGAATGCCCCATCGATGCAATTTATGCCGAGGAAGATGTGCCAGAGGATCAGATTCATTTCATCAAACTGAATGCTGACCTGTCCCTTAAATGGCCTGTCATATCTGAGATGAAGCCGCATCCTGAGGATGCAAAAAAGTGGGAGGGTGTGCCAGGGAAGGTTAAGCACCTGAGTGAGAGTAAGGTTGAATCATCCTAAGGAACTAAATGGATAAGTTAGGTATATTTAGGGAGGAAAATTCACGTCTTCAGGATCGGTTTCGGCAGTTCTTTTTATGCATTCAGATTGCTGCAATCGGGGGTATTTTAAACCTGATCTTCTTTGGTGATCACTTAACTTCCAGCCGCAATACTCTCTTTTTTCGATTGGACCTTGTCGCGCTTGTCGCTGGTGTGGTGATCACGACACTGCTTTACGTCAGGTTAGACCGGACGCAGCACATCAAAACGGTTATTGCTTTATGGTGGCTGTGGGCTGTGGTGATGGCGCTGACAACTTGGTTTGAAAGCGGCTTATACAGTCCGCTCATCTTAAGTTTCCCATTATTATTTATTTTTGCGGCTTTGTTTGCAGAGCTGTTCGTGTTTTTGTGTATGTGTGGTTTTCTACTAGCAGCCGTTTTTTTTATGGGGCTTAACCATATTTATCTTTGGCTGCCTCCTCCAGATGGAATGGCGATTGAAGGCGTGCCAAGAGTGATTAGCGCCATGGTACTGATGAGTTTGTCAGGCTACGTATGCTGGGTATTCGGCGCCCTTCTAAATAACTCATTTGAAGATCTTAGGCTTGAGAATCGGCGGGTCGTAGAGTCACAAGATGTCATTAGGCAGCTTGCAGATTGCGACAAACTAACCGGGTTATTAAATCGCAACGGAGCAGAGTCTCGCTATCAGGATTTACTTGAGAAGCTCAACACCCATAAAGAACATATGGTTGCGTATTTTGTTGATTTGGATAATTTTAAGAGCATTAACGACCTGTTTGATCATGATGCAGGGGATCAGCTACTCATTACCATGGGTCATCGGTTGGAGTTATTGTTAGACGAAGACGGATTTGCTTGCCGTTTTGGCGGTGACGAATTCGTGCTTATTTTGCGGGTTAATCAAACGTTTGATATTGAAGCATTTGCTAACAAAATCCGGTGGTCACTAGCGCAAAGACACACTATTCTTGGAACCGATGCGGAAATTAGTGCATCGGTAGGTATTGCCGTTGCTAGCGACGCGAAAGCTACCTTCAGTAGTTTGTGCAAAAAAGCTGATATGGCAATGTATAAAGCGAAGCAGTCAGGTAAGAATCAGCATCATGTTTATAGTGATCAGCTGCAGCGCGAGTATATGCGTAACTTAAATATCGTTAACTGCCTAAAAGATGCGGTTAGCGATGATTTATTAGATCTATACTTTCAGCCTAAGGTCAATTTACTAACCCAAAAAGTCGTTGGTGTAGAGGCTTTGCTTCGTTGGAATAGGGGGAATGAAGCGGAAATTGGGCCTGAGGAGTTCATCCCTGTTATCGAATCGACCAAGCTAATTCATAGCATCGGTACCTGGGTTATCAATGAGGCCTGTGTCGCTTGTAAAAAATGGCACGACGCAGGGGAGCACATTAATATTTCGGTCAATGTGTCGGCTTTACAGCTTACCCAATCAGGTTTTTATCAAGCTGTCGCTGAGACACTTGAGCAAAGCCGCCTACCGCCAATGTTTTTAGAAATTGAAATTACCGAGCATTCATTGATTAAAGAGGACCCTTTAGTCATAAAGCAGCTTGGGGCTTTAAAAGCCTTAGGGGTACTTTTGGCGATTGATGACTTTGGAACGGGCTACTCAAACATGGGTTACCTCACGCGTTTGCAAATAGACGTGCTTAAGTTGGACCGCAGCTTTGTCTCAGAAATTACTCAGTCTGAGGAGCATCTTGTTGTTGTGACGGCAGTGATTAAAATGGCAAGAGTATTAGGGATGAAGGTAGTTGCAGAGGGAATAGAAACCAAGCGCGAGCGCGACATTTTAGTTGGTTTAGAATGCGATTATGGCCAAGGTTATTTGTGGTCGCGTCCAGTGCCTGAGTCGGAGTTATTGGATGTTATTCGCCGTTTTCCATCTGCTGCTTTCACTGCTACTTAACTGCAGGGTTAGCTACGTTTGTTGTCACAACAATTTAGTCTCAAACGTAGCGATATAACCCATTTTTTAGCAGCCGCTATCGACATAGCCCGGCCAACACCCCATCAATGCTTCTTGAAACGTCAAGGCTGCATCGTATTTGGGTGAGCTTTCACGTGGGCTGTTAATGTGCTCTTTTATGCCAAAAGTACCAAAGCGATTAAACGTTTGAGGGGCAGTAAACAAAACAAATAGCTTGGCACCGGCCTCTTTCCAGCCTTTTAATAAAGTGTCATAACGCGCTTTCATGCGTGGGTCACGGTTCGCACTGTACATGAAGTCGCGTAGGCTGTTTTTCTTATCTGTAGTGTAGTTGGTATCTCCCCACTTTACGGTTAAATGTTGACCGCCTTCGTAGGCATAAAGATCAATTTCTTTTGAGGTAACCTGATCTAACTGGGCTTTTTGTGCCGCTAGCGATTTAATTGTGCCATCTAAATTGTCAGGGTCACCACGGGTTGAGTCGGCAATGCCTGGGGTGTTGTTATAAACACCGTCGATGGCGGCAAAAATATCATCCAGTGAATTGGCGTCAGCGATGGTCTGAGGCACGGTTGTTGTATTGCTACAGTTAGTGTTAGTGCTGCGCGACCAACAGGCATGGAAGTACGGTGCAATCGCGACCGCATCGGTGTGTTGTGTCGTAGCGCCGTAACTTAGCATATGACCGGTAATGCTAGCGTTCTTGTGCTGACCGCCTAAAATGCGCTTTAAGCGGCGGTTGTCGCCAAACTCATTTTCAAAGACAACAAATACTTCGGTCGAGCGTTTAGCATAGTAGCGTGTTCTGACAGAGTACTGCGTAGACCGGCTGACAAAGTCATCCATAGCTGTGATTGTGCTGTCTTGAGCGCCTTTAAGGTTGTTGTAGTGGTGGCCCCAAAACCCTGAGTTCCACACTTCATTGCTATATTCGATGTGGGCCGTGAGCGACTCATCCAGCTCATTGGCTAGCATTGTTGCATACTGCTTAATATAGTTATCATCTGCATTGTGGGGAATGTTAAGCCAAGGGTGGGCTTCTAATAAATTCGCCAGTGCAATACTTACCTGTAGAGGCACCCCTTGCCTTTTTGCAACGGGGGTCTTGAATGACCCGCCCCAGCTTGGTTGGTTTAAGGTAGGGCGTTGGGCCCATGTTAGAGGCTGTAAAATACAGGCATTGTAAGCGGCAATCGCTGCATTGTAAGTTGCTGTTTGTGTGGCCGTCGCTGGCGTAGGCAATACCGCTGGATAAGCTGGGCAAGGGTTGAACGTTTGACTTTCTGGGCGGCGAGGCGAGGCCTCCATCAGGTTCATCATTCGCAAGACCCGAAAGTCTTTACTAAAGTTTAAATAATCTGGGTTAAAGACGATTGCGTTACGGTTTTCTTTGAGCACCGCGGTAAATGAGATATACGGCGTGGTGCCACAGGCGGCAGCATTATCAACGCGAGTGAAAGGTGACCCTTTACAGATACCACCGGGCATAATAATACGAATGTTTCTGATAGGGTCTGTCGCATCAATTTGGGTAATGCTTATTTCCAAGCCACGAGCATTGTTACCGCTGTTAAAGCCTGAAAGCGATGAATCAATCGGGTTAGGGCAACCATTGGTTGCGGCCAAATCAACCAATAAAACTCCGCGACTAATAACCCGTCGATTGCAGCCCATACCACTAAAATGAATGATGCCCTTCCCATCGTAAAGTACTGTGTAAGTTCCTGCGGGAACTGATTGCGGTGTCGAGTAGCGTAAAACACGCGAAAAGGCATACTTACTCTCACCGTTTGCTGTGTCAGCATTTGCGCAGGCTGCGGGTAATTTTAGTGGCCAATCGTTGCTATCGTAGGTAATAGCCTTGCATGAATTTTCTTGCAACGGGCGGGACACTCGGTATATGTCGGCGGTAAGAAGCGGCTGGTTGATGGCATCAGCTTCTGCTTGCGGTGTTTCTAGATTCATTCCTAGCACGCGGTTTTTAGGCAGTGAGCTTGGCTTAAACAGTTGCTGCTCAAGGTCGTACCGGCGAAAGCCTGCTGTCGGGTTACTGGCACCCGGTGCGTTTAACTCTGTGAGTAGGGCTGGCAGGTTTTTAATTACCGGGTAGGTCGATGGATTTGCTGCAACAAGTGCTTCAATACTAGTGGGGAGATTGGCATTGGTCGCCGTGCCGATGATTAGGCCGGCAACTTTGAAAGTAATATCATTTGTGCCAGCCTGATTAAACACACCATTTTGAGTGGTTAAGCCATTATTAGCACCAGAGCTAAAGGAGACGCCCGAGATTGCTTTGCCACCAAGTGTTAAAACAGTTTTAGCTAAAGGGTCAAGGGTGCTTAGCGTATTAGGTAGTTGATAATGGGTCGGGGCCGTCGGTGTTCCTTGGCTAAGCAATAATAATGTGGGTAATGTCGACAGGGTAGGGTTATTGACAGCTGCGGGGTTAGCTGCAAGTAATGATTCTAATGTGACTGTACTACCTGCTGGAATAGAATTTCCCCGGCGGTTGCCAATGATCGCCGTTCCAATTTTAAATGTAATATTGGTCAAGGCATCAAACTTAACGCTTCCCGCTGCATCTGAAAAGGCATCTGTTCCAACAATGTTTCGTGTTGCCATAGTTGTTGGATCAGCAACTGCGATGTAATGAACATTAGAGGCGGGCTTTCCGTTAACGGTTAATGTGGCACTGCGTACCGGATTAAGCGCTGCAAAATTAGCAGGCAGTGTTATTTGCGGTGTCGCTAAGTCATCGTTATCTTTTAATATGGCGGCTAAGTCTTTAATGACAGGATCATTTCCGCTATAGGCTGCAATCAACGCTTCCATGGTAAGCCCTGACGTAACGCTGGTGGCTGGCATTGACCCCAGTGTTGTGTCACCGATGCGAATTTTTACTACGCTGTTATCGGTATAGGTAAACTGGCCATTTTTAGCCGTGGTGCCATTGGTATCCTGTGCGCCGCCCGTGCTACTAAAGTTAGCCCCTTCAACGGGTTTACCATCCAATGTTAGCGTGGCGGTATGGATCGTAGGGCCACTTTTTCCGCCGCCACAGGCTGCGATAAAAGTTGCAAAAAAGATGAGTAAGGCAATGTTGCGAAGCGTTTGGATGCGCATTGATTGAACCTATGTATAGAAAATATTTATCATTAAGAGGGTTAGTAACTAATAGTTAACATTAGTTCAACACGATAACATTAAGCTAGTATGCCGACATTTAGTAGTTATTTTGCACATGAAATTAATCACGTTTGGATGATAGGTGTTGTTTAAGCGCTTGAATCCATAGTTGATAGCCTTTAGTACTGAGGTGCAAACCATCCTCTATGTAGAGTTCTTTTTTTGCGCTTCCGTCATTTTTGGTGAACTGTTCCCAAAGGTTAACAAACTGATAATCTCTTTCTTTGGCGAGTTGATGGAGCATCTTATTAAGCTGGAAGATTGTTTGATTGATACCCGTTAAGCCAGAGATTTCTTCATCAGCTGGAAAAGCAGCCTGTATTAAGATGGCTTTGCCTTTAGGCAGACGACTGAGGATGTGTTGGTAATTTTTTACGATATCAGCGGGGCTACGGCTGGTCCGTAATAAATCATTAATCCCAATGGCGATGACAATGGTTGATGCCCGGTTTAACGATTTATACTGCGGTACGCGTTTTAACAAACCCCAGCTGGTATCCATGCCTATACCGTAGTTAATTGAGGCGTTTGCAACGGCTGCAACATTGAGTCCTTGGGTTAGGCTGTCGCCTAAAAATATTATAGAGCCCTGCATCACGCTGCCATCAAGCTGTAAATGACTGCCTAACATGTCTTCATAAAGCAGGGTGATCTCTGGCGGGTTCAATAGACCTAATCCTAGCTTTCGGTCGATTCGATACGGTAAATCGGTATCCCACACCGCTAAGAGTGCAAACGCATGAAGTGCGAGTAGCCAAGTTATTACTATAATTTTTATCATACGCACCATCATAGTGTGATTTTGTTTGCTTTTAAATTGATTGCCTACAAAAGGGTCTTGGGAAATATCGCTCGGTGTGGTTTGATTCGTTTGAGATTTTAAGCTGAGGAAAGCTATGACTATCGCGATTATGAGTGCAATGGCTGAAGAAAATGCATCACTAGTGGCACATATGAGCGGTGTGTTTACAACTAAGGTGGGAGGGCGTACTTATTATCAAGGCGAGCTATGGGGCCAATCCGTCGTGCTTGTCTTTTCACACTGGGGTAAGGTGGCTGCCGCGAGCACCGCGACGTACCTTATCGCAGGTTTAGGGGTAAAAGAAATTATATTCACTGGTGTGGCAGGGGGTATTCACGCTGACCTAAAGGTGGGTGATATTGTCGTTGCCAAGGCGCTCTATCAACACGATATGGACGCCAGCCCAATCATTGCCCGCCACGAAATCCCTTTGTTAGGACGTGCGAGTATCGTGAGTGACCCCATTAGGCGGGTGCAGTTAAAAGCGGCGGTAACGCGCTTTTTGAAAGAAGATTTTGCCGCACTGATTTGCGCTGATTTGCGTGAAGCCTTCTCACTTGAGCAGCCTAACGTGGTCATTGGTGATATTGCTAGTGGTGACCAGTTCGTTGCTAGCCATGCTGAGGTGGATGATTTACGCAAGCGTCTGCCCACCGTTGTCTGTGTTGAAATGGAAGGGGCTGCAGTGGCGCAGGTTTGTGAGGCATTTCACACACCGTTTAGCGTTATTCGCACCCTGTCAGACAGTGCAGATGATAAGGCTGGGGTTGATTTTCCTCGATTCGTTAGTGAGGTAGCCAAGTGTTATTCGTTGGGGATTATGCGATGTTTATTTGATACAAACAAAATTGGGTAACCGATTGCTCAGTTACCCAACTTAAATCAAGTCACATCATTTAATGATCATGACAATAACCCGTTTTTTATTATGACAGCGCTCATTGTTATTTTTATATAATGCGCTCACAGGTTTAGTGGGATGAGACGCGATATAGTTCAAAATGAATGGATAGAAGATTTAGCCATTGCCTGAGAAATAAAATAGGAAGCTTAAGATATGAAAGATGATCACAAGAAAAAGAATAATACCGCCTCGGTTCCTGCAGGCAGGCTTTCACGTTTTGCCAAACTAGGTTCGCTTGCAACAGGCATTGGCGGAGGCATGCTGGCCGAGGGGGCGAGGCAGCTGGCAAAAGGCAATCGACCAAGCGCTAAAGATATGTTGCTAACGCCGGGAAACGCTAAGCGCATTACCGATCAGTTGGCGCAACTTCGCGGCGCTGCGATGAAAGTAGGTCAGATGATGTCCATGGACACGGGCGATTTATTGCCACCTGAAATGACTGAAATTTTGTCGCGACTGCGCTCTGATGCCAAATCGATGCCGCTAAGTCAGCTCAATAAGGTCCTAGAGAGTAACTGGGGTAAGGGTTGGAACCTTAAATTTAAACAGTTTTCATTTGAGCCTGTCGCTGCAGCTTCAATTGGACAGGTGCATTCGGCCCACACTAAAGATGGTCGACACCTTGCGCTCAAAATTCAATACCCCGGGGTTAGGGAAAGCATCGACAGTGACGTCGACAATGTGGCAACGCTGCTGCGTATTTCTGGCATGATCCCTAAAACGCTGGACTATGGACCCCTTCTAGAAGAAGCCAAGCAGCAATTGCATATAGAGGCGGATTACGAAAAAGAAGCGGCTTCATTAAAGCGCTATCGAGAGTTATTAGCAGACGCTCCAGATTATCTACTGCCAGAGATCTATGATGATTTAACAACGAATAATGTATTAGCGATGTCGTTTGTTTCAGGTTCACCGATTGAATCGCTTGAACATGGGGCACAGGAAGACCGTGATCGCGCGATTCGTCTGCTTATGTCACTGCTGTTTAGAGAAATATTTGAGTTTCGCCTCATTCAAACCGACCCAAACTTTGCTAATTATCAATACGATAGTGAGACAGGCCAATTAATTTTGTTAGATTTTGGTGCGACACGTGAGTACCCCGTTGAAATTGCAGATGCCTATGCCAAGTTAATGCACGCGGCGACACAAAATGACCGAGATGGCGTTGAAGCTGCCGCTGCGGCGATTGGTTTTTTCGAGGAGGATATTTTACCCGCGCAGCAAGCAACGGTCGTTGAGTTATTTATTCAGGCTTGTGAACCATTGGCTTATGATGGGGTTTATGATTTTGGCACTTCTAACATCACGGAGAAGGTTAAAGAGGCGGGTATGAAACTGAGTATGGAGCAGGACTATTGGCATACCCCTCCTGCCGATGCGTTATTTTTACACAGGAAGCTAGGTGGGCTATATTTGCTGGCCGTAAAACTTAAGGCAAAAGTTAATGTACGCGAGCTGTTTTTGGCAGGCAATCATCAAGCCTAAAGCGGCTCATAAAGGGGATAGCAGTCATGCTGAAATCAAAAAATAGCGAGACAGGTTCAATTTATAAGTATAGTTTTTCTAAACATACCAATTAGTTTTTGTCAATTGTACGTTCAGCTAGTTATAGGTACTATGATCGGCGTAAGATGATTTCCTCCTCCTCAACCAAAGGCGAGGTAGGCAAGCTTAAGCCACTTTTGCTTCCTACTTCCCTTTGGTTTTTTATTTTCAGGTCCCCGAAAATAAAAACAGCACCCACTGAATACCCACCAAGCTAGTTCACAATCGTATATTTAATAGCGCTAATGACTTATCGCTGTGATTAATCGATAGTGCAGACGAGTGTGCTCCTCATATATTGACTACGGCCTATCCCTTTCAGCACCTAAGGTTTTCATGCAATAATCGCTCAGGGCTTTTAAACACCACTTTTCCTGACTGACCGGGTAACGCATGAGCGATCAAACCACCTCCCCGCTGTTAACACTTAACAAGATGACGCGTTCGTTTCCGGGTGTCATTGCAAATCAAGATGTTGATTTATCTATCCACTCCGGCGAAATTCACGCTTTATTGGGTGAAAACGGTGCGGGGAAGTCAACGCTGGTTAAAATGATTTACGGGATTTTAGCACCCGATTCAGGAACCATCACATGGCAAGGCCAATCGGTTACGGTTCCTAATCCAGCGTTTGCCCGTGAGCTGGGCATAGCGATGGTGTTTCAGCACTTTTCATTGTTTGACTCGTTGTCTGTGTTAGAAAATATCGCGCTAGGAATGGATGACCACCTCAAGATGGGTGAACTCAGAACGCGCATATTAGACATTTCAAATCGTTACGGCTTGCCCTTAGACCCTGATCGACACGTCTATACGCTGTCAGTGGGTGAGCGCCAGCGTATTGAAATTATTCGCTGTTTGTTGCAAGAACCCAAACTATTGGTGATGGACGAGCCCACCTCAGTATTAACACCTCAGGAAGTTGCGCGTTTATTTGAGACGTTAAAACGACTGGCGGAGGAGGGGTTAGCGATACTCTATATCAGTCACAAATTAGACGAAATTAAAGCGCTCTGTCACAACGCTACAATTTTACGTAACGGTAAGCGAGTAGATAGGGTTAAGGTGATGGATGAAAGCACTGGTTCACTCGCCGCTAAAATGATGGGTGAGGCGTTAGAAACGGTCGCGCCACGCAACAGTCATACTGTGGGCAGCACGCGTCTTTTAGTGAGCAACTTAAGTTTAGCCGCAGCAGACGAATTTGGTATTCCGCTTAAACATATTAATCTGGATGTGCGAAGCGGCGAAATTGTTGGCATAGCAGGGGTGGCAGGTAATGGGCAGGACGAGCTGTTGATGGCGCTTAGCGGTGAGGCGATAAGCGCTCAACCGGATAGTTTGTTTATCGATGATAAAGCTTGCGGTCATCTAGGCCCAAACCAGCGACGTGAATTGGGGTTGGCGGCGATACCCGAGCAGCGTTTAGGCCATGGCGCTGTTCCTGAGATGAACCTGATCGATAATACCTTTTTAACCGCCTTTCAGCGTTTAGGATTAATTGGCAAAGGCTTTATAAAAAGTGGTAGCACCAAAGCGTTCACCCAGCAAATCATTCAAGATTTTAATGTTAAAAGCAACGGGGTCAAAGCATTTGCTTCTAGTTTGTCCGGCGGTAATTTACAAAAATTTATCGTGGGTCGAGAAATACTGCAAAACCCAGGCTTACTGGTTGTTTCGCAGCCCACGTGGGGGGTCGATGCGGGGGCGGCGCAAACCATACACAAAGCACTGCGTGAGCTAGCCGACAATGGCGCAGCGGTACTGATTATCTCGCAAGATTTGGATGAACTAATGAGTTGTACCGATCGCATTGGCGCCATTTGTGCAGGGGCCTTGTCGGCTATCTACCCCACCATAGAGACAACGATTGAAGAGGTCGGGTTGCTTATGGCAGGTACGACGCTGGACAGATTACCAGAACAAACTATTGCAACGACTGCCGACAAGGAGCCTGCACATGCTATTTAAACTCAGCAAAAGGCCAGAGCCGTCCCGCAAGATGGTCTTACTCTCGCCTGTGCTTGCATTACTACTCACGCTGCTATTTGGAGTGGGTCTATTTTTGGTCATGGGTGTTTCCCCAGCCGCTGCAATGTATGCCTTTTTTATCGATCCGTTAACGAGTTTATATGGTTGGGCAGAGTTGGGTGTTAAAGCGACGCCACTGATCTTAATTGCCGTAGCGCTATCGATTGGCTTTCGGGCAGGCGTCTGGAACATTGGTGCAGAGGGCCAGCTCATTTTAGGGGGGATCTGTGGGGGTGCGGTCGCGTTAATGTTTTATGAGGTTGAATCTATCGTTGTCATCCCGTTAATGGTGCTCGCAGGGATAGCGGGCGGCATGTTCTGGGGAGCCATTCCTGCCTTTTTACGGGTACGCTTTAATGCCAATGAGATCTTAACGAGCTTAATGCTCACCTACGTTGCGGGATTGTTACTAAGTCTATTGGTGCATGGGCCATTGCGAGACCCCGATGGTTACAACTTCCCCGAGTCGCGTATCTTTAGCGATTCGGCGATATTACCTATTATTATTGAAGATACTCGTTTGCATATCGGCTGGCTAATGGCCGTGTTTGCGGTATTGACCGCTTGGGTGGTAATGGCTAAAACGCTGATTGGTTTTGAAGTTAAAGTGCTAGGACAAGCGCCTGCGGCAGGACGTTACGCAGGGTTTAGCCAGAAGGGGATTATCTGGTTTAGTTTACTGTTAGGTGGCGGTGCGGCAGGTTTAGCGGGGATGGTAGAGGTCTCTGGGCCAATTGGGCAACTGTTACCGACCATTTCACCGGGCTACGGTTTTACAGCGATAATTGTCGCTTTTGTGGGGCGTCTGCACCCCATTGGCGTGTTGTTTGCCGGATTGTTACTAGCACTTTCCTATCTCGGTGGGGAATCTGCACAGATCTCATTGAACCTGCCATTGGCGGTGACGGGTGTTTTTCAAGGAATGCTGCTGTTCTTCTTGCTAGCCTGTGACGTATTAATTCATTATCAAATTGTCCGCAAACCTAAGGCCACCACTGTCACCAGTAGCCAAAAAGAGGCGTCATAATGGAAATTTTAATAGCGACCATAATCACCATTATCACTGCTGCAACACCGCTGCTTTATGCGGCATTGGGTGAGTTAATTACCGAAAAATCGGGGGTACTCAACCTTGGTGTTGAGGGCATGATGCTCGTTGGAGCGGTGTGTGGATTTGCGGCGGTGCACTACTCTGGCAGTGCCGCGTTGGGTATTTTAGGTGGCGCGGCGGCGGGGGCGTTACTCGCTTTAATGTTTGCCGCACTCGTGTTGGGTTTTCAAGCAAGTCAGGTCGCAACTGGGCTTGCGTTAACGATTTTTGGTGTGGGCCTAAGTGCGATGATAGGACAAGACCTTGTGGGTGTTGCCTACGATGGTTTGCCAAAGCTTGCGATACCCTATCTCTCTGATTTGCCTGTCTATGGCAAGCTCTTTGCACACGATATTCTTGTTTATTGCTCTTTTTTAGTCGTCGCGCTTATTTGGTGGTTTCTTAAATACAGTCGCAGTGGTTTGATTTTGCGCGCTGTGGGGGATTCACACGATGCCGCGCACGCGATGGGCTACCCTGTGATACGTATCCGATTGATGGCTATCTTGTTCGGTGGGGCGATGGCGGGTATTGCTGGAGCCTACTTGTCTCTTGCTTATTCACCGATGTGGATTGAAAATATGAGCGCAGGGCGTGGCTGGATTGCGTTAGCATTAGTCGTATTTGCGACGTGGAGGCCTTGGCGTGTACTGCTAGGGGCTTATCTTTTTGGCAGTATCTCGATATTGCAATTACATGCCCAAGCCATTGGGATTGGGGTGCCTTCACAGGTAATGTCAATGTTGCCGTATTTGGCAACGATTGTGGTATTGGTGTTAATTTCAAGAGATCAGAATAAGATCAAATTGAATTCGCCTGCGAGTATCGGCAAACCATTCCAGCCAACCTCTTAAGTAATGGGGTTGGTTTCTCATCTGTATTGATAAAGGCAATCTATGTATATTTTTTCTATAACGGCTAAAGCTAAAAATGCCATTGACGGTTTTGAGCCGGGCGACTCCGCGCCATTTATTGTGTATGTCGATTTTCAGGATTTGGTGGGAGCTGAATACCTGGCTCGCTACTATATTAGCAAAGAAGGTTTTTACGAGATTACGGTCGATAAGCGGCGTCAGCTCGAACGAGATAAGCTGGCCAACTTTGCAAAGAAAAACAAGCAAGTCAAAGAGGCACTGAAAACGGGTTACGCTATCCAGTTATTCGATAAGGACTAGTGTTAGATGAATGGCTTGTAATGGCCTGAGTTAGCCCTCTTTATTTACACTCCAAGCCCGCTCATGTACAGTAAGTGCACTAATTCATAAAATAAAAATAACCTAGGGCTTACCACATGACTACAGATACGTTGCGTATCGCTCGAGCGTTCGTTATAGGATTTATCCTAATTTTTTCATTCGGAGTAACTGCCGATAACAGCACTGCTCGGCCCAGTTCTGCCACACAGCAACTCTTTGCAATGGGCAGCGCATTAATCAAACAAGATAAACTAGAGCAAGGCATTAACTTGTTGAAGAAGGCGGCGGCAGGAGGGCACGGCCGTGCAGCTTTTGAGCTGGCGTCACTGTATGAGGTGGGCCTCGCTGTTGAGAAAGATTTTCGATTGGCACAAAAGTACTACGAAATATCAATACGAAATGACCACCGGGATGCGCATTTTAATCTGGCACTGCTCTTAAGTAATCCTTTAACGCCTAACAATGATCTCGTACGTGCCCGTGAAGTGGTATCAGTGATTGCGAACCAGGATGATATTGAGGCGCAGTTTTTGTTAGCAACGCTAATGAAAAGCACCCTCCAAAACGTTAGTACAAACCCCGGCAAAGCATTTTATTGGTTACAGCATGCGGCAAACAGTGGGCACGGCAAGGCACAGTTTCAGCTGGGTACTCAGTATATGAAGGGTGAGCATGTGTCCAGAAATAGGAAAATAGGGCTGAAATGGTTCAAACGCGCCGCCATGCAAAATATTCCTGAGGCGCATTATAACCTCGCCGTCATGCATGAAAAGGGTGACGGCGTGCCAATGAGTATGGCTAAAGCTATCGATTGGTATAAGTCCGCCTCTAAGCTTGGTAGTGCCGATGCGCAGCAAAATTTAGGCATCAAATATTTGGCGGGCGATGACGTGAACCCAATGCCGCAACGGGCCATCAAACTTCTCACCCGCGCTGCAGATTCTGGTTCAAGGGATTCTCAGTTGTTACTAGGTAAGCTCTACCAGGCAGGCTACCAAAATCGTATTAAAGTTGATTTGGTAAAAGCTGAGCGGTGGTATCTAAAGGCTGCCCGTCAAGGAAAAACAGAGGCACAATATCAGTTAGCATTGATGCTTTTGGATAAAGAGGACGGGATAAAAGATGCTAAGTTTTGGATTCGTCGTGCAGTGGCTGCGGGCCATGTAGAGGCGACAAAGCTGCAGGCAAATTTATAATTAAAAGCCAGTGGTCTGGTTTTTTGGCAGCTCTGCCCAGTTGGTACTATACTGGGCAAACTGTACCCACGAACACGTTACTTTCCCCCGAATGCGCGTGTTTTTATAATAATAAAATGAGTGTCATATCATGAACAAAATTCTATTTGTATCTTCTGCTATCGTTACCTCGATTGTGTTTGGCCAATCAGCATTTGCTGAAACGAGTCTTCAATTGAGTAAGGATGATCTTATTGCCGCCTCACAAGGTTATATTTTAACTAACAGCGCTGAGCGTCCAAAATCTCGTCGTTCTGAGCTATTTGCTCACATTATGGATAACCAAAAAGCGAGTAATACGACGTTAGCAAAAGCGCCGGTTGTGTTAGCTACACCTGAAGGCTAGCCTTATAATTTATTGCAAGATTGCTACCGGTCCACTCTGTATAGTTTAGTTTCAGTTTGAATTAACCGGTAACAATCATGACAAAATCTGCTCGCACCACACAATACCTTCACGAGTCCATGTGTCAATGGCGACACGATATACATCGTCATCCTGAATTAGGTTTTGAGGAACACCGTACTGCCCATAAAGTGGCTGCTTTGCTGCAGGCGTGGGGTATTGAGACTCACACTAGCGTGGGCAATACAGGTGTTGTGGGTGTCATCAAGCGTGGCACCAGCTCGCGTATGATCGGTTTGCGAGCAGATATGGACGCGCTGGCGATTGATGAGCAAAATACGTTTGAGTATTGCTCTGAGCACAAAGGAAAAATGCATGCGTGTGGCCATGATGGCCATACGACGATGCTACTTGGTGCAGCCAGCCATTTGGCAACGCATGGCAATTTTGATGGAACGGTTGTTTTAATTTTCCAGCCAGCTGAAGAGCATGGCAAAGGCGCTAAAGCCATGATTGCGGATGGCCTGTTTGAACGATTTCCCGTGCAAGACGTTTATGCAATTCACAACTTCCCCTCAGTGCCTCTTAACCACTTTATTGTCAAACAGGGCCCCATTATGGCCTCTGAAGATAATTTTGAAATTATTGTTAAAGGCGTTGGACATCATGCTGCGATGCCACATCGAGGGGTTGACCCGATTGTTGTCGCATCTCAAATTGTACTGGCGCTGCAAACGATTGTTTCAAGACGCATTAACCCATCAGAAAATGCCGTGATTTCAGTAACTGAGTTCATCACCGACGGCACTGTCAATGTAGTGCCCAACCAAGTGACGCTTAAAGGCGATACACGTTCGTTCTTGCCAGAGGTACAAGATGCCATTGAACATAATATGAAGATGATGGCCGAGTCGATTTGTGCGGCCAATGGTATCGAGTGTCAGTTTAGTTACACCCGAGCATTTGACTCTACGATCAATACACCTGAGGAGGCGGGTAAGGCTGCTTTAGTGGCGCGCCGTTTGGTAGGTGATAATCAGGTATCTACCGCGTTTGAGCCCCCAATGACTTCTGAAGATTTTGCTTTTATGTTACAGGCAAAGCCGGGTTGCTATGTACTGCTTGGCAATGACGGTGATGGGCCTGGCGGGTGCGGCCTGCACAACCCTAATTATGATTTTAATGACGATATACTAACCACAGGCGCTGATTTTTGGGTTGAGTTAGTACAAAGTGAATTGACAGGAAATTAATTCATAATTAAAAAACGGCTTCGGCTGATAAAGCAGCACGAAGCCGTTAGTTTACGTCTTACTTAATGTGAGTTACGGGCGCCTTGCGCTTAGTTGTAAACGTAACCAACAATTCCCTCATCATTCCAGCCACGCGATGTTACTAGGACTGTTCTCTCATTGAGGTCTAAAGTCCAAAGGTGAGTCCTGTTTTTGGGGTGGTACAGTCTATATAAAGGTGCGGTTTGGCTAACCTGACTTTCAAACATATAGCCCGTAACACCTTCATGAATCCAACCTCTTCGTCCCAGCGTGTTGTATTCTTTCCTTGAGGTTGTCCAAAGGTGTGAACCGGTAGACTTGTTGTAAAGTCTTAACCATGGGACGCTCGCTTTACCCTCAATCACGGTAGGCTGATTATATAGTGAAAAGGCAACATTTTCTTGAATCCAGCCAAACCCACCAAGCGCATTGTACTCAAACGCGCTTGTTGTAAAGAGATGCCTGTTGTTGCCAGGATAATAAAGTCGGTAAGTCGAAATGACCGCTGGCGCACTGCCTTCAAACTTGCGAATGCGGTTGCTGCCACTCTCTGCAATGTAGATATCGGCGTTGTTGGTAATCGCGATACCAATTGGACTACTTAAGCTGCCGACCGCTACTTTCCTTATTAAACCATTGGCATCAATTTTTCGAAGTGTGCCGTTGGACCTATCAGTGAAAAATAGGTTGCCATATTTATCAGCCGCCAAGCCTTCAGGGCTTGAAAGGCTTGCTGAGGTAGCAGGCCCTGTGTCACCTGATGAGCCTGTAAATCCATCGCCGGCAATCGTCGTTATAATGCCTGAGGTGTCGATTTTACGGATGTAGTTATCTACACCTACAAAAATATTGCCGCTCTCATCGATAGCAATACTGCTAGGCCTTAGCTCTGCATCGATCGCCGGGCCATTATCGCCACTGTATCCTGGTGAACTGCTACCTGCAAATCGTGTAAACATGCCAGATGAATCAACTTTTAAAATGCGCTGGTCATCAACAATGTATAAATTGCCTGCTGAATCTAATGCGATATCTTTAGGATGACTGAGCGGTAGCATTGATGCAACGCCGCTGTCGTCTTCGTTGAAGCTTTGAGCGCCGGTGCCTGCGATGGTAGAAATCATGCCCGAACTATCGATTTTACGGATACGGCGATTTTGATAATCAGAGACGTATAAATTGCCGTTTTGGTCAGCAGCAATATGCGTTGGCGAGTTAAGTGTTGCGCTGGTGGCAAGCCTATTGTCACCGTTGAAGCCGGACTGCCCCGTCCCCGCAATGGTAGTAATCTTGCCGGAGGTGTCAACTTTGCGGATACGGTGATTGCCTGTATCTGCAATAAATAAATTGCCAGCTGCGTCAAAGGCGACGTCATTCGCTTGATACAGTTGAGCAGAAGTTGCTTGCAAGCCGTCCCCTGTAAATGACGGAGAGCCTGTCCCTGCAGCCGTAGTGATCGTGCCGGAAGTATTGACCTTTCTCACACTAAAGTTGCCCGTATCGGCAATGTAAATATTTCCAGAGGTGTCAACGGTGACTGCCGATGGGTTAAATAGTTTGGCCGCTGTCGCCGCCCCGTTGTCGCCAGATTTTCGTGGAAAACCTATTCCACTGCCGGCAACGGTAGTAATAATGCCTTGTGGGGTAACTTTACGTATTCTGTGGCTTCCATCTGCGATAAATAGATTGCCCGATGCGTCAACAAAAATGCCTTTGGATCTAGATAGGCCAACTGACGTTGCCTGAACGCCTTCGCCGTCACCGTCAAAATTGTTCGTCCCATTTCCTGCAATCGTTGTTAGCATTCCGGCGGTGTCTACTTTTCGAATAAGCTGGCTGCCAGTTTCTGAAAAATACACGTTACTGGAGGCATCTACAAATACATCAGAAATCCTTCGTAATGCAATAGCTGTAGCGACCCCCTCATCACCGTAAGTGGTTGGTGGGTCTAAAGGATAAGGAAAATCAGGTAGGACTACACCGGCATAGATGCTTGAAGCACCTGTGGAGGTAACTTTTCTGATAACGCTGTTATAAGTGTCTGGTATATATAAATTGTTCGCGCTATCAAATGCAAATCCAGAAATTTGGCTTGAATTGTCAAACTCTCCCGCAGTCGATATGCAGTGAGCAACGGTAATAACGCCCGTGCTGCTTATTTTTCGAATACAGTTATTGGCGGTATCAGCGATATGTAAATTGCCGTTTGCATCAAAAGCCATTGCGCCCGGTGATGTTAGCGTCGCGTTAACTGCTAAACCGCCGTCGCCCGAAAGGCCTGGTAGCCCCGTTCCTGCTACTATAGAAATAGTGCCTTGAGCGTTAACTTTATAAACACGGTGGTTAAACGAGTCGGGGTAATAATAATTACCCGCGCTATCTAAGACAACATCGTCAGCGGCACTTGAAAAGCTTGAAGCAGCCTGATTACTACTAACAACGGGAATGCCTTCACCGGCAACGGTGGTGACATCGCCCGGTGCAGCAAAAAGACTGGTTGAAAGTAAGGAGCAAGTGATCAGTGTGAATAAGCGCGCTAAATAGGTGGGTTTGCTTGTTTTTTTCATGGCATCCTTCAGTTTGTTTAATTTTTGACTAAAATATATGAAGTACTATCACCAGCATAACATGCCAGCTTTGCATATTATTTATAACATCCCCTTCAAGGGGGCTTTAAAACGGGATCTAAAAACTGATCCCGTTTATGCAGCGCCTAATTAGCCCTTAGCACGAGCTTCCAACATCGCAACAACGGGCAATTCTTTACCTTCTAGAAACTCCAAAAACGAGCCACCACCCGTTGAAATATAAGAGATTTTATCGCTAATGCCATATTTGTCTACAGCGGCCAGTGTATCGCCACCGCCCGCAACCGAAAATCCATCAGACTCAGCGATCGCCATGGCAATGGTTTTTGTACCTTCCCCAAACTGATCAAATTCGAACACGCCAACGGGCCCATTCCAAACAATGGTGCCGGCATTTCGAATCACCTCAGCGAGTGCTTCAGCTGACTCAGGGCCGATATCAAAAATCATATCGTCGTCTAACACCTTGGCGACAGCCTTAAGAGAGGCCTCAGCTGATTCTGAAAATTCTTTACCACAAACTACATCAACCGGCACGGGGATGCTGCCACCGTTAGCTTCTGCATCCGCTGATAGACGTTTACAGGTGTCGATTAAATCGGCTTCGTACAGCGATTTACCAACGTTATGACCCTGCGCTGCGATAAAGGTATTCGCGATACCACCACCGACGATGAGCTGGTCAACCACCTTGGACAGCGACGCTAGCACAGTGAGCTTGGTGGAAACCTTTGAGCCACCAACCAGAGCCACCATTGGGCGTGCTGGATTATCAAGGGCTTTGCTTAAGGCATCTAATTCACCTGAAAGCAGCGGACCGGCCGCGGCCACTGGCGCATACTCACCCACGCCATGGGTTGAGGCTTGGGCGCGGTGTGCGGTGCCAAAGGCGTCCATTACATAAACATCACACAGCGCAGCGTACTGACGCGCCAGTGTTTCGTCATTTTTCTTTTCGCCAGTATTGAAGCGTACATTTTCTAATAATACGATTTCGCCGTCATCAAGTTCAGGCGTATTATCTAAATAGTCAGTGACCAACCGAACAGGTTGGCCGAGTGCCTCGCTCATATAATCGGCAACAGGCTTTAGGGAGTATTCAGCTTCTGGCTGACCTTCGGTTGGACGACCTAGATGCGACATCACCATCACTTTAGCCCCTGCTTTGATTGCAAGTTTTAAGCTTGGTAACGATGCATCGATGCGTTTAGCTGAACTTACCTGCCCATCTTTTACCGGCACGTTTAAATCTTGTCGAATGAGTACCCGCTTTTTAGACAGATCCAAATCTGTCATTTTGATAATTGCCATCGAAACCTCAGTGTAAGTTAATGTTGGCTGTATCAGCCCGCTAAAATAGGTGTTCATTATCCCATTAAATCTCTGGTTTATGTAGTTTGACGTAATCCTTTAGCGAGCGCTAAGGTATCTGGATTAGCCACCTCGCCACAGTGTCCTAACCATTAGGCCCAACACGTATAGTAGCTTATGATTGTTTAATAAATTTTGAGGGAGAGAGCATGAGCAAAGTACTCATCTTAGGCGGTGCAGGCATGATTGGTCAGAAACTAGCGCATCGCATCGCAGCAGGTTTGATCGATATCGAGGTCACTGAATTGGTGCTTTACGATATTGTTGAGGCTGCAAAGCCCGATGCTACGTTCCCAGTAAACACCTCAAGCGGTAATATTGCAGAAATTAAAGAGTCTGAACGGCTAGCGGCGATGAGGCCTGATATTGTATTTCATCTTGCTGCGATTGTTTCAAGCGATGCCGAAAAAAACTTTGATAAGGGCTGGGCGATTAATGCGCGAGGTTCATGGCAGCTGTTAGAGGCTTTACGTTCTGAGCATGAAAAGAGCGAGGGTCATTATCAGCCTAAAGTGATATTTGCCTCCTCCATTGCGGTGTTTGGTGGTCCGTATCCTGACAAAATTGATGATGATTTTTTGTGCGCACCGCAAACCTCGTACGGTGCGCAAAAGGCCATGACCGAACTTTTGATTGCCGATTACTCACGTAAAGGGTACATCGATGGTTTTTCGATGCGATTACCGACAATTTGTGTACGACCTGGAAAACCTAATCTGGCGGCATCGTCATTTTTTTCAGGAATTATTCGTGAACCACTAAATGGCCAGCAGGCTATTTTACCCGTGCCCGATAATACGCGGCATTGGCACGCCTCACCCCGCTCAGCGGCAGCATTTTTCACGCATGCCGCCGCGTTAGATACATCAGCATTGAAGGGGCGCTATAGTCTAAATCTACCGGGGGTCTCTTGCACCGTGGCTGAGCAAATTGAAGCACTGCGAGAGATAGCGGGAAATGAGGTGGTTAAACTGATAAAGACTGAGCCTGATGAGGCGATTAATAAAATTGTCGCCGGCTGGCCCAGTGATTTTGACCCTCAACGCGCGATAGGATTAGGTTTTAAGGGCGAGAAAGATTTTAGCGAAATTATCCGTATTTATACTGAAGATGATCTTCACGTCATAGCCCATTAATTGCGCTTTGTATTTTGGCAAGGCCATAGTAGTCTTTAAATATACTATTGAGTTGGTAAAAAGTTATGAGTGCATTAGAAATACATCAGTTTCCCTTTGTGTGGGATGACAACTACGGGGTGCTGATTCACTCGCCTGAAACGGGTGAGACCGCCTGTATCGATTGTGGTGATGCGTCGGCCTATCAGCAGGCACTTGATGAAAAGAGTTGGGATTTAACGCACATTTTTATCACTCACCACCATGCTGACCACACCACGGGGGTGCTTGAGTTAAAAGCGAACAATAATGCCATTGTGATTGGGCCAGATTATCTGGGCGGTAGTCCAATTAAAGGCATCGATCAGCGCGTTAAGGACGGCGCAACTTTTCAGTTTGCAGGCAAAGAAATCCAAGTGATTTACACGCCTGGCCACACCATGGATCTGATTTGCTATTACATTGAAGAGGACGGAGTGATTTTTGTTGGTGATACTTTGTTCGCGATGGGCTGCGGTAAGCACTTTGAAGGCACGCCACAAATGATTTGGGAAAGCTTGAAAAAGATTCACGCTTTGCCTACTGAGACACTCATCTATTGCAGTCACGAGTACACCCAAGAGAACGCTGAGTTTGCGATTAAGATTGACCCTGACAACGAGGCTTTAAAAGCGAGAATGATTGAGATTGATTTGAAACGTGCAGAAGACCTGCCCACGGTGCCGTTTACACTGGCAACAGAGCTTGCGACTAATCCATTTATGCGCGCAAACGACGCCGGTATTCGTCAGCAACTAGGCATGCAAGAGGCGCCTGAAGTGGACGTCTTTACCGAAATCAGAATAAGACGCGGTTAAGCGCGATCCTCAAAAATATTAAAGGCTCAAAAAACATGTTTAGTGACCAAGACAAGCAAGAATTGATCAACGCCATTCGTGACATTCCGGATTACCCAAAGCCTGGTGTGTTGTTTAAAGACATTACCACGTTGCTGAATGATCCTGTGCAGTTTGCAAAGCTTATCGATGGCTTAGCTGAGCGTTACCAGTCGATGGGGCTGGATTACATTGCAGGTATTGATAGTCGTGGCTTTATTTTTGGTGCGCCGCTGGCCTTAAAATTGGGGGTTGGTTTTGTACCGATTCGTAAAGCGGGAAAATTGCCGTCTAAGACTATTTCAGAGAGCTATAGCCTTGAGTATGGCGAGGATGAGTTGGAAATGCATATCGATGCTTTTCATGGAAAAACAGGCGCAAAGGTTCTATTAATTGATGATTTAATTGCGACGGGTGGAACGGCAGTTGCAGCGACGACATTGATTAGCCGAGTTGAGGCAAAGTGTGTTGAGGCATGCTTTTTGATTAGTTTGGAGTTTTTGGGTGGACGCAAAGCGCTTGAGGCCGTAACGCCGGTTTATTCGGTTATTGAATTGGATTGATTATTCATTGTGATCAGTCGTTAGTGATGAAGGTTTCATTAACGACTGTATTAATATAGAAATGCATCGGGGCATCCCTTTAAAAAACAGATTAAGGCTATTCAAAAAATGTTTGTTATAGAAGATCCTCTGGATACTGAAATAAGAAAACTTGGGTCTGATGCGGCTCTATCGCTGGTCGAAATAAAGCCAAAATTCGACGTGCGTCATGTGCTCAAATCATCAAATACATTGGGCCTGAAGCGTGAAAATGGTTCACTCTAACAACCAATGCTCAAACGCTTTTTGACGCAGCTTCTTTGTATGAGCGTACCAGCTTGTATCGCGCATTAGCGCTCTATTGAGGTGATGACTCGCTGTAGGTAAATGCCCCTGCATTGGCGTGCCTTTTTCATGATGGTTACCAATGCGCTCTAAGGCACTGCGCCGTGTTGGCCCGTACGGAATATACTCGGCAAGCTTGGCCATTTGTGCAGGATGTGTCGCAAACGCAATAAACCGTTTAACCGCTGGTTTAAGTGATTTGTGATGAGCGGGGATTACCCAAACACTCCGATCAATCAGCTGCCCATCCCATAGCATAATCAATGGATTGGTGGGCGATTGCGCTTCAAAAAAACGTCCGTTATACCCCGATGTCATCACCACAGAATGCGTTTTTAGCAGCTTTGCAGCCTCTTCTGGTTTCTCCCACCAAACAATGTGTTCTCGGATAGTATCTAACTGTTTAAATGCCAGTCTTAGTCCACGCTCGGTACTTAATAAATCATACACTTGGCTAATCGGGACACCACTGGCTATTAGTGCCCATTCTAAAATAGTACCGGGGGATTTACGCAGGCCGCGTTTGCCGGGGAAATTGTTCAAATCAAAAAAATCATTGATAGTTTGTGGCTTTTTTCCGGGAAAAGCACTGGGCTTAAAAGCGATCAGTGTGGAAAATGTTAAGTGCGCGATGCCACAGGGTGAAAAGCTTCGGTCAAAAAAGTCATTTGCATCTCCCTCTGCACCATCAGTTTTATCGCTAAAGTGAGAGGTTAGTTTCTTAAAATCAAGCTTGAGCAATAAGTTTTGTCGGCAGGCCGATTGGGCATCCTCCTCTTCCATATCGACCAAGTCGGGGATGCTTTCACCCGTGAGCATAGCCAATCCTCCCTTTTGGCGCTGCGTGGTAATTTTAATCCCCGTGAGCCGTTCAAAAGGATCAAAAATGGCCTGGCGCTGAGCGTATTCATAAGCGCCACCCCATGTGGAAATCGTGATGCTTTGTGCCAGTGTGCTTTGAGAAAACAGCAGGCAGCTTAGTAATATGGCTATTGGGTAGCACTTAGCTAACTTAAACCGACTCGTTTTCTTCACTTCGCAAATCATGCACGATCTCCCTATACGCTTGGATGAGTTTGGCCTCTGTAATCATCCCGATGAGTGCACCATCATCAGCACTAATTACCGGAATTGCCTCACCGACGAAGTGGTCTAGCTGAGCCATGGCCTGCCAGATTGAAGTAGACTGGTTGAAGCTTGGCCAATCTTTTAAGGCAACCCCCTCAACGGTAGAGGCACTTTTTTGCGTGATGGCATCTTGTAACCGCAGCATGCCAACATATTGGCCATGCTGGTTGGTAATGGTCGCCTCTGCATAGCCTTTACTGACCAGCGTTTGAATTGCCTCATTTAAGGGGGTGCTGACATCAAACGCTAAAAAGTCATCAACCAAATAGTCGATAACGAAAATATTACTGAGCATCGCCCGATCCCTGCCAAACGACAAATCAACGCCCTTGCGAGCCAGCTGAACATCAAACAAGGAGCGTCCAAAGATACGAAACGCTAATAGATTGGCAAACACGACGGCGACCATGGCGGCTATAGTCAGGTCATAATTTCGGGTCAGTTCAAAAATGATTAAAATAGTGGTTAGTGGCGCGCCAATGACTGGACTGGTCAATGCCACCATACCGCAAATGGCGTACACAACGACCCCTGAATTTGGGACGCCTAAGAGTTCTAGGGTTGACCAAAACAAGGCACCAAATAATATTCCAATGAGCAATGACGGGCTAAACACTCCGCCTGCAAATCCAAAACCTACACAAATAGCAGTGAGTATCAATTTGGCAAAGACAATTAGGACAAGTTCTTGGTTTTCAAAAGCCCCTTCAATGGTGGCAAAACGTAAGGTTTCGTTACCTGTTCCTAATACATCCGGAAGCCAGAGAGCGACTAACCCTACCAACAACCCAGCAATTGCAGGGCGATACATGGCCGCGACGGGAAGCTTTTGCCCAACACTTGCCGTGGTTAAAATTAAATGCATAAAGCCGGTTGCCAGAAACGCGCAGATAACCCCTAGTAATGCAAATAAGCCAAACTCATAGCTGTGACTAACCCCTGAAAATTCAACAAGAAATAGGGCGGGACGTTCAAAAATCACATTGGCAATAATGTAACCTGTCGCCGCGGCAACGGTCGTTGGGGCAAATGATTGCAATGAGTAGTGACGAAGAATGACCTCATGGGCAAAAATGAGCCCGGCGATAGGGGCGTTGAACGCCGTAGCGATGGCAGCAGACACACCACTGGCAATAGCAATGGATTGCAAGTTTGGAATGGCTAACTGTAGCTTGCTAACGAGGCCACCAAACATGGAGCCTAAGTAAACCATCGGGCCATATTGACCGACTGAGGCCCCGCAGCCGAGTGAGATTAGTGCCGCGAGCGTTGAGATAAACCCTGCGCGTAAACTGGGGAGCTCACCGCGTAGCTGTACGGCACGAATACTGTCGGGTGGGCCTAGTGGGCGCTTTTCTGGGGAATGTCGCTGTAGGAGCCAGCCAACCAATAACCCGCCTAAAGTGGGCACGAGTAAGGTTGTGAGGGTTAACAGTGCGGGGCTTTGAACTTGTACGCGAGTGCGAGGGGAGATTAGCAAGGCATCGTTGAGCCACGAGACACATTCTACAAAAGCAATCGCCAGTAAAGAGACGACCACTCCTAAGATAAACGCCATGAGCGTCAACACGCTCAGGCGATAAGTCACGTTACTAAGGCTTGCTGTAACCGTCGTTTTGGAAACCATTCATTTTTAGGATAGGTTATAAGTGAACGATTAACAAGGTGGAGGCAGCACCGTCATTATGATTGCTTAAAAACTAAACGTGCGGGTAGTGCTGTGGGTAGCGGTAATACTAAAAAAATGCACGTTAGTTGCCTACTAGCAAGGTCGGGTCCCAAACCCATTGCTGAGACAATAGCAGAGTCTCGTTTGAAAGCTCATCGGTCACCGAAAAATGCAATGTGGTTTTATTAGAAACGATTGGCCCATATGCGCTGGGGATCAACATCGCCGCCTTAATGACCGCACTGGTATTGGATAGGTCGTTACCTGTGTAGCTTACCGCTGTCTGACTGGTATCTATCGCCCACGCTTTGCCTGTAACCAGTGTAACCAGCGCTTGTTTCTTGGCTATTTTAAACGCGCGTTTTGGCGGTCCCTTTTTTCTTGGAAGCAATACCTGTTTAAGCTGCTGATCAAGAAACGGCACGATACCATCATCAATTGCGTCTAGTTGTAATAGGCTAGCGACAACCTCTTCTCGGTCTGAGATGCCGTCATTGTCAGAATCAGTATCTAAGTAATTGGCGATACCATCGCCGTCAGTGTCTTCTGCTCCTTCAAGTAGATTGCTTATGCCGTCGCGGTCACTGTCTTCGAGAAGAAAGTTGTTAACGGCAATAGAAAGCGCATCCCCCATAGCAGGTAGTACACAAAGCCCATTAAGCATCAGCATAGAAACTATCAGCTTGGTTCGAATATAAGAATGGTATTTCATTGCAACCTCGTTGGTTGTGTCTTCAAATAACATTGATCCAGCTTGCGACAGTGCCAAGCTGAACCAATCACAAAGATTAAAGCCGCTTACTGTTCAATTTCAACTTCATAACTTACCGAGCCTTTAGCACCGCCTTCCAACGTGCCAATCATCTTCCAGTCAATACGGTCGAATGCAACGGCTGGTGTGCAGCTCAACGACGCCGGCGTGTCATCACAAAGACCCGACAATAGCCTGATTAACGTATATTCCGGTGGTGTATCATTAATCTTTAGCTCGGTAATAGAGCCTGTGCCTGTATTGCTATAGTAAATCCGGTACTTGAGCACATCGCCGGGAAGTCCTGCATTGATAGTTTCTGTTTCACCGGTATTTTGTGTCACGTTCTCAACACTTTTTCTAAGTTCAAGTCGTGAAGCTCCTCCTTGAGTTGTGGTCTGATCTGCTGTTTGCATCGCGGAGGTAATGTCGTTTACAACGAGCTCGATGCTGGCTGCACCACCCCCGTCATTAGTAAAAGTCGCTGTTGTTTTGACTCGGTGCTGGTCTTGGCTGATCACATTTGAGGGGGCAAACACCTTATTAATCACACAAACCTTACCGTTGGCTGGGACGACATAGCTCAATAGGGCGATTTCGATAAAGCCTTCGCCGTTGTTCAGTACCCCGTCACAGTTGGCATCTTCAAATAGTGTGTGTGTCCAACCTGAGCTAACACTTAAATCACTGCTTTGCTTAAAGACCAAGCTGCCTTGACTGGGTGTCGAGAAGGTATGAGCATAAAACACAACATTCCCCGGCAAAACGGTACTGCGATGGTCAGGCTCAAACGTCGGCTTTTTAATGTCTGCAAAATCAAGCCCACTGTAGGTGGTGGAGGGCGTTGCCGTGAATGTAATCGTATCGGCTGCAGCGTCGTAACTTCCGCCACTATTACCCAGCTGTGCGCCCGTTGTGCCATAACCACTACCATTAAATTCAGTCACTTTAACAATCGATGCAGACCCCGGAACATGCAGCTCATAGCGCCCATCGGTAGTGGTCACAGTTGAGTCATAAATATTACCGTTTGCATCTGTTGCGATCACCTTAATACCGCCAATCCCAGGCTCTGTTCCATCTTGCAGTTGGTTAGCAGAAACGCCGGTCGATAGGCCATTATCATCAAACACTGTTCCACGAATCACAATCCCACCGTAGTCGCCAAAGTCCTGACGATTGAGGTTTGTTTCATAGACGGTAATATCGCGAGTGTTTGGGGTTGTTGAAATATAACCGGTTGGATCAATTTCTGCTGGTGGGCAGCTGGCGGTACCAAACGGCACCGAAGCATCATCCGCCTCAATGAGTTGATACTTACCTGAAGTCACAGAGTCAAATTGATAAAAGCCGTTAGCGTCAGTTTCTACACTAATACAGCGCTCAGGGTCGCCCGGACGAAATGTTCCTTTTAATACGACAGTGACGTTAGGAATTCCGCTTTCAGAATTTTCCCGCAGGCCATTTCTATTGGCATCATTCCAAACAGTTCCTGTCACCTCATACATGTCCGGAATAAGGCCCAGATCAAGTGTCAAGTTAGAAAAATCATCCCCCGTGGTATCAGTGATGAACCCCGCGTTATCGGCTAATGGCTCGTTGCCTGTAGGTAAGCCGCCAGGGGGTGCGGGGTTTCCTGTGATTGCGATAACGCCACTGCGAACGCCATTAATGATGGGAATACCGGTGGAGAAAGCGTGCTGGTCGTCTACTTCATTTTTATCATCATTCTCAGAGGTGTTGATAAGAGAGGCCTGCCAACCCTCAAGCAGTTGGTCTTCGTCGAACTCACTGGCAGGAATCTCAACATAATAATTCCCCGCGTTGAGTAACTTAAACAAGTATCGTCCCGGTTTTTCCAGCCCCGTTGTAGTGGTCGCCGCTAAGGTGCCGTCAGCAAAGTAAAGATCTACCGTGACTCCATCGGGAACGGGGTAGTCAACGCTGTTATCGTATTTCCCGTCTTTGTTGATGTCGGCAAACACAAAGTCACCAATGGAGTAGGAGGCCACCTGTACGCTGACATTAGGTGAAGTCAAAAATTGAGCCGGTGGTAAGGTATTAGAGTCCAGTGAAAAGCGATTGGTATAGATGTCGCCGGGTTGATTGCTCACACCTGCGCCATTGTCAGCCAATGTTCCGGGCATCAAAGTGACCTGTGCCTTGACCCCTTGTCTAGGGTTACCTTCTCTTTCAAGTTCATAGTGAGACACGAATTTGATCGCGGTCGCCTCGGCAAAATTTGCCGCACAGCCTGCCGTGCCAAACTGTGCTTCGGTGCACCAGTTGGAGGTATTGTTATCTGGGTCTGTAACAATTGTTGAGGGTGTATCTGTGGTGTAGTACCACGTTCCAATTTCGGGGTTAGGATCAGTGCCGGTTGGCGTGCTGCCATCACTCCAGGTGGTAATAGGCGCTGCGGCCAACTGTAAGGCACCGGTAAAATTAGAGGCCGGTGAGTTGTTGTCACCGCTGTAGGGAAAGACGTCAATGACGACCGGTGCGGCGATTCTCAATGCCTCTGAGAAATTTGACCATGCGATAGTGTAGACCTGCGAATTATTACGGTCATCCAACTGAGCATCGACTGTTTTTGCCAGTTTAACGTCCCCGACCTGTTCCAACTTGATGGAGTGGGTGTCTGAGCGACTGTCTAGTGAGGATAGAATATTGTCGGTGCGTATTTCAGCATAATTGACAACGGCAGTACCGTCTTGAGCCAAGGGGGTACTGTCAGTACAAATGATCCTTGGCGGTATTAACGTGTTAGCGGCAAGGTCACCTAAGTTCCAAATTAAGCGGGTATACCCAGGTGCTGGGTTGCCATCTTTATCAGTATTGTATTGGATGAGCCCTGCTGTAGTGCCGCCCGGCGTTGAGGCGGTGCAGGAGGCGTTATACGTCGCCTCAGGTGGCAGCACATTAATAATTTGCACATTTTCAGCAATGCCAGAGACGGGCGAGTTGGACTGCAATGCCGTGTCAACTTGCCAAATAATTTGTGAACCGGCAATGGTTGAGGCCGTCGCACCGGAGGCTGCATAGGGGCTAATACTGTGAGAGTCTAGCACCAGCTTCATACGAGTGAATGTAACACGGTCACCGTCAATATTGCCGCTCTCAGGGGCAGGGGTATAAGCTCTCTGAGTCCAATTGGGTGACCAATTGTCCGATTTAAACGCACCGAAATTGGCTAGTACTGTTCCTACGGGGATCTGAACGCCGTTGTGTGGGCCGCCAACGAACCTATCTCTTACTTTTAAGGGAACGACTAGTCGCATCTGGTGAGTAGGTTCAAAGACGATTCCTGCCGCTTTAGCCGCGGTGCTGAGTACCAATCTTACCGCGTTTACACCATCAATACCGCCGGCGACCTGTGTTGGATTAGTGTGCCAGCCATTGCTTGTTGCATTATCGTCACAACGTGCCGCACTTTGTTTGGTCCAATCACCATTGTAGCGTCCGTTGATTGTATCGTAATCGTTGGTGCCATCGTGATTTGCGTCCAACGGGTCGTCGCCTGAAAGGTCTATATTGCCATATTCCACCGTATAGTTAGTGTAGTCCATTCCACCGTATGCATACTCTCCTATATAGGCGTAAGTGCCGGAAGTTGCGCCTACACCACCTCGGTCTGTTAATTGCTGGGTTGTGTTATCAAAAATATCACAGGCGTTTGGGTTGCTGAACCCAGTTGTCCCAAGGTTTCCAACGTAGACAAAGCCTGCATGAACTTGACCTGCTTCTACTTCGCCATCGCCACCGTGCCAGTTACTTGATGAGCTAGCAGTATATTCAGTGGCTTTATCATTGACGGTACTAACGCTCCTCTTATTAAAATTACCGTCGGCGACGAGTCTAAAGTGCCCGGTGCCGAGCTGATTATTACTTCTAGCGCCATCAATCAAAGCCCCATTGTAGCCAGGTTCATTATCTGTTCCAAAATTGCTGGTGCCTGATGGACTACTTGGGTCAAAGTCACTGATCAGACTAGATAAATAAACGGTACCGGTATCGTTGCCGGCAATACCGTCAGCTAGATCTACTGAGCGAAACGGAATAAAGATTTGTACTCGGTGGTTTATCACATAGTAAGGCCCTGCGGTTAGGTCAGTTCCGCCTACTGTTTGAGTCGGGTAGCGGTCACCGCTAAGGTCAGCACCCTGTAGCGCCACTGAAAAAGAGGTCGAGGTCGCATCCGTCGGGTTATCTCTGGTATAAACACAGCTACCAGAGTCTATAACGGTTGTGTTTTGATAGATGCTGTGAACCAATGTTTCGGCTCCGTAGGTTTCGCTCCACCAACCCGTTGGGTTGGCAATACACTCAGTTACATGAAATTCTAAAGGATAAGTAGGTCCTGCTTGGGTACCTGAAAAAGCGGCAAAGGTATCGTTAAAAGTGATCGGTTGGCTAATTGACTCAATGCCGGTTCGACGATTAGCCGCTACACGAATCTGCATATAGGCGAGAAAGCCTCGTTCAGGTCCTTGGCCTACATCTCTTGTTCCCACTTCGTGATTACGTATTCCTTGGGTGGTATCCACGGAGTGAATTAAGTCATAAGCAGGCATTGCTGAGATAGTAACGGGCCTATTGTCTACAAAGGCGGTTGCCGTTGCGTTTGAGTCGCCGTTGGCATCAATTGAGGAGACCGCTTGCGTGGTCGTGTAGCTTGAACCATTCCAAGAGTCACCTGAAGGTTGCACTGGAACAGCAAAAATTTTGGCTTGCCCTTCTGCGAAAGGACCTAGGTTACAGGTTAACGTACTCGTCCCATCGGCATTATCAACAATGCTCGAGGGGGGATTTGTACCAGCGCCCGCGATTGCGGTACAGGCTGTGGGCAATGAAGGAAATGCTACACTTGCGTTAGTCGACGGTTGAATCGTTTGCCTAATCACCACATCGGTTAGTACTGGGTCACCCGGTGGGATGGTCGCGTCCCCGCCATTTACTGAGATAGACCAGAGGTGAGAGGCAATGTCTTGGGTTCTGATAACTCGGTTGTTTTCACCGCAGTCAGCACCACTAATGTCGGTATCGGTTGCGGACGGACAGGGTGTTGGGTTACCCGAGGCATCGAGCGTGCTCTGACCAAAAGGAGAGGTGCCGTCGTTTAGCCCACTGCCCAATGGGCCAAAGGTAATCGTTGGCGTCGCATAGCAAATACTCCCTACTAAGTATAGTGTCAGCGCTACTAAAATTGTTGAAACGTTACGAGACATAGGTCACCTTATTATTATTGTTTTTTTACAGTATTACTAATACTGTCTATTTGTAAATATTTGGCGAGGCTAACAAACTTATCTGAATTGAAACTGAACATATCAGTGAGTTATGACTGAGTTTCAGTGTTTTATATTAGCTATTTAACTTATACGCTTGTAATTTATGGCTTATATTCTACTTTTAAATCTCGCTGCAGTTTAGGCTGTTAGAGGAGGCTCCAATGAATTTAAAGAGTGCTAAAATTGTCGCGCTGAGTGTGTTCTTAGCACTTTGTATGGTATTTGGGCTTACGGCCTATAAAGAAAGCCTGGCGCTGTCTTTTGAGACAGCGCAGACTAATCAAAAAGTGTTTTTTGATGGGTCAAAAATAAGTAATAAAAACCATCAATATTTATGTGCAGATCTATTAGAGACATATGCACAAAAGCCAGATAATTTGGTATTTATAGGGTGTAAGGTAGAACCAAAAGCTCAGGTATTGGCTGAAGCTATTTACGAGGTAAGTGGTGAAAACTCAGTGGCGGTCGAAAACTTCTTGGTGCAAACATACGGCATGGGAAAGCTGGTTTGGCTCTGCTGCGGCTATGAGAGCAGGGGGCAATATGGTGCTTTTGACCACGAAGCACTCACGGCGATATCACCTTATGTTAGCGGTATAATAACCATGTCCGGTTCGGGCGAGGTCGCAGGTGACGCTCAAGGTATTGGCTTAGAGTTTGATAGAAATAAAATACTGTTCACGGTATTTGTTAGCATTGTTGAGGTGTGAATTTATCAATAAAAAAGCGATCAGATAAAAGCGCTTATCCCCCATGCTAGCACTACTAAAAGTGAGAGGATGACCAGAGCTTTGGTGTTGTTTTGTTTGATAAGCCGTTCGGCTTGATCACCTGCGTAGTACACCACCAGCGCTAAGCCAAAATAACGAATGGAGCGCGCTATCGCAGTGGCTGTTAAAAACAACACTAACGAATATTTGGTGGCGCCAGCGGCTAACATGGCGATTTGAAACGGAATGGGTACAATACCTAACGTCATGACAAGCCAAAACCCTTGTGCCTGCATTTTTTGTTCGATGCGCTCAAATTGCTCAGGGCTGGAAAAGGTATGGATGATCCATTCCCCAATCAGATCAAATAGATAGTACCCAACGGTATAACCCAACAGAGCGCCAATAACACAGCCCAATGTGGCCATTAGGGCTATCAGCCATAGCTTTTCGCGGCGCGCTTGCATGAGCGGTACCAGCACCGCCTCTAACGGAATGGGGACTATTGTTGACTCTAAAAAAGAGGCAACCGTAATGCCGCTGAGCATGTATTTGGAGTCGATAAATTGGCGTGCTGTTTGTTTTAGTTTTTCTACGATACTCATTTATCTTCCCTTATCTAATAACCGCAGTCTAAACGTTTCATAAGTGCGTCGCTTAGCAAAGACTAAATGAACGGCCACCGCGCCGATATAGCAGGTGATGACTAATGTAATCATCGCTTGCATACCACCGGTGCTAAGAAGAATAAGAAATAGGGGCGTACCGCATAAATTGCCGATATTGCCAGCTTGTGCCAGCGCCCCGTTTGCCAGTGCTTGTTTTGGTGCGGTTTTGTTTAGTTGTGGAACGGCGGCAAAGCTTGCCCCTTGCACTAATCCCAGCGAGGCAAATAGCAAAACGGCGATTAGAGGCTCACTTGGTATTAGCAGTAACAATAGGGCAAAGCCTATGGCGGCGATAAACCCGCTGCACAGTACTTGAACCGCTGAGAATCGTTTAAGTAGCACGATGCCAAGTGTCATCGAGGAGGCGATGCTCGCTAACGGCAGAGCGGCCGCAATGAACGCGCGTTGCTCAATAGGCATAACTCCCGGCAGAACAGCGAGCAAGGCCACGAAGGTAACCGTATAAAACAGCCACCCCGCGGCGGGTGCGGCGATATAGGGCGAGGACCAAGCTTGTTTGTGTTGTTCGTAAAGACCAACAAGAGAAAACGGCGCTGTGCTGTGCGCGGTACCGCTTGTTTGCAGCGCCTGCTTTGGCAGGCTATAAGTGACGAGCAGCGCAACCGTCCCAGTAAAAATCGCATGTGCAAAAAACAAAGCTTCTACGCCTTTTGCGGCCACTAGTGGTAAACCCAACCACGCGGTTAATGCAAAAGAGACGCCAAAGAAGGTTCCCCACAGCGTCATGGCGGCAGGACGTAGGCGTTCGCTACTGTACTGGGCGATGAGTGTGGGGGCGGCAACCACAATGGCGAGGTGTGACGCGCCCTCTACAACCCTGCTGGCCAACAGCCAACTCAACGGTAGGCCAAATGACTGAATGAGGGACACGAGACAGCCAACAACCAAGCCAACGATTAGCACACCGCGCGAGCCGATTCGGCCTACTAATACCCCCGCAACCAGCCCAAGCAAGGCGCCGACTAAGCTAATTAAAGAAAGCAGAAACCCTAATGATGAGCCCGCATGAGGGTACAGCGTCTGTAGCTCTGGCAGGATATGGCCGATTTTGGCGAACTGCGCAGCAGCGCTAAGGCCAGCAAGCCACAGTATGAGGATGATTTTAAGTGAGTGTGATTGTTGCATAGCGCGTACTTTAAAGGATTTATGACTGTGCTTTGTACTCATATTATTGAATACTCCGCGCAGATGTAATATTCCAGCTTATAACGCTTGGCGCTACACCCCCAAAGGAAATGTTTGATATGACAGATAGTGTACAAAATGCTGATGATAAGGCTCCCGCGATGCCACCTGCAATCTGGGCCTTGTTATTTGGCAATCTGATTATAGGCTCTGGCGTATTGGTGGTGTTTGGTTCACTTAATGACCTCGTATCATCGCTGCAAGTATCCACCGCCACGGCTGGACAGCTTATCACTGCAGGCGCGGTTAGTATGTGCGTTAGCGCCCCCTTGCTTGCAACGTTTATTGGCTCGATAGACCGGCGTAAATTGCTCACTTTTTCTTTAATTTGGTATGCCGTTTTGTTAGCAATTAGCGCCGCTATGCCAAGCTTTGCCAGCCTTTTACCGATGCGGATGTTAACCGTATTATCCCCCGCAATTTTTACTGCACAATCTGCTGTTTGCGCAGGCATGCTGGTACCGGTCGGGCAGCGTGGCAAAGCGATTTCATTGGTCATGTTGGGTTGGGGTGGCGCAATGGTTGTTGGCGTGCCATTGTCTGCTTGGATTAGCGGGTATTATGGTTGGCAAGAAGCCTTCTTATTGGTCGCTGTGCTCTCTTTAGTGAGTGCTTTGTGGTTATGGTTGAAACTTCCAAAGGATATGAAACCGCCCGCCCTTAAAAAGTCAGATTGGATCGCTTTATGGAAGCACCCGGTACTGGTGCGTGGCGCGCTTGTAACTGTGATGTATTCCGCAGGGCAATTTGTCTTGTTTGCATACATGGCACCGGTGATGCGCGATCAAGTCGGGCTGAGTGTTGGGCAATTTAGTCTAGTGCTCGTCTGGCTTGGTTTTTGGGGTGTGGTTGGCAGCTTGGTCATCAGTCAATTTATTGACCGGTTGGGCGCGGCTAAAGTGGTCAATATTGCCATGTTCATGATCGCTGCACCGCTGGCCTGTTTCCCTTGGGTGACTAATATCTGGCTGGGTCTAGTGTTGTTAGTGCCGTGGGGCATGATGTTTATCGCGGTGCATGCTGCGCAGCAAGCACGCCAGATTAACACGGCACCTGAGCTTGCGTCCGCGACGATGGCGCTTAGTACCTCGGGCATGTATATCGGGCAGGGGCTTGGGGCGGTGATTGGCGGGGTTATTTTGGCGGCTGGGCATATGTTGTGGCTAGGGCCGGTGGGTATGGTGATTTTGGTGTTTGGGATTTTATTGAGTGTTTCGTTGAGTGATCATGAGCCTAAAAGCACATAGCTAGTACTTAATTTTATAATGTCTTATTGACAGATTGTATTAAATATAAAAATGCCCCGCTGGATTATTACTCTAATACGGGGCATCTTCTCTGATTTTATTTTCGCATGAGGTTTAATCTATCATTAAAGCTCCTTCTTAATTCTTAAAAGTGGCTCTAGGACCGTTGAAATTTCAGATTCGCTAAAATCAATTCCTGTAATTTCACCAATTATTGCGTTACTGAAACCTAGTTGGCTTCGCATATGCTCTAATGAAATTGCGCCACCATCAAGAGCCATTTTAGTTGCTTTATTAATCACTGAAGGCTCTTCAACAACCATTTTATCGTCTAATGGTTCTTTCGTTCTCCATTTTTTAAAGCTGATTTGCTTTCTAAGATTTAAAACCTGATGATCAGTAAAAATACCCAGGCTGCTGCATCTATAAACCTGACCTGCTACTGACACTTTCCATCTTCTTTTTAGCTCAACAAATGAGTCAAGTCTCGTAGAAAAGACCTCATTCATATAACTAGCCTTCGGCATCAAAAATGCACCAGCAAACTTGTTTGCTTCTGCTTCAATTCTTTTAAGAGTTTTTGGCTCTGAAAGATCTTCTTCGCTTACACCCTGATGAAGCACTAGATGCCCTAACTCATGAGCAAGATCGAACCTTCTTCTTACAGCGGTTGTATTCTTAGCGCTAGTCACGATAAGTGGTTTATCTCCGCACCAGTATGAAAAAGCGTTAACTTTTTCATCAATAATTTGTAAGTTGGATATAAAAATCCCCTTGCTTTCTAATAGTTTGACCAAGTTATCTATAGGGCCAAAACCTAGACCCCATAGTTTTCTTGTGAGGTCTGCAGCGTCTTCAATTTCTTGATCATTATAAAAATAACCCTCTTCTGGAGGCGCGATTACTGGGATATTTGGTTCTGGAAAGTTTATAGACTCACTAATATATGCTGCTGTTGCAGCAACCCATTCAGAAATTACAGTACATTTGTCATTTCTTTTATTTGTGGACGATCCAAATTGACGAAAGTTTCTAACGCTGAATTCACCAAATGGCTTAAATGAGCCCCCAATAAAGTAAGATACAGGCTGATCCAGAGCGTCGGCTATATTTGACAGCGTTACCCCTTCTGGCTGCTTGCTGCCCCTCTCAAAAGCAGAAATAGCCTGCCTAGTTATCTGTACTTCAGTTGCTAAATCCGCTTGAGTCATAGATTTAGCAACTCTGGCTTTTCTCAAACGATCGGCAACAAGTATCCTTGCTATTGGTTTGGCGTTTTTAGCATTTTTAATTTGATAAACGTTATTCATTTTCTTTGTTGTCGCGCTGCCATTTTCGCAGAGTTTCTTTGAGCGTTAGAACCGCTTCTTGTTCCGCTTCTACTTGCGCGACCTCCTCCTGAGGTGGTTTTACCATGGTGCGTAATTCTGTAAACAGATTTGAGGATAAAAATTTCCAAGAATTGTATTCTGGATGAGGCATTCCTATGTGGGCGAAATCTGGGGCGGTATGCCCATGTATAAGTATAAAACTCGGAAGCCCCTCTATTTTCTTTTCTTTTGTATAATCTTCAAACAGGTCTGGCTGAGCATTGCCAAGGGCATTATTTGCCCTAAAGCCGACTCGTCTGGGTGGTTTTTTTGTATTATTGACCAAACTAATCGACATAAGTGATGACTCTAGCTTAATCCGTAAGTATTTCCCAGTTGGCTTGTCAAAGGACTTCCAGTCGAAATCAAACGGCCAAGCACCAGACTCGATTAGTCTTTGAAACACAAGATCAGTAGCCCATGACCTCAATCTTCCTTGCGAAGCAGATGGAACATTAAGCATTGGATTTTCTGCTGCAATTTCATCTGCTAGCTTGTAAGCCTGTTCTATAGAGGAAGGAATAAGGCTTCTTTGTGCTGGCGTAATCTGATCATCAAGAAAAATTGAGGGTTTAATGTATGTATCTTGCATATATTTAGGGTCCTGTATCTAAGCTTTGATAGCAACTAAATACGAATTATATCTATTTTTGTAAACCAAATAAAGTATTTAACCCAGCTTCAGTGTTATTAGTGATACTTTTAAAAGCAGTTATGATATCAGTGTTGCTCGGCAGGCCCTGAAAGTAAATATAAAGGCATTTTGCAGAGATTTATGATGATGGGGCAATTACGACGTACTATGAATAGTCCAGAATGACTTAATTATATTTCTCTGTTAGCGCATCTAAGGTTTATTAATGGTGCTGTGCTTAAGATATCTGGGCTAATTTCTTGTGGTTTTTGCTACACTAATGACAGCTACATTCTTAATTCAAGATCAAGTGAACGAACTGAAAAACACCTTGACTTGGCATTGAGTTTTTTATTGATAAATTTTATTTAATTTATCTCAACCCACCTTGCCACTCATTCATCACAATATGCGTCGTTACCTTCCCAACATTAGGAATCTTATCAAGCTGGCTGCGAATATTATGAAGCGCCGTCATGGACTCAACCTCAGCGTACAACAACAAATCCAGCTCACCGCTAATCCCATGACAATAGCGAATGCCTTTAATTAGCTGCGCTTCTTGGGCAATTGACTCGCAGTGATAACCCCCATGCCTCACTTCAAAATAAGCTTTCACAGGGTGAGTGGCGCTCGACTTGCAAATCACTTGGTAACCTAAAATTTCTCCGCTATCCTCCATGCGCTTAATCCGCTCTGAAACAGCCGAGCGTGACAGATTAACGCGTTCGGCTATTGCAGAAACACTCTGACGAGCATTGCGCTGGAGCTGCGCTAGAATTTTCTTATCAAAACCATCCATTTGTAAGACCTAAAGGCAAAGTGCGCCGCCAACGAGATTAAATACAGCAATGTGTCAGTATCCTACGACAGTGTGGTTTACGGCAATCACTTATCCTATGGCTTTAGCACAGGAGCATCGCAATGAGCACGCTTAATAGAACCATTACACGCTGGCAAGGTATCGGCCTTATTGCGACCACGTTTTTAGGCACGGGTGTGTTTATCTTGCCGCAGCTGACGCTCGCTAGCGCTGGCGACTGGGCCATTTGGACTTGGGGTTTGCTACTATTGGGGATCATGCCGCTGGCGTGGGTGTTTGCTGAGCTTGGCAAGCGCTTTTCACATGCAGGAGGTCCTGCCTTTTTTGTGCAAGAGGCCTTCGGTATTCGCTATGGGCACATCATCGGGTTGCTGTTTTTATGTGTAGTCCCTATCGGTGCGCCTGCAGCATTGATGATGACATTAGAATTTGTTAAACCATTGATTGCATTAAGCCCGCTGCAGCTGCTGATTATTCAACTAGGGGTTATTGGATGTCTATTTTTCGTCAATATTCGCGGCTTGCAGCTGTCTGGGAAAATTCAACTTGTACTCACGTTATTGATTACGGCGGTCGTTGGCGTCATGCTGATTGCATTCGTAAACTCAGATGCACCAGTGGCCGATAATATTGTTAAAGGCAGTAGTAGCGGCGTCATGGTTGCCATCTCGTTAGCAATTTGGGGCTTTTTGGGGATCGAGGCAGTAACGCATTT
>ENA-ORXT01000360-ORXT01000360.1-marine-metagenome-genome-assembly--contig:-NODE-360-length-75255-cov-37.502886_pt1 | contig 75255 bp, 76 predicted proteins | sample MGYA00237868_ERZ511482 | MGnify/ENA metagenome assembly ERZ511482 | reverse complement strand
CTCCATCAGCTGCACCGCCTTGCTGCAGCCGACCCGGCAGGGCGTGCACTGCCCGCAGCTCTCGTCCTCGAAGAAGCGGAGCATGTTGAGCGCGGCATCCTTCGGGCTGTCGTGCTCGGACAGCACGACCACGGCGGCCGAGCCGATGAAGGAGCCGTGAGGCTGCAGCGTGTCGAAGTCGAGCGGCACGTCGTTCAGATGCGCCGGGAGCAACCCGGAGGAGGGGCCACCCGGTTGGTAGGCCTTGAACACGTGACCGTCGGACATGCCGCCGGCCGCGGCGATGATGTCGGTGATCGTCGATCCGGCGGGCAGGACATGGACGCCGGGCTCGCGAACGCGCCCGGAGACGCTGTAGCTCCGGAGACCCTTTCGGCCGTTCTTCTCGACGCTCGACAGGATCTCGGGGCCCTCCTGGCAGATCCGTGCGATCCAGTGCAGCGTCTCGACGTTGTGGACGAGGGTCGGACGATCGAACAGACCGACCTGGGCGACGTAGGGCGGGCGGTGACGGGGCAGGCCGCGCTTGCCCTCGATCGATTGGATCATCGCGGACTCCTCGCCGCAGATGTACGCGCCGGCGCCGCGGCGGAGTTCGACGTAGCCGGGGGGAATCAGGCTTGCCGCCTCCAGTGCCGCGATCTCGCGCCGCAGGATCTCGAGCACGGCCGGGTACTCGTCGCGCATGTAGAGATACACCCGCTCGGCGGCGACCGCATGCGCCGCGATCAACATGCCCTCGAGAAAGAGATGCGGCTCGCGCTCGAGGTAGTGGCGATCCTTGAACGTGCCCGGCTCGCCCTCGTCGCCGTTGACGGCCAGGTAGCGGGGCGCGGGCTCGGCCCGCACGAAGGACCACTTCTTCCCGCTCGGAAAGCCGGCCCCGCCGAGTCCGCGCAGACCCGCGTCGAGCAAGGTCTGCTGCACCTCGTCGATGTCGCGCGAGCCGGCGCGGAGATTCTCGAGCGCCGCGTAGCCGCCGCGCGCTCGCGCCTCGGCCAGCGTTCGATAGTCCGGCAGGCGGGCGTGAAAGTCGCCGGAGTCCAGAACCTCGGCGACCTTCGCGGGGGTCGCGTGATCGACGTGGCGGTGGCCGATCTCGAGCACGGGCGCGGTGTCGCAGCGACCCATGCAGGGTGCGCGCAGCACGCGGACCGCCCCCGCGTCGTGGCCGGCGGCCAGTGCCGCCTGCAGCCGGGCGGCGCCGGCGAGTTCGCAGGCGAGCGAGTCGCAGACGCGGATGGTCACGGCCGGTGGCACGGGCTCGCCTTCTCGAACGACGTCGAAGTGCGCGTAGAAGGTCGCGACTTCGTAGACCTCGGCCTGTGCAAGGCGAAGCTCCGCGGCGAGGGCGGCGAGGTGGGCCGCCGACAGGTGACCGTGGGCGTCCTGGATCAGATGCAGGCACTCGATCAGGAGATCCGCGCGTCGCGGACGCTCACCGAGCAGGGTCTGGACCTCGGCGACGGCGGCATCATCGAGCTGGCGGCCCTTGGGGGTGTGTCGACCCTTGCCGCGTCCGGATTTCCAGACCCCGACCGACGCGACGGCGGTCGTCGTGTCGAGGGTGCCTGGCGGCGACGCCTTGCCGGGGGCGGTCGCAGTGTCGGAGTCGGCCATCGCGTTCGTCGGACTCGGTCGTCGTCGTGAGGGGCGCTGCGAGGCGCAGGGACGACCGTCGGCCGTCGGTGCGGCGGAGTATGTGCGTTCGGATCGTCCACGATTCGTTCCGTTACGGTCGTTCAGTGTTCCGTTCGAGTCGTGTATCGTGATTCCATGGATGCCCCGTTCCGCATCGGCTTTCTCCTCGTCGACGGTTTCGCCCTGTTCGCGCATGCCGCCTCGGTCGACCCGTTGCGCGCGGCGAACCTGCTGGCCGGGCGGCAGCTCTACGATGTGCTGGAGTTGCCGGCCGACGGCGCGCTCGCGACGAGTTCGAGCGGGGCGCAGGTGCGGGCCACCGCGCACGTGGGTGAACGCGTGGACTTCGACCTGATGCTGGTCATCGCGAGCGGCGACCCCAGCGCCTTCGTCTCGCGCCGGGTCACGCGCTGGCTGCGCCATCTCGATCGGCGCGGCGTCGCGCTCGGCGGCATTTCCGGCGGGCCCGTGGTGCTCGCTCGCGCAGGTCTGATGGGCGGGCGACGGATGACGGTGCACTGGGAACATCGCGCGCTGCTCGCCGACATCCTGCCGGCGCCGATCGTCGCGCATGCGCGCCACGTGGAGGACGGCGACCGCTGGACGTCGGCTGGCGGTACCGCGGCCCTCGACATGATGCTGGCCTTGATCTCGCGCCATCACGGTCCGGGTTTCGCGCGGCGGGTAGGCGACTGGTTCCTGCACGCGGACGTGCCGCGGGCGGCCGCGCCCCAGCGTTCGGGACTCGGCGAGCGCTGGGGCACGAGCAGCGCGCCGCTACTCGCCGCGCTCGGCGCGATGGAGAGTCATGTCGACGATCCGCTCGACCTCGCCCAGCTCGCCGCGCTGGCAGGCGTCGGATCCCGTCAGCTGAACCGGCTGTTCCGCGATCGCTTCGGTTGCGGGGCGATCGGGCAATACCGCACCTTGCGGCTGGAGCGCGCCCGCGATCTGCTGGAACGCACCGCGATGCCGATCGCGGGCGTCGCCCGTGCGACAGGCTTTCCGAACGCGGCGCACTTCGCGCGTCGCTACAAGGCGGCGTTCGGGCGCGCGCCCTCGGCGGCGCGTGTCGCGATGGGCGGTCGAGCACTTGTGTGAACGACATCGCAGAGCGGGCCGTCGCGCCGTCCGACGCACCTCGGCGGGCTATGATGCCGGCATCGTCACGCCGCCTGCAGGACCGATCATGAAGGCCCTCGTCGACGGAGCCTGCGTGTACCGGGGCGCTTCGTCCTTCCCGAATCGCCCCCGGTGCGACGGCTCGTGGGCCTGAGCGCGCGGCCGGTGGCGAGCCGTCCGGCCGGGAGTGCCCGTCACGACCGGCGAGCGGGCGACGGCATGCCGCATGCGCGAGCGGCCCTGTTCCTCGTCTCCATGCCGCTGGCCGTGGTGATCGGTGTGCTCGTCGCCGTCGTCGGCACCCACCACAGCGCGCGTGCCGACGGTGCGTCCGACGCGGTGCTGGAGATGCGCGGCGCGCCGCTCGCGAGCGTGCTCGACCATCTCGCCGCCATCGAGGGTGGCGAGGCACACGTCGACGACAGCGTGACCGACACCCTCGACGGCTCGCTGGTCGGCGAGCCGGGCGAGCTGATGCGACTGTTGATCGAAAGCCATCACCTCGAGCTGTTCCAGGACGGTGACAACTACTGGTTCGATCGACCCGGACGCACCATCGTGGATTTCGTGCCGCTCCAGAAGAGCGACATCGTGCTCGCCTTGCGTGCGCTGGCAGCACCGGTCGCGCCGGGTGGCACCGTGCAGGTCGAGGCCTCGGAGCGGGGCCTGGTGCTGAACGGTTCGCGTGCCTATGTGCGCACGAGCCTCGCGCGGATCGCGCTCGCGACCGGCAAGGCGGTCGAGCCCCCGAGGTTCGCCAGTGGTCACGGCGACGAGGAGAAGGCGCTGCCGCCGATCAGCGCGCTGGCCGGGCGCGTCGTGCTGCTCTCGCCGACCGAGCCCGCGTTCGCCGAGCTCGACGACGGCACTCGTCTGAGTGTCGGCGACACGCTCGAGGACGGTCGACAGCTCGCCACGATCGAACGACAGCGCATGGTCTTCCGGCGCGCGGGCGAGGAGGCGGCCTTCACCCTGCGGTGATGGCCGTCCGTTCAATCGTGACGCAGTGCGGCCGCGTGATGCGCGACATGCGCGTCCACGAACGTCGAGACGAACCAGTAGGAATGATCGTGCCCCTCCTGCAGACGGTAGTCGAGCGATTGTCCGGCCGCCTCGCAGGCGGCCTGAAACAGCGCCGGGCGGAGTTGCTCGTCGAGGAAGGGGTCGCTCGAGCCGGTGTCGATCAGGATGCGGGCATTCGAGCGGTGGGTGGCGACCAGACGCGACGCATCGTAGGCGGCCCACCTCGCCCGATCATCCCCCAGGTAGGCGGTAAACGCCTTCTGGCCCCAGGGTACGTCGGACGGTGAGGCGATCGGGGCGAAGGCCGACACCGAGCGGAACACGTCGGGCTGCTTCAGGTGCAACGTCAGCGCGCCGTGCCCGCCCATGGAATGGCCCGTGATGCCCTGCCGCGTCAGGTCGGCCGGGAAGGCGCCCGCGACCAGACCGGGCAGTTCCTCCGTCAGGTAGCGGTCCATCCGGTAGTTCTCGGCCCACGGCGCTTCGGTCGCGCTCAGGTAGAAGCCCGCACCCTGGCCGAGGTCATGAGCCTCGTCGTCGGCGACGGATTCGCCTCGGGGACTCGTGTCCGGCGCGACGACGATCAGGCCGTGCTCGGCCGCGGCGCGGCAGATGCCGGACTTCTCCATCACGTTGGCCCAGGTGCAGGTCAGCCCCGAGAGGTACCACAGCAGCGGGCAGGGGCCACTGCTCGCCTGCGGCGGGACGAACACGGCAAAGCGCATCTCGCAGCCGAGCGTCTCGCTAGCATGGGCGTGGACCGAGAGCGTACCGCCGTGGTGGCGCCAGCTGGACTCGGTCTCGACGGCGCCGCCGGCGGTCGAAGCAGCGTTCATGCGCTCAGAACTCCACGACGCTGCGGATCGAGGTGCCCGCGTGCATCAGGTCGAAGGCCTCGTTGATCTTCTCGAGCGGCATCTTGTGCGTGATGAGGCTGTCGATGTCGATGCGGCCGTCCATGTACATGTCCACGATGCGCGGCACGTCGGTCCGGCCGCGCGCGCCACCGAAGGCGGAGCCCCGCCAGACCCGTCCGGTGACGAGCTGGAACGGGCGAGTGGCGATCTCCTTGCCCGCACCGGCCACACCGATGATGACGCTCTCGCCCCAGCCCTTGTGGCAGCTCTCGAGGGCGGCCCGCATGACGTCGACGTTACCGATGCATTCGAAGGTGTAGTCGGCTCCGCCGCCGGTGAGTTCGACCAGATGTCCGACCAGGCCCGCATGCCCGTCGTGCTCGGTCGGGTTCACGAAGTGGGTCATGCCGAACTGCTCGGCGATCGCGCGCTTGGCGGGGTTCATGTCGACCCCGACGATCTGCTTCGCGCCCACCATCTTCAGGCCCTGGATCACGTTGAGACCGATGCCGCCGAGTCCGAACACCACGGCGGTCGAATCGGGTTCGACCTTGGCCGTGAAGACGACCGCGCCGACGCCCGTCGTGACGCCGCAGCCGATGTAGCAGATCTTGTCGAAGGGCGCGTCCTCGCGGACCTTCGCGAGCGAGACCTCCGGCAGCACGATGTAGTTCGAGAAGGTCGAGCAACCCATGTAGTGCAGCAGCTTCCTGCCCCGGTAACTGAACCGCGAGGTGCCGTCCGGCATCACGCCGCGCCCCTGTGTCTCGCGCACCCGCTGGCAGAGATTGGTCTTCGGATTCAGGCAGTACTCGCAGGTGCGGCACTCGGCGGTGTAGAGCGGGATGACATGATCGCCGGCCTCGAGGGAGGTGACGCCCGCACCGACCTCGACCACCACGCCCGCGCCCTCGTGACCGAGGATCGCCGGGAAGGCTCCTTCGGGGTCGTCGCCCGAACGGGTGAACTCGTCCGTGTGGCACACACCGGTGGCCTTGATCTCGACGAGGACTTCGCCCGCCTTCGGTCCGTCGAGATCGACCTCGACGATCTCCAGCGGCTTGCCGGCTTCGAACGCGACAGCGGCTCGGGTCTTCATGATGTCGGGGACTCCTGTGACGATCGGTTGGCGGACGGGAAGCCCCGTATGATGGCAGCGGATGCCGGGCGCGACAACGGCCCTGGAATTGCCTGCACTTCACCGATCGATCGAACGGGTCGTTCACCGCGTGGAAGACCTGGTCTGCGCGTGACATGCCCGCGGGCCGTCCGGTGTGCGAATCCGGCGCGTACAGCCCCTCCTTGAATCCGGATACCGACAGTCCATGAGCGAACGCATCATCGTGATCGGCGGCGGCGCCGGCGGCCTCGAACTCGCCGTCAAGCTCGCGAAGAAGACACGACGCCGCGAGGCGGTCGAGGTCATCCTCGTCGACAAGAATCCGACGCACATCTGGAAGCCGCTCTTCCATGAAGTCGCGACGGGTTCGATGAACAGCTACCACGACGAGGCGAGCTATCGCATGCTCGCGCGCAAGCACGGTTTCGCCTTCGTGCTCGGCAAGGTCACCCGGGTCGACACCGACGGGCAGAGCGTCGCGCTGGCCGCCGTGGAAGACGATCGAGGCCGGGAGATACTCGGCGTGCGCACGCTCGACTACACCCATCTGGTGGTCGCGGTCGGCAGCCTGAGCAACGACTTCGGCATCGAAGGCGTGCTCGAGAACAGTCGCGCGCTGGACTCGCGCGAGGAAGCCGAGCGCTTTCACCGCAACTTCACGGCGCACCTGCACCGCACGAATGCCGAAGCGGGTGTCGACGCCCGTCTGGCCATCGTCATCGTCGGCGGCGGGGCGACCGGCGTCGAGCTCGCCGCCGACATGCACAACGTCGTGCAGCGCCTGCGCGAATACGGCTTCCCGGACTTCTCGGCCGATCGGCTCGACGTGAGCATCATCGAGGCGGCACCGCGTCTGCTACCGCGACTGCCGGAGCGGATCGGGGCATCGGTCGAGAAAGAGCTCGAGCGCATCGGCGTGGTGGTCAGGACCGACACGCAGGTATCGCGTGTCGAGGCCGACGCCGTCAACACCAGCGCCGGGGACCGGATCCCGGCGCACATCAGCGTGTGGGCGGCCGGGGTGAAGGCGCCCGCCTTCCTCGGCGAAAGCGGCTTCCCGGTCGATCGGCTCGGACGCATCGAGGTCGAGCCGACGCTCGAGGTGAAGGGTCTGGAGAACGTCTTCGCGATCGGAGACTGCGCGGCACTTCGGCTCGAGGACGGCACCGAGGTGCCCCCGCGCGCGCAGGCCGCGCATCAGATGGCGTCCACCGCCGCCCGCAACGTGCTCGCGCGTCGAGAAGGGCGGGAGGCGAAGTCCTTCGTCTATCGCGACTTCGGGAGCCTCGTGAACCTCAGCTCGTACTCGACCGTCGGCAACCTGATGGGCAATCTCGTGCGCGGCACCGTGTTCGTGGAAGGGCGTCTGGCGCGCGTGGTCTACCTGTCGCTGTATCGCATGCACCAGGCCGCCGTGCACGGGCCGTTCTCGACGCTGTTGATCATGCTCGGCGACCGTATCTACAAGGCCACTCGTGCCGAGGTGAAGCTGCACTGAGTCGGTGCCTTCGTCGCCTCGCCGGCGCCGGGGAGGCTTCTGGCCGGCTCCGGGCCGGCTCCGGGTCGGCTCCGGGTCGGCTCCGGGTCGGCTCTGGGCAGGTTCTGGGCAGGGGGCGCAGATTGTCCGCGAGGTTGTCCGGATCGTTCAGGAGCTTCGGCAGATCGAATCCCGAGGTGTTCCAGAGGCCGTCGATGTCCGTGCGCATCGAGCACCGGGCCGAAGTTCTCGACTCGACCCTCTATCGACTCGTACTTCGCCAGCATCTTCTCCTTGATCGGATCGAGCACGCAGTCGAGCCGGCGCAGCACCGTGAACGGCAGCATCACTCGCCCGTACTCGGACTGTCTGTAGTCCCCTCGCAGCAGATCGGCCACCGACCAGATGAAGGCGGCGTGGTTGTCGATACGCTCGCTTGTCACGAAGGCTTCCCGTCGAGGCCGGACATCGCCCCGTGTGCCCACGCGGGACGCCCCAGGATGCGTTCGACTCTCGACTTCAACTTGCCGGAATTCACGAGGGAATGGGAAATCCTGTCGGGTCGCGATTCGAAGCCGGAAGCCTACCGGGCCGGCGCGGAGCGAGACCGCCCAGCGGGCGCCGACGTCACTTGGTAGCCACACTCGGCCGCCGCGATCCGGACGGTCCGCGAAAGGGCCGGGTCGTCGAGCAGGCGATGGACGTGCGGTTCAGCAGGAAGCGCGTCGATCGCCCGCTCGTACAGCACGACCGCCGGAGCGTTCCCGTACATCGAGGAGCAGTACAGGATGCCCTGTATCTCCGGGTAGGCTTCGTGGAGCGCCCGCGACCACCGCCGCGCCTTCGGCCGCGGCCCCGAATGCATCGCCGTCGAGGCACCGAGACGGGTGGGAAAGCGTCCCGTCAGGTCGAGCAGCGTCAGCGGGGCGGCGAGCTCGAAGCCGACCAGTGCGGGGCGACCGATCCGCCGCTCGACGACGCGTCGCTGCTGGAAGACTTCGGCGAGACAGGTGGGTATCGCCTCCGGACCCGAGGCGGCGTACAGCACGCCGCGCGACTGCACACCCGGACGCCCGTGTTCGTCGAGCAGGTGGTGGTCCCATCGGCTCGCCGTCGGGCCGAAGTGGCGAAAGCCGTTCCATCGTCCCGGATACTCGCCACCCATGAAGTAGATCCGCGCCAGCCGCGTCCCGCGATCCAGGGTGAGTGTGAGCGGCGCGATACGTGCCAGCGTTGCCGCGTCGGGCGGCTCCGGAAACTTCGCCATCGGCCGCGCCTACGGCGCCGCGGCGAGTCTCACGACCGGCTCCGCGGGCAGTCCCGCCAGCAACCAATCACGCGGCGAGACCGCTCCGTCCGCGAGATCCGACTCGAGATCCGACGTCGGAGTCAGGAAGAAACGGGCGACGGCGACGGGATGGGTGTCCGGATCGAACGCGCCGAGCACCTCGCCGAAACCGGGCAGCGTGGCGGCACCGGAGAACTGGAAACGGGGGAAGACGCGCGAGCCGCCCGTGTCGATCGCGTAGAGAGAGCGGTTGCCGATCCGCTGTCGGATACGACTCGACTTGACGCCCAGGCGCTCGGCGACCTCCGCCATCGAGTCGGCGCTCGCCACGAGCTGCGCGTACTCGGCGGCCAGCGTCATCAGGTTCGTGCGTTCGGCTTCCGCAACGACGATCTCGTCGGCATCGGCGCCGCGTCCGCCTACCGAGCGCAGGAACTCCCGCTCCGTAATGGACAGGGTCGCCTCTACCGGTTCGGGGTCGCGTACCGGACAGCGGCGGACGAAATCGGCTGCCAGCGAGACGAGTGTGCCGATATCGTCCAAGCCGGCCTGCCTGAGGGTTGCCACGTCGTGTCGATCAATCATCGGCAACACCCAGTAGCTGCGTTAACAGTCGTTATTGTACGGTTGCAGCCAGCCACATTCAAGGAAGCGCTCGAATGGCGCCTTGGCTGGACGTCCCGGAGCAGATGTCGATGCCGGATCGAAGTCGGCTCGGGAAGAGATGCTCCGAAGAGATTCATTCTCCGGCACGCCAACGAAACCGACCGACCTGAACGCTGCTGCAGGTGAAGTCGAAGAAGGGCTACCGACCAAAGAACTAATCTTTTCATGGATTTGCGCCAAACTGGACAACCTATGGTCGCACCGTGCGGACCAGGGGATGGCTCCGGTACTAGCTCCGGGCAGGATCTGGGCCGGCTTTGCCGGACTTCGGGCCAGCGTCGGGTCAGCGATCGGCTGCGCACCGCGCCAGGGCAGGATCGCCATTGCACTTATACCATCATCACTCCGATGAGCCATCGATCAAGGTGCCGATCCATCGCCACACCGGGCGTTTCGGCCTGACATCGCCCATTAATTATACCATCACAGGTATGAAACGATCGTCGTAGTGTCATCGACACGTCGTTGCGGCGGAAGGCCGTTGCACGACCAGTGATCGACGTATGGCGTACCGAGTGACCACACCATCGAGACGTCATCCGCTCAGGTGGAACATCGCGAAGACATCGCAAACTACTGATATAGCGACTGTGTTCGTGTTAGAACAGAGTGATGATCGACGAAGAAGAAGACCTGCTGAAACGCTTCTCGGCGCTTGGACGGGCGGTTCGGGCAATGAACGGATGGGCGTCCAGTCGGGTACTGCGTGGCGGGGTATACGCGCTGCCGGTGCTGAGCGAACGCAGCGTGCCGGATGTTCTCGACGTCGAGACGACGCTCGGGGAGGCGGCCGCGGAATCCGCCGCACGGGCCTACGGCCAGTTCCGGCTGTTGGACATCCAGGACGCCGGGACGGCCTTTCGGTTGCCAGGCTGGCTGGTCGTCGACGCGGACGACCTGACGCCGGTCGAGGAGGTCAACCGGCAGAAGGAGGCGCTTCGTGCCGCTATTCGCACCGTGGCGGAGGAAGCACCCGTGCGCGAGCGGCTCTGCCGTCGCCTGTTTCCGGGTTGCTCGATGAATCAGATCTATCGTCGGATCGTGACCGTGGGCAAGCCCATCGAGGCGCTCAGGTTCACGTGGTCGCCGACGACCGTGTCGAGCACGCGTCTGAAGCGCGAGGCAGTCCACGACACGCTCGGTAGACGACATGCGGAGGCGCTGGCGGCCAACCGGACCGAGTGGGTCCAGGCGCTCGAGATCGCGCAGCGACGCGTGGCGTCCCTGCCGGAGGGGACGGTCGTGCTACGTCGACGGCCGGTCGCACCGCACCCGCGAGCGACCCTGTTCGTGACGCGCGGTCGCGGGGCGGAGAAGTCGATGGTCCACGCCAACCTGCCCATCGTGCTCCCGCGCAGTTGCGCCGACATCGCGGTGACCGATCTGCGTGGTTTCGATCGGGAGCGCCGGCGGCGCCAGCGTTCCGACAAGCGCGTCCTCGACCCGATTCTCGAGGGCCTGTACCTGTACGTCGAACGGGCCCGCGACGCTTGATCGCCGAGCCGGTATCGTTGCCGGTCTCACCCGTCAGACGAGGCTTACCGATGAACGCTGCCACGACCTTCCGCGCTCGCCTGCTGGCGGGCGACACGTTGGCCGGGACCTTCGTCAAGACACCGGCTCACGATCTGGTAGAGGTCCTGATGCTGTCCGGGCTCGATTTCCTCTGTCTCGACGCGGAGCACGCCGCCTTCGACCGGGCGAGACTGGACGCCTGCCTCGCGGTCACCTCCGCGCGCGGTTTCCCGTCGCTGGTCCGGGTCGGGGCGGGCAGTCGACAGGCGATCCAGCAAGTGCTCGACGCGGGCGCGACCGGTATCGTCGTACCGCACGTCGACTCCGCGGAGAAGGCCTCCCTGATCGCGAAGGCGGCACGCTTCGGACACGGCGGGCGAGGCTACGCGGGTTCGACCCGGTGGGCCGAGTTCACGACGCGAAAGATGCCGGAGCTCCTCGCTCGCAGCGAGTCCGAGACCGTCGTCATCGCACAGATCGAGGAGCCGGAAGGCGTCGATGCCGCCGACGCCATCGCGGCCACGCCCGGCATCGACGCGCTGTTCGCGGGGCCGGCCGATCTCGCGGTCTGCTTTGGAGAGCGCACGCTCGAAGGACCGAAGGTGCGTGAGGCCATGCGCACCAGCGCCGCCGCCGCGACGCGCCACGGCAAGGCCTTCGTGACGTTCGCGCCGGACACGGGGAGCGCCGCCGAACTACGCGAGCTCGGCGTGACCGCGTTCTTCATCGGCTCCGATCACGGCTTCGCGCTGGACGCTGCCCGGCGTGCCGCAGCCGACTTGCACGACCTCTGATCGCACGCCCGATGCGAGTCAGGCGCGTGCCGTACGCCGCAGGGCGGGGCAGTTGCCGGCCGGATCATCCGCGTCGAGCCGCTCGACCCGACGGATCGCGGCATTCAGACACAGCATCTCGGTGACGAAGGCGAGCAGGGCACCCGCAGCCGGGGCCGCCATGTCGCCCGGGGCGCCGCCCGCCAGAACCGTCACGGCAGCGAACGCGAGCAGCAGCGTGCCGAGGATGGCGGCGCTTACCAGCGCCACGCGCCACCGCAGGCGAGCGCTCGCCGACGACGCGCGGGATGTCGGGTGATTCGGCACCATGGGTCGTGGAGGGCTCTGGAGCATGACCGGCGACGCTCGTTCGGTGCCGGCAACACGGGCGGACGCCAACGGGGCGGGCTCCCGCCTCTGGCGTCACTGGACAGTACGCCGGTCGCGTGCCGAAACATCGTCACAGACGCCGATCGGCAGATTCGATAATCGGCGCGAGGGCGACGGTCACGAGTGGTTCCGCCGCCATGCGGCCGCCGCCCGGTAAAGCGGTCTGAAGGACGCCCTGCGAAACGCCCTTGCTCCGGCCCCTCCCGGCCGGCCCCCGCGAGGACGGACGTCAGACCTTTCGCAGCACGCCCTTGCCGAGATACGGCGGCCGGCCCCCGCGCGGACGCACGTCAGACGATGGTGGCCTCGGTTGCCGCGCGCATCTCGTCCTCGCTGACGCCATCGGCAAGCTCGACGATCTTCAGGCCGCCCTCGACCACGTCCAGCACGCCGAGGTTGGTGATGATCCGGTCGACGACACCCTTGCCGGTGAGCGGCAGCGTGCACGCCTGCAGCACCTTCGACGCCCCGTGCTTGTTCTGGTGGTCCATGACGATGATCACCCGGCCGACGCCCGCCACCAGGTCCATCGCGCCCCCCATGCCCTTGACCAGCTTGCCGGGGATCATCCAGTTCGCCAGATCCCCGTTGCCCGCCACTTCCATCGCCCCGAGGATCGCCGCGGCGATCTTGCCGCCGCGAATCATGCCGAAGGAGGTCGCGCTGTCGAAGTAGCTCGTGCGGTCGAGCTCGGTGATGGTCTGCTTGCCGGCGTTGATGAGGTCCGGGTCCTCCTCGCCCTCGAACGGGAACGGGCCCATGCCGAGCATGCCGTTCTCGGACTGGAGCGTGATGTCCTTGTCGCCCACGTAGTTGGCCACCAGCGTGGGAATGCCGATGCCGAGGTTGACGTACCAGCCGTCCTCCAGTTCGTCGGCCGCGCGGGCCGCCATCTCGTCGCGATTCCAGGGCATGGTTCAGGCCTCCGTGCGAGTGCGGGTGGTCCGCTGTTCGATGCGTTTCTCGTGCGTACCCTGGATCAGACGGTGCACGTAGATGCCGGGCAGATGAATGCCGTCCGGGTCGAGCGAGCCGCGCGGCACGATCTCCTCGACCTCGAGCACGCAGACGCGTCCGCACATGGCGGCCGGTGGATTGAAGTTGCGGGCGGTCTTCCGGAACACGGCGTTTCCGGTGTCGTCCGCCTTCCAGGCCTTCACGATCGAGAGATCGGCGACGATGCCGCGCTCGAGGATGTACGGCTGGCCGTCGAACGCCTTCTCCTCCTTTCCCTCGGCGATCACGGTGCCGACGCCGGTCCGGGTATAGAAGCCGGGAATGCCACAGCCACCGGCGCGCATGCGCTCGGCCAGGGTGCCCTGCGGATTGAACTCGAGCTCGAGTTCGCCCGACAGGTACTGACGCATGAACTCCGCGTTCTCGCCGACGTAGGACGACAGCATCTTCTTCACCTGCCGAGTCGCCAGCAACTTGCCGAGACCGAAATCGTCGACGCCTGCGTTGTTCGAGGCGATCGTCAGATCCTTCACGCCCGAGTCGACCAGGGCATCGATCAGCAGTTCGGGAATGCCGCAGAGGCCGAAGCCGCCCGCGGCGATCATCATGCCGTCGGACAACAATCCGTCGAGAGCCTCGGTGGCCGAGGCGTGGACCTTCTTCATCGCGTGCGGACCTCCAGTGTGTGAGGGAGCGATCCCGGCCGTCGCGAGCCACGGCGGATCGGGGGTGGATCGGGGGGCGCGGATCGGGGGCGGTTCGTGGGCGGATCGCGAGCGGTCGCCACGCGTCGCGGGACGTGGCAACCACCGCGCGCAAGTGTAGCCTAGCGCCCCTGCGATTCGCGCGTCGCCCCTGATCGAGGACCCCCATGAACGCTCCTCCTCCTTCCACACGATCCCGGATGGCGAATGGTCGGCTCGAGCGACCCGGAGGCGATCGATGAGCCTGACGCTCGCCTTCGACGTCTACGGCACGCTGATCGACCCGCATGCCGTTCGGGTCGAACTCGAACGGCACGTCGGCGACGAGGCGAACAGGTTCTCGCAGCTGTGGCGGCAGACGCAGCTCGAGTACACCTTCCGCCGCGCCGCCATGGGCGTCTACCGTGACTTCTCGGCCGTCACGCGCGACGCACTCGATCACGTCTGCACGTCTACCGGGCACGATCTCGCACCCGCGGTTCGGGACGGCTTGCTCGCGAGCTACCGGACCCTGCCACCGTTCGACGACGTGCCCGATGCGCTCGCGGGGCTGCGGGGCAGGGGGTTCGGCAGGCATGCCTTCTCGAACGGCACGCCCGAGGATCTCCGGAGTCTGCTCGGCCACGCCGCACTGGACGCGTTTCTGGGCGAGACGGTCAGCGTGCACGCCGTCGAAACCTTCAAGCCCGACCCTCGGGTCTACGCCCACTTCAACCGCGTCACCGGTTCCGACCCGGTCGACACCTGGCTGGTGTCGAGCAATCCCTTCGATGTGATCGGCGCGGTCGCGGCAGGCTGGAAGGCGGCCTGGGTGCAACGATCGACGGACGCCGTGTTCGACGCCTGGGAGTTCGCCCCGACGCTGATCGTGCCATCGCTCGAAACCCTCGGCGAGGCGATCAGCGCGTCCCGCGACGCCGCGCGCCCTTGACACGACCGTTCAGCCCTTTCGCCGCCCCGGGAGCGTCCGCCGCATGATCGATCTCTACACCTGGTCCACGCCCAACGGCCGCAAGGTCTCGATCGCCCTCGAGGAGATGGCCCTCGACTACCGCGCCGTGCCCGTCGACATCACGAGCGGCGCGCAGAACGCGCCCGCCTTTCTCGCCATCAGTCCGAACAACAAGATCCCGGCCATCGTGGACGGCGACGTGTCGCTGTTCGAATCCGCGGCCATCCTTCTGTATCTGGCTCGAAAGTCCGGCAGGTTCCTGCCCGAGGAAGGCACCCGCGACTACTGGCAGGTCATGCAATGGCTGATGTGGCAGATGGGTGGCTACGGGCCGATGCTCGGGCAGGCGCATCACTTCCTGCACTACAACCCGGGGCGCTCCGAGTACGCCGAGCAGCGTTACCACGACGAGGCGAAGCGCCTCGCCGGCGTACTCGACAGGCATCTGGAACACAGCGAATTCCTCGCGGCGGATCTCAGCGTCGCCGACTTCGCCATCTGGCCGTGGACATCGCGCTTCGACTACCAGCGCATCGATCTGCACGCATTCCCGCACGTCAGGCGCTGGTACCTCCAGCTCGCCGCGCGACCCGGCTTCGTGCGAGGCTATGCGCAGCCCGACACCGGGACCACCCTGCCGATCCCGCTTCCCTGAACGACCGAGAGCCTGTCCATGAGCCCCACGATCGACCACTACCACTTCCTGATCTCGCCCTGGACCTACCTCGCGATCGCCAGGTTCAACGCGCTCGGCGAGCGCCTCGGAGCGACAGTCAACGCCAAGCCGATCGATCCGATGAAGACGTTCGCCGACATGGGCGGCACGCCGCCCGCCAAGCGGCACGCGTCCCGGCAGCGTTTCCGGATGGACGAACTGAAGCGCTGGTCGCGCCATCTCGACGTGCCCATGAACCTCACGCCGGCGTTCTTCCCGGCGGATCAGACCATGGCGGCCAGGATGGTGTACGCGCTGGGCGGTGCCGAGGGTGCCGTCGCGGCCCGTCGATTCAGCGATGCCGTGCTACGCGCCGTGTGGGCGGAGGAGCAGGACATCGCCGACGAGGCGACCCTGTCGTCCATTGCGGAGGGCATCGGTGAATCGGGCGCGGAGCTGCTCGAGAAGGCACGCGCCGACGCCGTGCAGGCGCTGTACGAGACGACGACCGCGGAGGCCCACGAACGCGATGTCTTCGGTGCACCGACCTATGTCGTCGGCGGCGAGAATTTCTGGGGCCAGGATCGGCTCGACTTCCTCGAGCGCCATCTCGCCGGTTGAGCCCGTCGGTCGCGCGTCGGTCGCGCGTCGGTCGTGTCAGGTGGCGCTGCCAAGCACCGCGTCGATGGCGTCACCGAGGGTCTCGACCACGCGGTCGAGTTCGGCCGGCGAGATGATGTAGGGCGGGGCGAGCAGGACATGGTCGCCGCGCACGCCGTCGATCGTCCCGCCGCCCGGGTAGCAGGCGAGGCCGCGCGCGAAGGCCGCGGTCTTGATCTTCGCGTGCAGCCGCGCGGCAGGGTCGAACGGCCGTCGTGTGTCACGGTCGGCGACGAGCTCCACCGCGCGAAACAGCCCTCGACCGCGGATGTGACCGACGTTCGGATGTTCGCCGAGGCGCGCGAGCAGTTGCGTGGCGAGGTACTCGCCGTTCTCGCGCACCTTCGTCAGCAGATCGTCCTCGCGGATGACCGATTGAACGGCGAGTGCGGCGGCGCAGGCGATCGGATGCCCCAGATACGTGTGGCCATGCTGGAACGCGCCTGACCCTTCCCGCAGCGCGTCGACCACCGTCGCCGACACCAGCACCGCACCGACTGGCTGGTAGCCGCCACCGAGTCCCTTCGCCACCGCCTGCAGGTCCGGTGTCACGCCTTCCTGTTCCCAGGCGTGCAGGGTGCCGGTACGCCCCATCCCGCACATCACCTCGTCGAGCACGAGCAAGGCGCCATGGGCGTCACAGACCTCGCGCACCGCGCGGAAGTAGCCGTCGGGTGCGGTCACGCAACCGGCCGTCGCACCCACCACCGGCTCGGCGACGAAGGCGGCGATCGTGTCCGGTCCCAGCCGCTGGAACTCCGCCTCGAGCTCCGCGGCCAGTCGTGCGGTGAAGTCCGTTTCGCTCTCGTCCGCGCGTCGGTCCCGGTAGTCCGAGGTCGAGGACACGTGCGTGAAGGCGTCGGACAGGAGCGGCGCATACGGCGCGCGCCGCCAGGCGTTGCCGCCGGCGGCCAGCGCACCGAGCGTGTTGCCGTGATAGCTCTGACGTCGCGCGATGAAGCGCGTCCGTTGCGGCTGCCCGGTCTCGACGAAGTACTGACGCGACAGCTTCAGCGCCGCCTCCATCGCCTCCGAGCCGCCGGACACGAGGTAGACGGACGCGAGCCCACCCGGCTCGTGACCGACCAGCACGTCCGCCAGGGCTTCGGCCGGCTCGGAGGAGAAGAAACCGGTGTGGGCGTAGGCGAGCGAATCCGCCTGGCGCCGGATGGCCTCGACGACTCGCGGATGCTGATGGCCGAGGCAGCTGACGGCAGCGCCGCCGCAGGCGTCCAGCACTTCGCGCCCGTCGTCGGTCGTCAGCCAGACGCCGCGGCCACCGGTGGCGATCGGCGGCGGGACGCCTCGCAGGCTTCGGTGCAGCACGCGCGATGGGCGGCGGTCGGGCGACGAGGGGTGTAGCGGCTCGGCGTGGCTCATGGCGCGTGTCCGTGGCGTGTCCGTGGCGGGTGAGTCTCAGCGGCGAAGCGCCGACTACCGCGTCCCCCGCGTTCCCTGCAGATCGTGGCATCGTCGCACGCGCTACCCGGGAGAGCGAGCGCCGGTGGCAACTGCCCTACCATCGCGGCAGGCCGTTCCGCTCGGGCGAGGCATGGATGGACAGTACGAATCGCGTGACGATGGCCGCGGCGGTATTCGCCGGCGGAGCGGCAGGGTCGTTGCTGCGCGACGCGTTGACCGCGTCGGCGTTCCTTCCGGATCTCCTGACCTCGACGTTCACCGTCAATGTGCTTGCGTGCCTGTCGATCGGCTTGCTGGCCGGATGGCGCGACCGACTGCAGGTGCACGCGTGGCACCTCGGTGCGATCGGCTTCTGCGGGGGGCTCTCCACGTTCTCGGGCTTCGTGGCGGACGTGCACGCGCGCATCGTCGCGGGCGATGCCGCAGGGATGTTGTTCGCACCGGCGATCGAGATCGCCATCGGCATCCTCGTGGCCGTCGTCGGCGAAGCGATCACCCGTCGGCCAACGGATTCGCTCGACCGATGAGCGATCTGCTGTCCAGTGCCGTGTTCGCCGCCGGTGGGGGACTCGGCGCCGTCGCCCGTCACGCGATCACCCTCGTGCTCCCGCACCGCCTTCCCTGGTCGACGCTGCTCGTGAACGTGGCGGGTAGCCTTGTGCTCGGGCTGGTCGCGGGTGCCTTGCTGTCCGGCGATCGCACCGTCGCCGACGAGGCGCCGCGCCTCGTCACCGGGTTCTGCGGCGGCTTCACGACGTTCTCGAGCTTCGCCTACCAGTGTCTCGATCTTCGGCGCACGCACTCGATCCTGCACGTGGCCGGCAACATCGGGCTGAGCCTCGGGCTCTGTCTGCTCGCCTTCGCCGCGGGGGCGGCGCTCTGACGAGGAGGCCGCGCGGCGTCCCGAACGCCTTCCGAGGGTTCGGCGAGCGTCACGCGGGCGAACGAACCCGTCGCGCTGCACGACGCGCGAGCGGCCCTGCATTCAGTCGCAGGCGGCGATCACCAGGATCTCGATCTTCAGGATCTCGCGCGCGAGCTTCGCTTCACCACAGGCGCGCGCCGGCGCGTGCCCGCTCGGCACCCAGTCGTTCCACACGGTGTTCATCGCCGCGAAGTCGGCCATGTCGGACAGCCAGATCGTGGCCTGCAACAGCTGCTCGCGCGAGGAGCCGGCGCGCTCCAGCAGCGCGTCGACCTTCTCGAGACATCCGCGCGTCTGTAGCTCCAGGGTGTCGCCCTCGCAGACCTGCCCCGACAGGTACACGACGCCGCGATGCTTGACGATGGCGCTGCTGCGCTCGGTGGAGGCGATACGTTCGATCATGGCGTTGCGCTCGGCCGGTCGGTGAAGGTCCGTGCTGTCCCGCTGAAGCGTAGCCGATCTTGCCGCCGACTCCCGTGGCGCGTTCGGACGAACGTCTAGGAAGATTGTGCGGCTTGTGTTCTCGACGCAACATGGCGGCAGCGGTAGTCGAATCGACAGGGAGGCAACGCGGTGACAGGGGCAAGGAGAGCTTTCCTTCGACGGGCGGCGGTGCTGCCGCTGCTGTTCATGCAGAGCGTCGGTGGTCAGGCGCAGGCGTCGCCCTGGCTCTGGGCGCGTCTGGTCGCGGCCGCCGTGCGGCTGCTGAGGCTGACCCGAACGACGAGCGCGGGTCGGCACTCGTCGGTGGCCGCGTCGATCGGCAAGGAGACACGCGCCGCCGCCGCGCCCGTGCTGGTCCTGCCGGAGCCGACACTCGAGTTGCAGCGGCGTCTCGCCGCGCGGCTGTTGCTGGAAGAGGCGCGACGCGGCGCTCGCCGCGACGTGGACGACGAGTTGCGGCGCCAGCGCGTCGATCTGGACCGGGCGGACCGCGAACGCTTCATCGACAACGTGCTGAGCGTGCCCGGTCGACTGGCGCGTGCGTCCGACGTCCGGGAGTTCGTCGAGCACTTCGCGGACGATCGCTTCAGCACCGCCGACGCCCGCCGGCATCTCGCGCGGTGCCCGCCGTGCCGGCGCGTGCACGACGACCTCGTCGAAGGAACGCGGCTCGGGTACGCGGCCGATCAAGACGAGGCGCCTGCGGCAGCGGGCGGCGAACGAGCGTTCATCCAGCTCTAGCCGGCCATGCGACCGACGATAGGCCGGCGCGGGCTGCTCGCGATGCTTCTGGGATCGGCCTGCTGGCTCGGGCAACCGTCGGCGGTGTCGGCCGACTCGCTGACCTACGAATGGTCCATGCTCGAGCACGGTCGCGCCGATGCCGAGGGGCAGGCGCACACCCTGGTCTACGGCGTGTCGGCGTCCGCCCGCAATGCGGAATGGCGACTGCGTCTGGCGATTGCCGCGAGCGATGCCGGTGGCGGCTCGACAGCGGACCGCAGCGAGACCCGCTTCGTCGACTTCGCGCGGGGCGCAGCGTTCCGGCTCGGCGCGCGCGTGCTCGCCGTCACCGCCGGCCTGCGGTACGTGCAGCACGACCATGCGATGGTGCAGCGTGGCCGCTTTGCCGGTCCGACGGCCGGTCTCGCGTTCGGGGCGCCTTTGCCGGGCAGCCGCGCGACCCTGTTCGTCGGCCTCACGGCCGATGAGCTGTTCGGCGCGCGCGGACGCCGATATCGAGCCGTCGCCGGCGAGTTCGGACTGACGGTCGCGGTTCGGTCCTCGCTCGCCATCCGCACGGGCGCACGGGTGCGACACGCCGTCGTCCGTTCCGATCGCGAGCGAACCGTCGCGAGCGCGCGCGGGGACGGGTTCTTCCTCGGCGTTCGCGTGTCCTGGTAGCGCGACGTCGGCCGGCAGCCTCCGATCGGGCATTCCGGGGCCCGAGCCGTCGATTCCCGTTCGAGATGCGTCGCGGGAGTCGCTGCGCGGGAGGCGCTCTGCGGGAGGCGCGCCGCGGGAGGCGCTCGGCGGGAGGCGCGCCGCGAGAATCAGTGAGCGCCGCGGCCGAAGGCGAGCAGGGGACGTGCGTCCCGGGCGGTGGACACCAACCGCTCGAGCACGCGGCCGTCGGTCCAGTCGCGATCGCCGAGCGGTCGGGAGACGACCAGGCTCTTGAGCTTGAGGGAGTCGGCATGCTCGTGGTCGCGGGCGTCGGCGAATCCGCGAGGCATCGACGAAAGCCGATGCTCCGTGGACAGGGCGAGATCGCGCTTGTCGAGCGCGCGCAGGACCTTCCGCCAGCCGGCCGCATCGTCGACCATGCGCTGTCGGACCGGCAGCAGCCAGGCGGTCTCGGGCATGTAGAAACCCGCCGCGACGAAACTCGCGCCCGGCTCGCAGTGCAGGTAGGCCAGTCCATCGGTGCCCTTCTTGCCGCCGCTGCCGGTGAGCACCCCGCCCGCATTGATCTTGTACGGCAGCTTGTTCGCCGAGAATCGCGTGTCGCGGTTCATGCGAAACATCGTCCCGGCGCCACCGCTGAGCGGCACCGACCCGCGGGCCAGCTGCTTCGAGGCCGCGTCGAGAATCGCTGCCAGGGGCTCCAGCAGCGTCTGCTTCATCTCGGCGCGATGCGCGGCGTACCACTCACGGTCGTTGTTCGCCTCCAGCTCGCGGAGGAGTTCGAGCGCGCGGGGTGCAAGGGATGTGTCCATGGGTCGTCTCGCGCGGGGTGCCTGCGGACGAGCATAGCGAACCGCGTACGCCCCCGGCGGTCGCGACCCCTCCACGAGAGAAAGAGCAGCTTCGCCGCGAGGAGCGCCGGTCCACTCGGCAGGGTGAAGGGCTCGGCGAGTTGCCTGGCCCGGGCGGAGCCGACGGCGGCCAGGGCGAGAACGACAGGGGTGCGTACGACCGGAGGGGAGGCGCATCGGGCGAGACCGGAACCTGGAACGCGCGGTCAGCCTGCGACGGAAACTTTCCCTTCGGAAAGAACACACAGTAGGACGCGCTTCGCGATCCGCCGTTGCAACCCGTGCCGGCGCGGATCGAACCACCCGGGCTGGCGGTCTTTCGGCGGGTAGCGGAAGATGGCGTACGGTCGATCGCGAGGCTCGACCGCGGTCTTGCCGATCTGACGGCACACCGATCCGACCATGCTTTCTCGTCTGCAGGAACCCGGCTCATGATTGCACCGCCGAACGACGCGCGGCGACGGCTACTCGCCACGGGCGCAGCCACGGCAGCCGCCGCCTTCTTCGGCCGCACCGTCGACGCCTTCGCGAGCGTCGACGACATCGAGGCGGCCATCGCCGGCTTCGCCGGAGCGGCGGCGGAGGATGCCGCCGCCTCGCCGTTGACCCTGTACCTCCCGGAAATCGCCGAGAACGGCAGCAGCGTGCCGCTCTCGATCTCGGTCGACAGCCCGATGACCGCGGACGATCATGTCGAGGCCGTGATGGTGCTCGCGCCCGAGAATCCGAATCTCGAGGTCGCGACCTTCCACTTCACACCATCGAGTGGCTTCGCGACGGTCAAGACCCGCATGCGGCTCGCCCGCACTCAGGCCGTCGTGGCCGTGGCGAGAACGAGTGCCGGCAAGCGTCACCGAGTCGACCGGCACGTCCGTGTCACCATCGGCGGCTGCAGCGTCTGATCGCGGGCACGGCGTTCGACCTTCATTTCGACTGGAGACCCCGGCATGGCCACGAAGCCGCGCGTCAAGATTCCGGACAGCGTCACGGCCGGCGAGGTGATCACCGTCAAGGCGTTGCTCCGACACGCCATGGAGACGGGCGAACGAAGGAACGGTGAGGGCAATCCGATTGCGCGCGACATCATCAACCGCTTCGAGGCGCGCTTCGATGGCGCCATCGTGTTCGCAGTCGACCTCAATCCCGGCATCGCTGCCAACCCGTTCCTCGAATTCACGGCGCGCATCGACAGGGCGGGCACGTTCCGCCTGACCTGGACCGATGACGGCGGCGAGGTGACCGAATTCCGCCACGCCATCTCGGTCAGCCCGTGAGCGCGCGGACGGTGACGGGCGATGGTCGTGCCGAGAGGCCGTGCCGCATCCCGGCGACACCGGCCGCATGAAGGCGATCAGCAGGCGCGCGTTCGCGACGCTGATGGGCCTCGGTACGGCGTCGGTACTGGTGCCGCCCGGCGTGCTCGGTCAGGCGACGCCGAGAGTCGTCGTCATCGGCGGCGGAGCCGGTGGGGCGACCGCCGCCCGCCATCTCGCGAGGGATGGCGGTGGCGCGATCGAGGTCACGCTCGTCCAGGACTCGCCGCGATACACCTCCTGCTTCTTCTCGAACCTGCATGTCGGGGAGGTGCGGGACTTCGACTCGATCACTCACGACTACGACGCGCTGGCGGCGGAAGACGGCCTGACGCTCGTCATCGATCGCGCGGTGGGCATCGATCGGGTCGCGCGGACGGTCGCGCTCGCGGGCGGTGACGTCTTGCCCTACGATCGGCTCGTGCTGTCGCCGGGTATCGATCTGATTCACGAGAGCGTTCCCGGGTACTCGGAATCGGCCGCCGAGCGCGCGCCGCATGCCTGGCAGGGCGGGGCGCAGACCGCACGCCTGAAGTCCGCGCTGGACGCGCTGGAGAACGGCCGGAACATCGTCATGGTCGCGCCGCCGAACCCCTATCGCTGCCCGCCCGGACCGTACGAGCGAGCGTCGATGATGGCGCACGTGCTGACGTCCCGAGGGTTCACCGACAGCACGATCACCATTCTCGACACGAAGTCCGCGTTCTCCAAGCAGGCGCTGTTCAGCGCGGGTTGGCGCACGCACTACCCCGGCATGATCGAGTGGCTTCCGCCGGACGTCCACGGTGGCATCCTCGAGGTGGATGCGGCCGCCGGCACCGTCGAGACCGACCTCGACACCTTCGAGGGCGCCTTGCTCAACATCATCCCCGCCCAGCGTGCAGGCGCGATCGCGGTCGATGCGGGTCTCGCCGACGACAGCGGTTTCTGCCCGGTCGTGGCGACGTCCATGCGCTCGACGCTCGACGAGAACATCTTCGTCATCGGCGACGCGAGCATCGCCGGTGCCATGCCCAAGTCCGCCTACGCGGCCAACAGCCAGGCGAAGGTGGCCGCCCGGAACGTGCGCGTGGACCTGCTCGGTGCACGCGACGTGGCCGCCACCTACGCCAACATCTGCTGGAGCCTGATCTCGCCGGACAACGGCGTGAAGGTCGGTGCGCAGTACCGGCCGGGGGAGGACGGCACCATCACCAGCGTGTCGTCGTTTCTCAGCGAGGCCGACGAATCCGACGCGACGCGCGCGGCGACCTACCGGGAATCGGTCGGCTGGTATGACGCGATCATCGCCGACATGCTGGGTTGACGGGGCCAGCGGACGGTTGCTCCGTCTCGAGGGGTCCTGTTCGCGCCGAACGCGCTCGGCTGCCGGGGACCGCTACAGCAGGTCGGAGAACAGCCGCGCGCTGTTCTCGACGAGCTTGCGACGCAGCGGCCCGCGCGCCCAGCGCTCGGGATCGACACGCTCGGTGTGTTCGAGCAGCCCGTGCTCGACGTCGCGCACGGCTCGCGAGATCCGCTCACCGTAGGCGATGAGGCTGATCTCGGCATTCAGCTCGAAGGACCGCATGTCCATGTTGCTCGAGCCGATCACGACGACATGCTCGTCGATGCGCAGGTGCTCGGCGTGGAGGAACGCCGGTACATGGCGTTCGGCAGGTTCGCCGGACATCGCGTACATCCTGCCGTGTCCAACGTCGCCGTCCTAGGCGATCGCGTCCTTCCCGCCACGCTCGGCGATCTCCCGGTACTTCAGACCGGCAGGGCGACCCAGGGCAGCACGAAGAACAGCAGCAGCCACTTGCGGGCCGCCTCCGACGTCCGCCGAAACGGCGCCACCACGAATGCACCGCAACGGATAGACCACGAGCCGACGAGAGAGAATCACACCCAGAACGAGTTCAACGCGATCCTGCACGCTCCGTCGTGCCGCGTCGTCCAGGCAGGTCGACGGGTTGCCAGTGGCGGTGGCCAGCGGGTCTACGGTTGCCGGTCAGGACGCGCCCGGCGGCGCGCCTTGTCCCGACTCGCCGCCGAAGCGATAGGACCAGATCAGACCGATCGTTCCCTGATCGACCGAACCCCGCTCGCGCACGAGCGGGGAGTCGGCCGCCTCGCCCGTCAGCCTCGCGTAGCCGCCGATGCCGACGAGCGAGGTACGGGCGGACAGCGGCAGGACGAGCGATACACCCACCCCGGCGGACAGGAGTCCGGCGCCGGCCTGGTGTTCGGCGAGCCCGCTGGCGGCCGACTGCGCGGCGTCGATGCCGAAGAACGCCCCGGTCCAGGCGTCGTCGGCGAGCGTCAGGCGCGGCCCGCCGGAGACGATGAGCGGGGGGCCGAGCGCCATCGTCATCGTCGACCAGCCGAGCCCGAAATCGATGACCGTCCCCTCGTGGCTGCCGAGCGCCCGGCGAAGCGAGATGTTCGCGCTCAGGCTGCCCTCGCGGTACGTCAGCTTGCCGCCGACGACCGCGGTGCCGTCGATGTCCCCCAAACCTTCGAGATCGCGGGTCGTCCCGCCGGCGAGGCGCAACAGGCTGTCGCCGTCCTCGTCGCGACCGGCGCCGTAGCCGAGCGATACAGAGCCGGACAGTCGCTCGCCTTGCACGAGGCGGTACGACAGCCCCTCCAGCCCCTCGATCGAGAAGCGTTCCCCGTAGCGAAGCGTCAGGTTCGGTATTCCGATCAGGCCAAGCTCGTCGTCGCCGAGGTGGAGGGGGGCGAGCAGGGCGCCGGCACCGAGCGACAGCGACCAGGGCGCGCCCGCCTCCTCGGCCGCCGCCGGCGCGGGCGCGGCGAGCTGTCCGGCGAGAACGCAGGCGGCGAGACAACCCGCCCGACGGGAGGAGTGGCAGAGGGCGCCCTCCACCGATGACTCGCGCGCCGCGCGTAGCGCTCCGCGGCGGACCGCGGCCGCCTCCAACAGCCAGCGGCGCGCGCTCGCCGTCTCGTCGTCGGCGAAGCGCCGCACGGTGGTGCGCGGTGGCAGGGAGCGCGTGAGTGGCTCGAATGCGCGGGCGTGGCGTCGCTCGACGACGAGCGCGATCCGTTCGACGAATCGCGCACCGTCCGCCAGCGATGCGAAGCGCTTGGAGGCGGCGCCGATCGCGTCCGCTTCGATGTTCTCGACCGCGGCGAGGTCGACGTAGAACGAGAGCGAGACGCCTGCCGACAGCACGCCCCCGAGCCAGCTTGCCGCACGGTCCACGTCGTCGATGTCGACGGTGCCGGACACGTGAAGCTCGAGGTAGCCGTTCGGCGAGCGATCGAATTCGATCATGGATGAACTCCGGTAGGCCGAGCGATTCATCTCGGCGAATGGCAGACGGTCATTATAATCAAGACGTTTACTACATACTAAACTTTATAGACTGGAAGCGATGCCTTCGGATTCTCGAGCCGGGAGGTGTCGACGGCAGATCGGGCGTTGCCCGGTCGCCGGCAGATCGGTCGGCTAATTTCAGCTGACGAGACGAGCGCTACATCTCGTCCGGGCGAGGTCCCGTGGGGTCGGGCGGATCGACCAGCGTCTCGACGGCCTTTTCGGTCGCCGACGAGGCGTCCCGGAGGCTCTCGACGGACATCGAACCGGTGATCAATCGGGCACCGCGTCGGTAGGTGGCGTATTCCCAGAGCCAGCGGAGCGTGACCAGCAGTGGACTCGGGAGCCCGATGAGAAAGTAGACGTGGGCCACTCCCCACAGGGCCCAGGCGAGGAAGCCCGTCAGGCGCAGGCGTGGCAATTCGGCCACCCCGGCGCCGCGACCGATGGTTGCGAGGTTTCCCGCGTGGCGGTAGCGGAACGGTCCGGGCGTCGGTTCTCCGCCGAGTCGGGCCCGAAGCACGCGAGCGACGTATCGCCCTTGTTGCTTGGCGGCCGGCGCGATGCCGGGCACCACATGTCCCGAGGAGTCGGTGACACTCGCTGCGTCCCCGATGACGAAGACATCCGGCAGGGCCTCTACCGAGAGGTCCTGTTGCACCGGCACGCGGCCGGCACGGTCGGTGGCGACGTCGAGCCAGCGCCCGACGGGAGAGGCCGCTACGCCGGCCGCCCAGAGCACCGTCTCGGACTCTATGCGCTCGGGACCCTGACCGGCATCGATCTCGACGCCGTGCGCATCGCAGGCTGTCACTCTCGTGTCGAGCCGCACGCCGATGCCCTTTCGCTCGAGCGCGCGCCGGGCGTAGTCGGAGGAGACCACGCCAAAGGCGGACAGCACGCGAGCGCCCGCCTCGATCAGGACGACCTGCGTGTCGCGCGGGTCGATATGACGAAAGTCCGCCGCAAGGGTGAAGTGCGCGAGCTCGGCGATCGCGCCGGCGAGCTCGACGCCGGTGGGACCGGCGCCGACGATGACGACGCGCAGCAGCCGGTCACGCTCGGCGGGGTCCTCGGTCGTCTCGGCCCGCTCGAAGGCGAGCAGCAGCTGCCGCCGGATCATCGTCGCGTCGTCGACGCTCTTCAAACCCGCGGCGTGTCCTGCCCAGTCGTCGTGGCCGAAGTAGGAGTGTCGGGCACCGGTCGCGCAGACAAGGTGGTCGTAGGGCACGCGGGCCTCGTCGAGTACCACCTCCCTCCGGGCGGTGTCGATCTCGCTCACGGTCCCGAAGCGCACCGAGACGTTCGGCTGCCGCGCGAGCACCGATCGGACCGGCCAGGCGATGTCGGACGGGGCGAGCCCGGCCGTCGCCACCTGGTAGAGGAGCGGTTGGAAAAGGTGATGGTTGTGCCGGTCGATCACCGTGATGTCCGCGTCGAGTCGCTTCATCGCCTTCGCGGCGAACAAGCCGCCGAATCCGGCGCCGAGGATGACCACGCGGGGACGCGGACGCGCAGGATGCGACGCGCCGCGACATCGCAGTCTCATGTTGATTGACGCGCGGGTCTCACTCAGTTTGTCGCGCCACACGTAGAACGCGTCGAACGTCTTCAGTCGTGGATCCAGTGTGGCCTGTCCTGCCGCCGACAGCGCCTCGGCGATAGTGGCGATGGTGCTCCGGGCCCGTCGGGGGCGGACGAGCGCGCCGGCAAGCACCGCCGCACACGGGTGCTCGGCCAGCCGGAGGCAGTCCTGGCGATCCCCCGGCCAGGCGGTGCGCTCGAGAACACCCCTTGGCTCGATGAAGCGCTCGCGGACCTTGCGGTCGTTACCCGTCTGTCCCGCCTTACGTGGGTGGCTGGTTGTCTCCGGCATCACGTCGTCTCTTCGTGGCGCAACTTTTCTCGGCATCATTGACACACATGCAAAATGTTCAGTCAATACTGAACTTATTAATTGACAGGCCGCCAACGGCTCTACATACTAACTGTTCAGTTATAAATGAACGGAAAGAATATGCCGGACACACGCCACGGCCGCCCGCGTCGGCAGTCCCGGGCAGCGCCGATCCTGCTCTCGTTCGCTATCGTGCTGACGGTGGTGAGCGGTCCCGCCTCCGCGGAAAAAGTGTCGGCGGCGCTCGCCCGGGCCTTCGTGGACTATCCCGATCTTCCCGAGCGGCGCGCTGCCCTCCGCGGCACGGACGAGGGAGTCGCCATTGCCCGCGGTGGCTACCGCCCGACGCTTTCGGCCGATGGTTCGGGTTCCTGGACCGATGTCGGCGACGATGACGTGTCGCGGGTTGCGATCGCTCCGCAGCTCGAGCAACCGCTGCTCGACGGCTTCCGGACCCGCAACGCCGTCGTGGCCGGCGACGCCGTGCTCGAGGCGATCGATTCACTCGACGCCGAGACGCTCGATCTGCCAGCTGGTGGTTACGCGCAGACCGCTTGCTTAGAGGCGATCAGCGGTCAGCTCTACGCAACCCGCTCGCGCTGAACCGATGTCTGTCGGTCCTCGTCCGACGCGCCCGAATCCAACACGCCCCCTTCCGCCCCTCTCCCTCCAGGTATCCGCCTTCATGAAACGCACACTGCTCGCCGGGGCCATCGGTCTCGCTCTCGCCATTCCCCTGACGACATCGTCCGCCTTCGCTCAGGATAAGGCCACCGAGCCGGGCTCGGCACCGACCGACGACACCGTCCAGGCACCGGTCGTGACCGTGGCGCCGGCCACCCGTGCCGAGGTCATCGCGCGGGTCGCCGTCTCGGGCACGCTCGTCGCCGCCGAGGAAGTGCTGGTGAACACCCGGATAAACGGCTACGCGGTCGAGAGCATCGCGGTCGAGGTCGGAGACACGGTTGCTGCCGGCGCCGTGCTCGCCACCCTCGACGAGTCAGGGCCTGCCGCACAGCTCGCTCAGGCAGAGGCCGAGCTCGCGCGGAGCACCGCCGCCATCGGTCAGGCGCAAGGCCAGATCGATGCCGCAGCGGCCTCCCGTACCGAGGCGGACGCCTCCCTCGAGCGAACCGAGCGACTTCGCCGGTCGGGCAACGTCAGCCAGGCGACGCTCGATCAGGCGAAGGCGGCGTCGACCTCGGCGCGCGCGAACCTGGCTTCCGCGCGGAACGGGCTCGATGTCGCGAAGGCCCAGCAGACGGCCGCGACATCACAGCGCGATCTCGCCAGTCTCACGCTCGAGCGCACGAAGATCACCGCCCCGGTCGCGGGCATCGTCTCGGCGCGGAGCGTCCGGCTCGGGGAGATCGCGAGCGGTGGCGGCGAGCCGCTCTTTCGCCTGATCCGGCGCGGCGAGCTCGAGGTCGCCGTCGAGATCGTCGAGACCGAGCTCGGGGGCATCGACGCGGGGGACGGGGCAAGTCTCGACGTCGCCGGCGTCGGCGCGGTGGACGGGGAGGTGCGTCTGATCGCCCCCACCGTCGATCAGCGCACCCGCCTGGGCATGGTTCGCATCGCGATGCCCGAGAGGCAGGGGCTTCGGGCGGGACTTTCCGCGAGCGGCTGGATCATCACCGATCGGCGCGAGGCGATCACGGTCCCGGCGCGCGCGGTCCTGACGCGGAATCTCGAGTCGAGCGTCCAGGTGGTCGAGGGCGGCGTCGTCGCCCGGCGCCTCGTCACTGCCGGCATCCTCTCCGAGGACGGACGGCGGGAAATCATCGACGGGCTCGCCGAGGGCGAGCAGGTCATCGCCCGGGCGGGCGCCTTCTTCGTCGACGGGGACGTCGTTCGTCCCATGGAGCGCATCACCGACGCCCGCGACGCGGTGACCGGTGACGCGGAGGCAGCGCGATGAACTTCAACATGTCCACCTGGGCGATCCGGAACCCGGTTCCCCCGATCGCGCTCTTCCTCGTCCTCTGCGTCATCGGCCTCGTCAGCTTCTTCCGGCTCCCGATCACGCAGTTCCCGAACATCGACTTGCCGATCATCCAGATCCAGGTCGTGCAGTCGGGCGCCGCTCCGACCGAGATGAGCAATCAGATCACCAAGCCGATCGAGAACGCCGTGTCGAACGTCACCGGCGTCAAGAAGGTCACCTCGACCGTCAGAGACTCTTCGTCGTTCACCTTGGTCGAGTTCCAGCTCGACACCGATACCGATCGGGCGTTGAACGACATCAAGGACGCCGTCACCGGTGTCCGGAGCAGCCTCCCGGAGTCTATCCAGGAGCCCGTCGTCTCGCGCCTCGACGTCACGGGCGTGCCGATCCTGACCTACGCGGTCTCCGACGCCACGCGTTCTGTCGAGGCGCTGTCCTACTTCGTCGACGACGTCCTGGTCGGCGAGCTGCAGGGGCTCTCGGGCGTCGGCGAGGTCAACCGCCTCGGCGGGGCGGATCGCGAGATCAAGGTCGAGCTCGATCCCGATCGTCTCGTCGCGCTCGGCATCACCGCCAACGAGGTCAGCAACCAGCTCCGCGCGACCAACGTCGACGTCGGCGGTGGCCGCGGCACGCTCGGCGGTCAGGAATACACGATCCGCGCGCTCGGGAGCGTCGACAGCGTCGAGAAGCTCGCCTCCACCGAGCTCGCTCTCGGCGACGGGCGCACGATTCGCCTCGACACGCTCGGCACCGTCGAGGACGGGGCGGCGGAGGTGCGCACGTTCGCGCTCTTCGACGGCCAGCCCGTCGTCGCCTTCGGGGTCAAGCGCGCGAGCGGCGCGAGCGATCTCGACGCCGGGGACGCGGTCAAGGCGAGGCTCGTCGAGATCGGAGAGCGCTACCCGGACGTCAAGGTCCAGCTGATCGACGACGCGACCACCTACACCGAAGGGAACTACCAGAGCGCGATGACCACCCTCTACGAGGGCGCGGCACTCGCGATCATCGTCGTGTTCATCTTCCTCCGGAACTGGCGAGCGACGATCATCACGGCGGTTGCGCTCCCGCTCTCGATCATCCCGACGTTCTTCGTCATGAACTACCTCGGATTCTCGCTGAACACGGTGAGCCTCCTCGGGATCACGCTCGTCACCGGGATCCTCGTGGACGACGCGATCGTCGAGATCGAGAACATCGTCCGTCACATCCAGATGGGGAAACCCGCCTACGAAGCCTCCGAGGAGGCGGCTGGCGAGATCGGGCTCACCGTCATCGCCATCAGCTTCACCATCGTCGCGGTATTCGCCCCGGTCAGCTTCATGAGCGGGATCGCCGGGCAGTACTTCAAGCAGTTCGGGCTGACAGTCGCGGTCGCCGTCCTGTTCTCGCTGCTCGTCGCCCGGCTGATCACGCCGATGATGGCCGCCTACTTCATGAAGGATGAGATCGATCACGAGGAGAAGCCGGATGGGGGCCTTATGCGGACGTACCTCCGGGTGCTTGCCTGGACGCTCCGGAACCGCACCGTGACGCTGATCGGGGGGCTCGCGATCTTCGCCCTGTCGATCTTCTCGGCGACGCTCCTCCCCACCGAGTTCGTGCCGGTCGCCGACGAGGGACGGGCCTCGGTCAGCGTCGAACTCCCCCCGGGCTCCACCCTCGCGGATCGGCGGCGCGTGTCGCGCGAGGTCTCCGAGCGCATTGCCGAGATCGAGGAGGTGCAGTCGGTGTTCGTCGACGGCGGGTTCGACCTGACGGCGAACCTGACCGTCAACCTCGGGGCGCGCGACACGCGGGACGCGACCTCCCTTGAGCTGCAGCGGGAGATGGAACGCTACCTCGCCGACACACCTGACGTGAAGCTCACCTACCTGAACGCGGGCGGTCAGCGTGACGTGCAGATCTCGGTGCTCGGCGAGGACGGGGAGCGGGTAAGCGATGCCGCGCGCCAGCTTGCCGAGGAGATGCGCGGCGTGGGCCTGATCCGCAACGTCACGACGTCGGCGTCGAACACGCGCCCCGAGATCCGGATCATTCCGAAACCCGAGATCGCCGCCGAGCTCGGCGTGACCGCGAGCGCGATCGCCTCGACCCTGCGCGTCGCGACAATCGGCGACGTCGACGCCAACCTCGCCAAGTTCAACGCGGGGGACCGACAGTTGCCGATCACGGTGCGGATGAAGGAGTCCGTGCGAGATGATCTCTTCCAGATGGCGAACCTCCGCATCCCGACCAACACCGGAGGGTCAGTACCGCTCGGCACCGTCGCCGACGTCTCCTTTGCCGAAGGGCCGGGAGAAATCAAGCGGAACGACCGGAAGCAGCTGATCACGGTGGAGGCGGATCTCGCGCCGGGTGTCCCGCTCGGGGATGCGCTCGAAGCGGTCAATGCCTTGCCGACCGCGCTCGACATGCCCGACGGGACCAAGATCCAGCGCGCCGGGGACGCCGAGGTGATGGGCGACGTCTTCGCGAGCTTCGGGCTGGCCATGGGTGCGGGGATCATGCTTGTCTACGTGGTGCTCGTGCTGCTCTTCTCGAGCTTCGTCACCCCGATCACGATCCTCCTCTCCCTCCCGCTCGCGGTCGGCGGGGCGATCTTCGCGCTGTTCATCACCGGGAATGCGATCGGCCTGTCGGTCGTGATCGGCTTCCTGATGCTGATGGGGATCGTCACCAAGAACGCCATCATGCTCGTCGAGTTCGCGCTCGAAGCGATGAAGGAAGGGGTCTCGAAAGCGGACGCCATGATCGACGCGGGGCACAAGCGTGCGCGTCCGATCATCATGACGACGATCGCGATGACCGCCGGTATGGTGCCGAGCGCGCTCGCGGTGGGCACCGGCGGGGAGTTCCGTGCGCCGATGGCGATCGCGGTGATCGGGGGGCTGCTCGTCTCGACGCTGCTCTCCTTGCTGTTCGTGCCCTCCCTGTTCAGCGTCGTGAATTCGCTGAAAACGCGGTCGCGCGACATGCTGGTGAACCGCCTCGGCGCGAATCGGCCGGCAGGGTCCGACGGTGCAGGCGTTTCCAGGGTAGCGGTTGCGAGCGAGAGTGCTTAGGCGGATGAGCACTACCCGTCTTGCGCCGTGCGAGGTCCCGGCAGGCCTGGCGGTTCGTTCGTCTGCGCAGCGCACCATGCGAACGAGTGCATACGGGCGGGTGATCCGCCGAGCACTCGCGTGTCCGGCGGCGTTCGTCTTCGTCACGGGGGTCGCCATGGCGCAGGACGATTCGCGCGGACCGGTGGACGGCGTCGTGCCCGAGTGCCCGGCCGCGTGCGTGGCGCCGGCAGAGGCGGGCGACGGCGCACGCCCGAGTCAGTCGCCAGGCGCGGTCGACGACGGTGCGACCGGTCGCGCGACGGACGGCATCGTGGCCGAGCGGCTCGCGCGCGAACGGGTGAACTCGCTGAACCCCTATCTCTTCTCGTCGCACAAGCGGAACTTCATCCAGCCGATCAGCTACACCTCGAACCTCGACGACGAACGCTACCGGGCGCTGGCGCCCGGTTTCGTCGACGAGCTTCGGCGCGAGGAGGTGCGCTTCCAACTGAGTCTGAAGGTTCGCCTGAACGCGGACGATCTCCTCTTTCCGAACGACGGTGTCTACTTCGGCTTCACGATCGCCTCGTGGTGGCAGCTCTACTCGAAGGGCGTCTCGGCGCCGTTTCGCGAGACGAACTATCAACCGGAAGTGTTCTATCTGAACCCGGTCCGGCGTCCGATGTTCGGTGGCAAGGTGGCGCTGGTCGTCGGGCTCGAGCACCAGTCGAACGGACAGATCCAGGGCTTCTCGCGGAGCTGGAACCGCGTGTACGCGGCTGCGCTCTACGGGCGTGGCCGCTTCGTCGCGGCGATCCGGCCCTGGTTCCGGCTGCCGGAGGACGACAAGGACAGCCCACTCGACCCGAGAGGAGACGACAACCCGGACATCCTCGACTTCTACGGTCACGGGGAGGTGACCCTGGGTTGGCGAGGACCAGGGCGCGAGTACGCGCTCTCCCTTCATGGAAACCCCTCGACGGGCAAGGGCGGAGGCGAGATCGCCGTGAGCTTCCCGGCGTTCGGACGCTTTCGCGGCGTGTTGACCTACTTCAACGGCTACGGTGACTCGCTGATCGACTACGACCACTTCCAGCAGCGCATCGGTGCGGGTCTGCTGCTCTCCAACCTGTTCTGAGAACCTGCCGATGGCTGAACTTACGCCTACGCCTTCATCGGAACCGCCCTCGTTCGGCTTCGTGCCGTGACGGGTCAATACATATATTGTGTAGTGAACGATCAAGATGTCTCGCGTGAACGTGAATCGTGTGATACCCACCTGAGAGAAAGGAGACGATGGAATGCCCGGCACCGGCAGTACTCGACGCAAGCGCGCGGCGAAGGACAGTGCGAGCACCGTGCGCGAGCGCTTCATCGAGCAGATGGGCATCGTCGCGCAGGGAGACGGCTTGCCACGGATCGCCGGTCGCATGATGGGGCTGATGATCTTCGACGGTCGCCCGTACTCCTTCAGCGAGCTCGCCACCGAACTGCAGGTCAGCCGCGGAAGCGTCAGCACCAACGCACGGATTCTCGAGCAGATGGGCATCCTCGAGCGCACCGCCGTGCCTGGAGAGCGACAGGACTACTTCCAGCTCGCCGACGCGCCCTTCGAGGCTGTGCTCAGCGGCGCGCTGGCTCGCTCGCGCAAGGCACGGCGGATCGTCCTGAACACCGCCGAAGCCTTGCCAGCCAAGGGGCAGAGCGGACCGAAGGGACGATTGGAGGAGTACGGCGCGTTCTATTCGACGATCATCGACGCCCTGGAGAGCGCCACGTCGAATCGCGACTGACCGTCAGGCGGCCCGCGCACCGTTCACCTGCCGCGAAGGCACCCTCGAGCAGGCCCGGTGACACATCGCCTTCCCCGACCCCGCCCGCGTCCACATCGCGCTGTACGAGAAGAACGCCTTCGACAAGGTCGAGCGAACGGAAGTCGATGTCATGGGCGGCGCGCACCGCACGCCGGCGTTCCAGGCCATGAATCCGGGCATGGCCGTGGTGGTTCTGGCGCAGGATGACGGCACCTTCGTCTTCGAGTGCACGGCCATCACCGAGTACATCGATGCCTCGATCGACGGTCCGAGCCTGACCGGAAAGACGCCGGAGGAGCGTGCCCTGATCCACACGATGCAGCGGCGTGCGGAAATCTTCGTCATGGACGCCGTCGGCACCTGCTTCCACCAGACGACCGACGGTTTCGGTCCGGCGATCGAGGGCGATCAGTGCGAGGGATGGGGCATGCGTCAGAAGGGCATCGCCGCGAACGGCATGCAATACTTCGACGAGCAGCTCGCCAAGCCTCCGTCTGTTGGCGGGGAGCATTTCCCGATGGCCGACGTCGCGCGGTTCATGGGCCTCGGTTTCGCCGACGTTGCCAGGGTCGACGTGCCGGCCAGCTGCGCCAACCTCGCCGATCGGCGTCACCGCGGCGCTCGCCCCAGCGTAACCACCGTTCTCGGAGACTGACTGTCATGGATGTCAACGCGGACTTTTCCCGGCGCGTCGTCCTGCACGCCGACGAGATCGCGTGGGAAGCCTCCCCCATGCCCGGCGTCGATCGACGCAGGCTCGATCGCGTCGACACCGAGAACGAACGGGTCACGACCATCGTGCGGTACGCGCCCGAGAGTCGCTTCTCGTCGCATGTCCACGGTGGCGGCGAGGAGTTCATCGTGCTCGAGGGCGTATTCCAGGACGACGACGGCGACTGGCCGGCGGGTTCCTACATCCGCAATCCGCCGGGCTCCAGCCACACGCCGGGCTCGGCGCCCGGCTGCACGATCTTCGTGAAGCTCTGGCAGTTCGATCCCGCCGACCGTACCTACGTGCACGCGCACATCGACAAGCTCGGTGGCGTCCCGCACCGGGATCGCGAAGGCGTCGAGGTGTCGCCGCTGTTCGCGGACGCGCGCGAGGATGTGCGCTTCGAGCGCTGGGCGCCCGGTCAGGCGGTGGCGATCGACGCGCCCGGTGGCGCGGAGCTATTCGTGTTGGATGGCGGACTCGTGGAAGGGGCCGATACCTTGCGCAGGCACTCCTGGTTGCGTGTCCCCGCGGGCGGCGCGCTCGCCGCGGTCGCCGGCCCGGCGGGCGCCCGAGTGTGGATCAAGAGCGGGCATCTGGCCGGCCTGTGAAGGTCAGGCCTTCGTGACGGTCAGGCCCTTCGCTTGAAACGCCTTCCGCAGTCCCGGCGGGAAGCAGGGTCCGCGTGTCGAGCCTGGCGTGTGACGTCGGCTCGAGCCGGACGAACAGGCCACCCGCGGGTGTGCGTCCGCGTGCCCGGTCGCCGAAATGCCGACGAAGGGCGGTCTCGAACCGGTCTCGCCGTTGCCGGTAATCCCCGCGCACGCGCGCGCCAGCCTCGCCGTCGCATCGGGATGCTCGAGCCTCTCGAACACGACGCGCCGGGACAGACGGTTCGAGTGCAGGTCGCTCGCTTGCGCAGTCACCGGGATGGATCGGTTGCCGAGCTGTTGCGGGCCCTGGCCGTTTCGAAGCAGGCGCTGAACGTTCCGCTCGGGCAACTCGTGACGATGGGGCTCGTGGAGAGCCGGCGCGCGGCCGACGACGGGCGTGTGAAGATGCTCCGGCCGTCCGGTCAGGGGGCGCGCCTCGCGGCGAGGTTGACGCGCGCGCAGTCGGATCTGCCGGGCGCGGTGTTCCAGACGGTCGGCCTCGATGCCGAGGACGGTCGGCGAGAGATCACGGGCCTGTCGGCGCAGTCCTTCGCGCAGAAGCGGGCCTGGGCATCGTTTTCGTTCGGCGTGTCGAGTCCGGGCTGAATCCGCGTGCCCCCCGTGGACGCTCACGGCATACTGTGTTTCGGCATTCAGCCACCGTATTCGGAGCCTGTTCATGAACGTTGATCGATTGGTGCATCGCCCATCCCGCATGCTCGAGCCAGCCGCTGCCGCGCTGATCGGGTTCGCGCTTGTGTCTGGCGTGGCGCCCGTTGCGGCCGCAGCGGACGCACTGTCCGCCGCCGACATCGCTGCGGCGATCGGCGACCGGACGTATCAGGGCTCGATGACGGCCGACGCCTTCGCCGAGTACTACGCGAAGGACGGCTCGGTGCGCGGGGATGGGTACATGGGCACATGGCGCGCGGAGGACGACAGGCTGTGCCTCGCCTACCAAGGGGCAGAGGAGCAGTGCTGGGGCGTTCAGATCAACGGCCCGGCGATGACGCTGTTCATCGACGGCGAGGTCGACGGCAGCGGCATGCTCGTCGACGGCAATCCGCTGGGACTGTAGGCGTCCGGCGCATGCCCGGGAAGCTGCACCCCGCTGCCGATATCGATTCCGGGCAATCTGCGCGGCGCATCGGTTTCCTGCTGCTCGACGGCTTCCCGCTGTTGTCGTACGCCGCGGCCGTCGAACCCTTGCGTGCGGCCAACCTGCTCGCCGGGCGCATGCTCTACGAGTTGGCGCAGATCGCGGTGGCAGGCGCCCGGGCGACCAGCTCTATCGGCGCCTCCGTCAGTGCGACCGATCGGGTCGGCGAGCGGACGGACTTCGATCTGATGATCGTCGTCGCGGGCGGTGACTCACTGACCTTCGACGATAGGCCGACATTGCAGTGGTTGCGCCGACTCGATGCGCAGGGTGTCGCCCTCGGAGGGGTTTCCGGGGGAGCGGCCATCCTCGCGCGAGCGGAGGTCATGGACGGGCGGCGCATGACGGTTCATTGGGATCACCTCGATGTGATGCGCGATACCTGGCCCGCGCAGACGGTGGAGCGCCAGTTGTTCGTGATGGATGGCGGCCGCCTGACCTGCGCCGGCGGTATCGCGCCGCTCGACATGATGCACGCGCTGCTGCGTGATCAGCACGGCCAGGATTTCGCACGACGGGTCAGCGACTGGTTGGTTCACACCGATGTGCGCGCCTCCGAAGGTCCACAACGCTCCGGACCGGTCGAGCGCCACGGCGTCCATCATCCGGTGCTGCTGCAGGCGATCGCCGTCATGGAGGACCACCTCGCGGATCCGCTCACCCTCGAACAGCTGGCAAGCGTGTGCGGCATAGGAGCGCGTCAGCTGAACCGCCTGTTCGCCGACAAGCTGGGCGCCAGCGCGATGCGCTACTACCGGGAGTTCAGGCTATCGAGCGCCGCTGCGTTGCTGCAGCGTTCGGCGCTGTCGGTCGGGGAGATCGCCGAGACGACCGGCTTCGGCACCACCGCGCACTTCTCGCGTCGGTTCAAGATGCGATACGGTGTCGTGCCATCACGCGCGCGCACGGTGCCTGGCGTGGAGATCAGGCCGGACGCGTGACGCCGCGCACGCGGCGCCGGTTCAGGACACGTAACGCACCGACGTCTCCATCAGGACACGTAACGCACCGACGTCTCCATCAGGACACGTAACGCACCGACGTCTCCATCGCGTGTGCGAACGATGTCGCGCTCGATCGAGGCGACGACAGCAGGAAGCGGTTCTCGCTCTCTCGAACCACGATGACTGCCAGGTGCTCCATCGCCGTTCGCGCCACCCGGCCTGCGGGGAAGGCATCGATGTGCAAGTCGAGCCGGCAGACTCGTTCCAGAGCGAAGGTGGCCCGTGGGCCGTCGATCGCGAGCGAGACCCAGGCGTCGCTCTGATCGGTCAGCGCGACGGTGCTACCGACGATCGCGCGCACGGCGAGCACCGGATCGTCGATGGCAGGCATCCGCAGGAACCACTGATCGGCCTGCAGTCCGAGCAAGGTGGCACCGTCGGCGATCTCGCAGTCAGACACGATGCCGATGTCCGGCAGGGCGGATCCGAGCCCGCGCTCGACATCGAGGCGCGTACTCGGCTCGTCCGAACGCAATGCGATCGAGACGAGCGAGGAGGGCGTCACGCCCCGCAGCTCGATGCCGTCACCCGAGACTCGGGTGATGTGCAGGGGTTCATGGGCGTCGAGCCCGATCGACTCAGTCACGGACACGCTCCCCGTCAGGGTCGACGAACACCGGCCCGCTGATCATCACGTCGATGTCCTCCCCGTGGATCGGGCTGATCGCCCGCACCGTCTCGCCGTGGCGTCTGTCGCCGCCGCGCAGGAAGCCGAGCGCGATCGGGCGTGCGAGCGTCGGTGACCACGCGACCGAACTCGTCCACCCCAGATCATGCGCGAGGTCGGCCGGTGCGCCGACATCGATCAGGTGCGCGCCGGCACGCAGCGGCGTCACGCCGTCGACCGGCGTCAAGCCCACCAGGCGCCAGGCATCCTCGGCCACCAGCGCGTCACGCATCGCGAGGGTTCGCCCGATCGAGTCCTTCTTGTGCGACACCATGCGACCCAGCCCGATGCTCGCGGCCGTCGCGCGTCCGTCCAGTTCCGCCACCGTCGCGTGTCCCTTCTCGATGCGAAGCACGTTCAGGGCCTCGAGGCCGTACGGTGTCGCGCCGAGGTCCTCGCCGCTCTCGAGCAGCAACTCGAACAGCGCATCGCCGAAACGCGCCGGCACCGCGAGCTCGTAGGCGAGCTCACCGGAAAACGAGATGCGGAAGAGGCGAGCGGCCACGCCGCGCACCGACACCTCGCCGCAGGCCATGAACGGGAACGCCTCGTTCGAGACATCTCGCCCACCACCGATCACGCGCGCAAGCAGCTCGCGCGAGCGAGGCCCGGCGATCGCGAACTGCGCCCACTGGTCGGTCGTCGAGATCAGGTGCACGTCGAGCTCGGGCCACAGGCACTGCCGGCAGAACTCCAGGTGGCGGAACACGCCGACGGCGTTCGCCGTGGTGGTCGTCATCAGGTAGTGGCGCTCGGCGAGTCGGGCGACGGTGCCGTCGTCCATGGCGAAGCCGTCCTCGCGAAGCATCAAGCCGTAGCGCACCCTGCCGACGGCAAGCGTCGCCATGGTGTTCGCGTACACCCGGTTCAGGAACTCGCCGGCGTCGGCACCCTGCACGTCGATCTTGCCGAGCGAGGAGACGTCCGAGACGCCGACGGCACCGCGCACCGCGAGCGCTTCGCGATCGACCGCATCTCGCCAGCCGCGCTCGCCCTCGCGCGCGAACCACTCGGCGCGCAGCCACGGGCCGGACTCGACGAAGCTCGCCCCGCGGGCGGCGGCCGCGCGATGCGATGGCGTGCGTCTTGTCGGGCGGTAGTCCGGTCCACGGTCGCGCGCGCCGAGCGCACCGATCGCGACCGGTGTGTAGGGCGGTCGGAACACCGTCGTGCCGGTTTCGGCGATCGTGCGACCGGTGTGCTCGGCCATGATCGCGAGCCCCAGGACGTTCGAGGTCTTGCCCTGATCGGTCGCCATGCCGAGCGTGGTGTAGCGCTTCAGGTGCTCCACGGCGTGGAAGCCTTCACGGCGCGCGAGCGTCAGGTCCTTCACGGTGACATCGTTCTGTTGATCGATCCAGGCGCGCGTGCGTCCCGCTCGACCGTCGGGCTTGACGAGCCAGAATGCCGTGACCGCGGTCGACTCGTCATCGGCCGTCGGTGCCTCGCCCGGCGAGGCGTCGCGGCCGATCGACGTGACCATGCCTGACGCGGCGGCGTGTGCCTCGGAGAGGATCGACCCCAGGGCCAGCGTGCCGTTCGCCGCACCCGTGACGAGCATGCCGACGGGCAGCGATTCACCCGGCACGAAGGCCGCGATGTCGTCGCGCCACACCGGTCGCGAGCCGAGATGGCTCGACAAGTGGACGGTCGGGTTCCAGCCTCCGGAGACCGCGAGGCAGTCCGCATGCACGCGCCGCCCGTCGTCGAGCTCCACGGCGTGCAGCCGGTGCCGACCGGCGGTGCCGACCACTCGCGCACCGGTGACGATACGCGCGCCCGGCACGTGGACGGGCGCGGGGCGATCGCGGACATCGATCACCGCCGCGACCTCGACGCCCGCGGTCACGAGGTCCGTCGCGGTGCGCCAGCCGTCGTCGTTGTTGGTGAACACGGCGGTGCTGCGGCCCGGCGCGACCGCGTATCGGTTCACGTAGGCGCGCACGGAAGCCGCCAGCATGACGCCGGGCCGGTCGTTCTCGGGGAACGCGATCGGTCGTTCGATCGCGCCGCTGCACAGCAAGGAGCGCGCGGCGCGAATCGTCCAGTGGATCTGCCTCGGGAGCGCCGGAGCCGTCGCCGCCGCTGCAGGCAGATGATCGGTACACCGCTCCACCGCGCCGAAATGCCCATGATCGTAGGTGCCGTGCACGGTCGTACGCATCAGGATGCGAACGTTGTCGAGACTCTCGAGCTCGGCAACGGCGCGCGCGGCCCAGTCGCCGCCGTCGAGGCCGTTCACCCGGTGAGTCTCGGACAGCAGGCGACCGCCGGCCCGGGGTCCGTCGTCGGCGAGCAGCACGCGCGCACCGGCACGGCCCGCCGCGAGCGCGGCCGCGAGGCCCGCAGGCCCCGCACCGATGACGAGCAGATCGCAGTGGAGAAAGCCGTGGTCGTACACGTCCGGATCCGGCTCCCCCGACAGCGCGCCGAGACCGGCCGCCGCCCTGATCGTCGGTTCGTAGACCCGCTCCCAGAAGGCCTTCGGCCACATGAAGGTCTTGTAGTAGAAGCCCGCGCCGAGGAAGGGCGACAGCAGATCGTTGACCGCGAGCGCATCGAAGCGCAGGGAGCCCCGGTGGTTCTGGCTGTGTGCCTCGAGCCCGGCATGCAACTCGGCGACGGTGGCGCGCACGTTCGGTTCGGTGCGCGCGCCATGGCCGAGCGTGACGAGGGCATTGGGCTCCTCGACACCGGCGGAGAAGATTCCCCGCGGGCGGTGGTACTTGAACGAGCGCGCGACGAACCGCACGTCGTTCGCGAGCAGCGCCGAGGCGAGCGTGTCCCCGGGGTGGCCGACGTAGTGCTTGCCGTCGAACGTGAAGGGCAGCGCCCGATCGCGATCGATGTGCCCGCCACTCGACAGTCGTCGCGGCTGGGTCGCGGCGATGTTCGTGCCGGTCGCCTCGGACGCCGCGGCAAGCTCACCCTGCCGCGACGCGGCGGTGGCCTCGATCGCGGGCGCGCTCATCGGCGTGGCTCCGGGCGGTTCGAGCCGTCCTCTCGCACGGCCGGATGGGCGAGATCCGATGCGCCATCGACGGCGGGGGACGCGGCGCGTGCGAGCGCCACGTCGCGCGCGAGTTCGACCCGTTCGATCCGGTGGGTGCGCGTGTCACGGGTCACGACGAGCCAGGAGCGATCTCCCTGCTCGTGAAACCACAACTCGCGCAGCAGCCCGGCCGGGTTGTCGCGCAGGTGCACGTGATCGTGCATGACACGGATGTCCGCCTCGCCCGGCGGCTCACCGGTGGCCGGAACGCCCGGTCGTTCCATCGAGAGGGCATCGCCCAGGTAGACGAACTCGGACGCGTCGCGCGGACCGAGCAGGGGATGATCGATGATCATGCGGCGTTCCGGTGCGCGGCGCGGCGCATCAGTGCAGGTTCGGCTGGGCGCCGTGCCCGTTCTCGTCGAGGGGCGCGCCTGACAGGAAGCGATCGAGGCGCATGGCCGTGGCGGTCTCGTGCGGCGTGTCGGTGGCGATCAGATGGGCGTAGCAGAAGCCGCTCGCGGGTGTCGCCTTGAAGCCGCCGTAGCACCAGCCGCCATTGAAGTAGAGCCCGGGAATGCCAGTGCGATCGATGAACGGTGAGCCGTCCATCGACATGTCCATGACCCCGCCCCAGGAGCGCAGCAGCTTCGCGCGGCCGACCATCGGCATGACGGCCATGGCTTCGCCGCACACCTCCTCGGCCAGCGGCAGGTTGCCGCGCGAGGCGTAGCTGTTGTAGCCGTCGAGGTTGCCGCCGAACACGAGACCGCCCTTGTCGGACTGCGACACGTAGAAATGCCCGGCGCCGAAGGTCACGACGCCCGGCACCGTGGGCTTGAGCCCTTCGGACACGAAGGCCTGCAGCACGTGGCTCTCGATGGGCAGGCGCATGCCGGCGAGCTCCATGACACGGCTCGAGGACCCGGCGACGCACACCGCGACCTTCTTCGCGCGGATGCGACCACGGGCCGTCTCCACGCCGACACAGCGCCCGTCTTCCATCAGGAAGCCGGTCACTTCGGTGTTCTGCAGGATGTCGACGCCACGCTCGTCGGCGGCCCGCGCGTAGCCCCATGCCACCGCATCGTGTCGCGCGGTGCCGGCTCGTGCCTGCCACAGGCCGCCGCGGATCGGGAACCGGGCGTTGTCGAAGTCGAGGTAGGGGCACAGCCTCTTCACGCCGGCCCGGTCGAGCAGCACGGCATCGGCGCCGGACATCAGCATCGCGTTGGCCCGGCGAACCTGCTGATCGCGCTGCGCGTCCGAGTGCGACAGGTTCAGGATGCCTCGTTGCGAGAACATCGCGTTGTAGTTGAGGTCCTGCTCCAGTCCCTCCCACAGCCTGACCGACAGTTCGTAGAACGGCTGATTGCCGGGTTGCAGGTAGTTCGATCGCACGATGGTCGTGTTGCGCCCGATGTTGCCGTTGCCTATCCAGCCCCGCTCGCAGACGGCGACGTCGTGGACGCCGTGCTCCCTCGCGAGATAGTGGGCGGTGGCGAGCCCGTGACCGCCACCACCGACGATGACCACGTCGTACTCGGCGGCCGGCTCGGGCTCGCGCCAGGCGGGCGTCCAGCCGGTGTTGCCGGTCAGTCCCTGCTTGACGATCTCGAGGGCGGAGTAGCGCATCGCACGGCCTGATGGTTGACGTGAAGGTGCAACGGTTTTCAAATTCTGGACCGACCCGTCACACCGGGCAATGTCCGATATGGTCAACTTCTAGCGCTTTACGGACGTGACCGTTGCGGGCGTGCGACGTCCTTCACTCAGGCGCACGTCGTTTCGATCGACCGGACCGTAGAATCGAAGCGACGAACCGATCCAGGAGCCGCAGTGAGCCGAGAGTCGATCCCGATCGAGACTGCGCGAAAGTTGGCGGGCGCCGGAACTGCCGTCGGCGTGCAGCTCAAGCAGGATCCGCACGCGCTCCGCGATTCGGGGGAGAAACGGCTCGAAGTGGCGATCGGGCTCGAGGTCCGCATGCTGAGGAAGCATCTCGGGCTGACCGTCGCGGAGTTGGCCGAGGCCGGCGACGTATCGGTGGGGATGCTCTCCAAGATCGAGAACGGGCTGACTTCGCCGTCCCTGACCTCGCTCCAGTCCATCGCTCATGCGCTCAGCGTGCCGGTGTCGCAACTGCTGCGCCGATTCGAGGTAGAGCGCAACGCGCATCAGGTCAAGGCCGGTGCTGGTGTGGAGCGGGACCGGCGCGGGACCCGGGCAGGGCATCAGTACCAGCTACTGGGCTACCTGGGGTCGAATCGCTCGGGGGTGATCGTCGAGCCTTACGTGATCACGCTCACCAGCGGGTCGGACGTGTTCCCGGCCTTCCAGCACGAGGGGCTGGAGTACCTGTACATGCTCGCGGGCCGGATCGAGTACCGGCATGGTGACGAGGTGTTCCTGATGGAGCCCGGTGACTCGCTGTTCTTCGAGGCGGACGCCCCCCATGGCCCGGAGCGGCTGATCGAACTGCCGGCCCGTTTCCTGTCAGTGATCTCGTACCCTCAAGGCAGGTCGGGAGCCGGCGAGAGGAGCTGACTGCCGACCGCGCGACCCGGCCTCGCTCGCCTCACCGTCCGTCGGTGGCCAGGTACGTCGCCATGGAGTCGTCGATCGCGTCCTTCCACGGGGTGTGATGCGATGGGGCCATCGAACCGGTGAGTGCCGAGGCATAGCCATGGTCTCGAAAGGTCATGATTCCCTCCTTCTTGTGCTGCTTCCAGGCAAAGAACGCGGCGTTGGCCTCGGCGATGTCGAACGCCGGATAGTCGGTCAGCGACATCAGGTGGAGCGTGTAGTCGCCCTGGAAGACGATCGATGCATAGTCATCGGCGATCGCGTCTTCCTCGGCGCGCCACTTGTCGATGTCGGTGTGCATCACGGGCTGGTCTGGCAGCTCGATTCGCCCGAGGATCACGTCGCGTGCGTACCAGGCTTGCGCATCGAACATGTTGAAGGTGTACCACTGATCCTGCATGCCGAGGTACATGAGCTTCGGGTTGTGCTCCCAGACCACGCCGTTGTACAGGCTGACGGGGTAGAGGCGGTTGTTCGTCTTCAGCCGCAGCTCGTCATCCATGAACGGGAAGTGGTGCAGATAGCCCGTGCACAGGATGATCGCGTCGATCTCGCGCGTCTCGCCGTTGACGAACGACGCGATGCGGCCGTCGACCGATTGCAGCAGCGGCAATTCCTCCCAGTTGTCGGGCCAGTCGAAGCCCATGGGCGCGGTGCGGTGCGAGACCGTGACGGACTTGCAGCCGTACTTCCAGCATTGTGAGCCGATGTCCTCGGCCGAGTAGGACGTGCCGATGATCAGCAGATCCTTGTTCTCGAACTCGGCGGCATCACGAAAGTCGTGGGCGTGAAGGATGCGCCCGGGGAACGAATCGAAGCCTTCGAACTCGGGCACGTTGGGCGTGGAGAAATGCCCACTCGCCACGATCACGTGATCGAAGCGCTCGGTGGTCGTCCGCTCACTCGGCAGATGCTTCGTCGTCACGTCGAATCGCTGCGACTCGGCATCGAAGCTCACGTCCCGGACCACTGTGGCGAAGCGGATCCAGTCGCGGATACCGGCCCTCTTGACACGCCCCTCGATATAGTCGAACAGCACCGCACGCGGCGGATAGGAAGGGATGGCGCGGCCGAAGTGTTCCTCGAAGGAGTAGTCCGCGAACTCGAGCCCCTCCTTGGGCCCGTTCGACCAGAGATAGCGGTACATGCTGCCGTGAACCGGCTCGCCGTACTGGTCGACGCCGGTGCGCCACGTGTAGTTCCACAGTCCACCCCAATCGTCCTGTTTCTCGAAGCAGACGATCTCCGGAATCTCCGCACCGGCCTCGCGGGCCGATTGGAAGGCTCGCAGCTGGGCAAGGCCGCTGGGACCGGCACCGATGACGGCGACGCGTGTGCTCATGACAGGGCTCTTCCGGGGTCAGGGAGACAGGATGGGATCGATGCTCGGGTCAGTCGGGCCTCGCGCCGGGCGTCGTCGCGGTGCCGTCGTCGAAGGCGCTCAGGTAGTCGATCGCGATCTGACGAAAGTTGTCGAGGCCCTTGTAGGTCGCGAGTTCGGGAGGCAGCGAACCGAGCACCCGGTGCATGCGAGTGGCCCACTTGGGTACCGTGGTCAGATCGCGCATCGAGAGCAGATAGCAGCGGATCGGAAACAGGATCGCGTTGCTGCGAGGCAGACGCCAGAAGCTCTGAAGCTCGATCCGCAGGTACAGCTTGTCCGCGACGTTGTCGGGCGTGATCTCGGTGTTCTCCGGACCCCACACGTGGTAATTCTCGGGACTCGTGTCGAGGCGGGGGTTCACGGTCATCGTCCAGTTCAGCCTGCGCGCCGGATTGCCCTGCTGGACCGCGAGCAGGTATTTCAGCGCCCGATCGAAGATGCCGAGCTCGTGGGCGAGCGGCACGGGCGCATGCCACTCGAAGAAGTTCATGCCGATATCGAAGTCGAGTGACCAGTCGGCCTGAGTCGTGACGATACCGGCATCCATCCACAGGTTTCCCTGCCGCTCGTCCAGCACGCAGAAATCGCCCTGTGCCTGGCGCGTGATGTATTCCAGCGGGCCGAAGGGCAAGGTCGTCTCGTCGCCGAAGGTGAAGCGTTGCTCGATCCCCAGCGGGCGGTTGATCCAGTGCCAGCGATCCCCGTCCCGCTCGAGCGTGAACCAGTCGGGATAGCTGGCGGCCTTCGCGGTCATGATCAGTTCCAGCACGTCCCAGCCCGCGAGCGCCATGTGTGGCAAGGATTGGCAGCGAAGCGGATCCTCGTCCAGCACCAGCGCCCGATCCGCCATCTCGGCGACGTAGTGTTCGTCGACGTCGATCGGCGCCTCGAAGGCGGTGCCGGGCTCGCCGTCGCGGTGCAGCTCCATGTTCACCGCGTACATGTAGCTGTCCTTGTCGAACGGGAACGGCGCACGGCGCACGGTCTGCGGCGAGTTCTCGAACGTGAAGTCCTCCCGGAAGGTCTCCTCACGGAAAGGCAGCGCGGTAGCGGGTGTAGCCATGGCAGGACGGACTCGGGTAGCGCCGCGTCGAGGCAGCGATGGAGGGCGGCGATGGACTGCAGAGACGGAGGGCGCGGTGGAGGGCGGAGAGGGAGGACGGCGATGATCGACGGCCCATGACGGCGGCGAGCGGGCGGAGTCGAGGTCGGGGCGGACTACCGATCCAGCACCAGAGCGCCGCTGCAACGGGACACGCAGGGCATGATCGCCTCGCCTGCGGCATGTTCCTCGTCACTCAGCCAGTGATCCGCGTGCAGAAGCGCTCCCTCATGGGAGAGAACCCGCGTCTCGCACTGGCCACAGGCGCCGCCCCGGCACAGGTACGGCGCATTCACGCCGGCGTTCTCGATCGCCTCGAGCAGAGACTGCTCGCGGCCCACCTCCACCGTGAGGCCGGAGGCGCGCAGCTCGACCGTGAACGGCTCGCCGGGCGCAGTCGTCGCGAAGCGTTCGTGATGCACGTGCGCATCGGGCCAGGCGTGCTCGCGGGCCTTTTCCAGCACCGCATCGATCATGGGGGCAGGGCCGCACACGTACAGGTGCGTGCCGGCAGGCTGCGAACTCAGCAGCCGATCCAGATCCATGCGCTCCCCGGCCTCGTCCAGGTAGACGTGCAGGCGCGGCCCCAGTCGGTCGGACAGCTCGTCGACGTAGGTGCCGAGCGCGCGGTTGCGCACGCCGTAGTGCAGCTCGGCGATACCGCCCGTGTCGCGCAGCTGCGCCGTCTGCGCCATGAACGGCGTGATGCCGATGCCTCCCGCGAGCATCAAGTGCTTGGGGGCGCGCTTGTCGAGAGCGAACAGGTTGGCGGGATGCGAGATCCTCATCGACATGCCGGGCGTCACCTCGCGGTGCATGTACAGCGACCCCCCCCGGCCCTGGTCGTCGCGACGGATGCTGACCTGGTAGTCGGTGGTCCGGAACGGCGAACTGGACAAGGAGTAGGGCGATCGCCGCAGCGTCTCCCCGTCTTGCATTTCGATGACGATGTGCGAGCCACCGGAGAACGCCGGCAACGGCTCACCATCGGGGCGCTCGAAGTGGAATCGCTTGACCAGGTCGTTGATCGCGACGACGTCGCTGACGACGACGTCGATGGCGCCGTGCAGACTCACGAGAAGATCTCCTCTTTCGCCGGTACGTCGGTCGGGTCCTCCGCGTTGATGTTCACACCCTGGAAGGCTGCATGGCGTCGCGAGTAGTGATCGCGCACCAGCAGCAGGAGCCCGCAATGCTCGCAGGTTGCCGGCTGGGTCGTCACTCCTTCGGTGATGCCCTTGCAGTGCACGCACTGCATGCGCCGGGCGAGCGTGCCGCGGTGTTCGGTCTGCATCGCCTCGAAGTCGAGACCCGCCTCCATGCCGGTCTTCATGGCAAGCCCGATGAGCGTCTCGCTGCCGGCCAGATAGACCTGCGTACCCATGTGCATGCGCTCGAATTGCCGAACGAGTCTCGGCAGCAAGGCCGGCACCGTGGGGCTCGTGTGAAAGCGAGCCGGCGCCAAGGCGCGCAGCGCGTCGGTGTGGTCCTCCGGGCCCGGGACGTAGTCGATCTCGGTACGCGCCGCGAAACCCGGCGGTGCGTGGGTGAACAGCTCCCGCAGGGCAGCGCCACCGGCCGCATCCGCGACGCAGAGGTGAGCGGTCGCGTTCACCGCGGAGAGCGTGCCGTAGACCGGACGGCTACGGATGGAAGGCTCGATCCTGGACATGGTCATCGTGTCAGCCCTTCGCGGTACGTCGCTCCTTGCCGACGTCGTGGAACGGCATCTCGGCCGACACGCACGCGATGGTGCCGGTGGAGTTCCTGACCTCGAGCTTCACGCCCGGTGTCGCGCAATTGACCGGCAGGCGGGCGATCGCCACGTTGTGCTCGTTCAAGGGCGAGTACATTCCGATGGTGGCCACACCGACCTTCTGCCCGTTCTGCAGCACATCGGCGCCTTCCTCGGCCGGCTCGGTGCCGTCCAGCTTCAGGCCATAGATCTTGAACCGCTCCTTGCCCTTCAGGCGGTAGTGCTCCTCCGCGCCGCGGAAGCCCGTCTTGCCCTCGCTCACGGTGAAGTCCAGACCGAGTTCCCACAGCGTGTCGCCGGAGACGTCGTTCTCGAACGGGTACATCTCGGAATTGTCGTACGGATAGAACAGCAGGTAACTCTCGGCGCGCAACCAGTCCAGCGTCGTGAAGCGCGTCGGGATGATGCCCATCGGCTTGCCCTCCCGCTCCAGCGTGTCCCAGATGTCGGGCGCGTCCTGGCCACGACAGAAGATCTCGTAACCCCGCTCGCCGGTGTAGCCGGTGCGTGAGATCGTCACGGGGTGCCCGAACAGGCGGGTGGGCATGTGCGCGAAGTAGTTCAGGTGACGGATCCCCTCGACATGCTTCTCGAGGAAGTCGACCGCGAGCGGCCCCTGCAACGAGATGTCGTGCAGGTTGTCGTCGAAGCGCACCGACACGTCTCGTCCGATCGCCGAGCGCGTCAGTTGCTCGTGACCTTCCCCGGTACCGTGCACGACCATGAAGTTGTTCGGACCCATGCGATAGATCACGCAGTCGTCGACGAACTTCCCGGCCTCGTTGAGCATGCAGGCGTAGGAGGCACGCCCCGGGGAAATCTTCTCCACGTTCCGGGTGGTTGCCTTGTCGATCACCGCCGAGGCGTGCGGGCCGGTCAGGTACACCTTCTTCAGACCGGACACATCCATGAAACCCGCCTTCGTGCGGATCGCCATGTATTCCTCGGTCTGGTCCTTGTCGTAGGACCACGCGGTGCCCATGCCACCCCAGTCCTCGAGATCGGAGCCCAACGCGCGGTGTCGATCGGCGAGTGTGGAAAAGCGCCAGGTGGCAGTCATGGGGCGGTCCTCTGAAGGTCGTGAGCGAAGGAAGATGAACGCGGAGGAGCGGGGCCGTCGACCGACCCCGTCCCGTCAGTCGTGGCGTGCGGCGTCGGTGCGGCGATACGCATGACGCTCATGCGCGATGCCGAGGACCAGTGCGAGCACGCACAGGCCTATCGACACGAACAGCCAGACCGGTTCCCAGGTCCCGCCCGCGCCGGTGTAGTAGACGCCTTCCACCGCGTTCCACGATGCTTCGGGAAGTGATGAACCCATGACGATGCTCCTAGTTGGCGGGGGAGGTGGTAGCGAACGACCCGGCGCCGTTCAGGCTTTCGGGGTAGGCGACGGCCGGTACCTTGACGATGTCGAGCCCGGCAAGCTCGGCGCTCTCCGGTACCCGCAGCATGCCGAACATCCTGAGCAGCAAGGAGAACAGATAGCCCGGCACGATCCCGCAGGCCGCCATGACGGCTGCGCCGACCGCTTGGCCGGTGAAGGTGATGGTGGCCACGGAGCCCGCGTCGCCCTGGTAGGCAGGGTAGCCCGCGGCGAAGATTCCCGCGGCCAGCACACCCCAGACGCCGACCACGCCGTGCACGGTCACCGCGCCGACCGCGTCGTCGATGCCGAGCCGCTCGAGAAACTTCGCGGCGACCGGCATGAAGGCGGCACCGATGAAGCCGATCGCGAAAGCCAGCGGCGGCCAGTACAAGTCGAGACCCGAGGCACAGGAGATGATGCCGGCCAAGGCGCCGGACATCATCCAGAAGGGATCTCGCGTCGTCATCCAGGCGCCGATGATGCCGCCGGCAAAGCCCATCAGGATGTTGAAGGCAAGTGCCGACAAGGTCAGCGGCGTTCCGTAGATCGACGTGAACTCCGTGGTGGACCATGACCAGGTCTCCCCGGGCACGATCACGCAAGCCAACAGGAATCCGAAGAAGCCCGCGATGATGGTCATGAGCCCGACCAGGGTCATCGGCATGCTGTGGCCGGCGACATGGTTGGCGCTGCCGTCGCGGTTGAACTTGCCGATGCGTGGGCCGAGGTTGATCAGCACGCCGAGCGCGAAGAAGCCCGCCACCATGTGGACCACGCCGGCGGCGCCGAAGTCGTGGTAGCCGAACTTCTGTACCAGCCAGCCGTCGGCGTGCCAGCCCCATGCCGCGGCGAACACCCACGCGAAGGCACCGAGCACGATCGCCAGCAGAATGAACGCGAACAAGCGGATGCGCTCGATGACGGCCCCCGACATGATGGAGGCTGTGGTGGCTGCAAACAGCGTGAACGCGCCCCAGAAGACGCCGGTGGCGTTGTCGGCGAGGTTCGGGCCCATCACTTCACCGGCCGGATTGGCAGCTCCCATCGCGTAGTCCCAGCCACTGATGCCGAAGGCGCCGGCGGACATGTCGATGCCGTTCGGAAAGGCCCAGTAGATGAACCAGCCGGCGTAGTAGAACGCCGGCACGAGGAAGGCGAAGGCCAGGATGTTCTTGATGCCCGAGGCGAGCACGTTCTTCTGGCGCGAGGCTCCCATTTCGTAGGACAGGAAACCGACATGGATCAGCACCATGATCGGGATGGTCAGGTAGTAGAAGGTCTCGGCGAACATCGTGTTCGTCACCCCGCTCGAGGCGGTCAATGCCGCCAGTTCCTCCGTCAGTCGGGCGATTTCGGCTTCCATGTGCGGGGTACCTCCAAAGGGTTTGGGCAGAACGTGCGTCGTCGGAGCGATCTCGTCAGCAATCGAGCGTGTGTTCACGCTCCCACGGGGTGAGGGTGCGGGCGAACTTGTTCCAGTCGTCGTGCTTGAGCTTCAGGAAGGCACGGGAGAAGTCCGCGCCCAGCCTGGCCGTCAGTATCGTGTCTTCTTCGTAGCGACGCAGCGCGTCGAGCAGGTTCATCGGCAACTGCTTGGCATCGGGCACGGTGTGGCCTTCGGTGTACATGTCGATGTCCAGGCGCTTGCCGGGATCGATGCCGCGCTCGACTCCGTCCATGCCGGCGGCGAGGATCACGGCCATCAGCAGATAGGGGTTGGCGGCGTTGTCCGGCAGGCGCAGCTCGATCCGACCGTCGTCCGGGATGCGGATCATGTGCGTGCGGTTGTTTCCACCGAAGGTGATCGAGCTGGGTGCCCAGGTCGCGCCGGACAGGGTCGGTGGCGCACTCAGTCGCTTGTAGGAATTGACCGACGGGTTGGTGATGGCCGCGAGTGCCTCGCCGTGCTCCAGCAAGCCGCCGATGAAACGGTAGGCCTCGGCGGACAGTCCGAGCTCACCGTTCTCGTCGCTGAAGCGGTTGCTCTTTCCGTCGTTGCTCCAGACCGACACGTGCACATGGCAGCCGTTGCCGGTCAGGTGACTGAAGGGCTTGGGCATGAAGGTGGCGCGAAGGCCGTGATTCTCGGCGATCGCCTTGACCATGAACTTGAAGAAACACAGCTGATCGGCGGTGGTCAGTGCGTCGTTGAAGTCCCAGTTGATCTCGAACTGGCCGTTCGAGTCCTCGTGATCGTTCTGGTAGGGCCCCCAGCCGAGCTCCGTCATCGTCGAGCAAATGTCGGCGATCACGTCGAAGCGCCGCATCACCGCCGACTGGTCGTAACACGGCTTCTCCTGGGTATCGCGGCCATCCGAGATGTCCGTACCGTCTGCATTGATCAGATGGAACTCCGGTTCGACGCCGGACTTCATCAGCATGCCGTGCTCGCCGGACGCCTTCATCAGCCGCCTGAGCACGTTGCGTGGCGCCTGCTCGACCGGCTTGCCATCCATCCAGCAGTCCCCCGCGACCCAGGCGACCTCGGGCTTCCACGGCAGCTGTATGACCGTCGAGACGTCCGGCATGACGAACATGTCGGGGTGCGCCGGCGTGAAGTCCAGCCAGGCAGCAAAGCCTGCGAATCCCGCGCCGGATTTCTGCATCTTCCCTGCCGCTTCCGCGGGCACCAGCTTCGCGCGCTGCACGCCGAAGAGATCAGTGAAGTTGAACAGGAAGTACTTGACGCCGCTGTCCCTGGCGTATTTCGCGAGATCGTCGGTCATGGTCGGCGCAGTACCTCGGGTCGGTGCGAGAGGAGAGGTGGGCGACTGTCAGCCCATCGGTGTGCCGGGCACCCAGCTTGTGCCGGCGAGCGGCACTCGCGCCATCGCCGCGGCCTCGACGGTCAATGCACACAGATCCTCCGGCTCGAGGTTGTGCACGTGGTTCTTGCCGCAGGCGCGCGCGATGGTCTGCGCCTCCAGTGTCATGACGCGGAGGTAGTTCGCGAGCCGCCGGCCGGCGTCGACCGGGTCCAGCCGCCTGGCCAGCACGGGGTCCTGCGTGGTGATGCCGGCGGGGTCACGCCCTTCGTGCCAGGCGTCGTAGGCGCCGGCGGTCGTGCCGAGGGCGTTGTAGTCGTCCTCCCGGCGCGGGTCGTTGTCGCCCATCGCGATGAGTGCACCGGAGCCGATGGAGACAGCGTCCGCACCCAGCGCCATGGCCTTCGCCACGTCGGCGCCGTTGCGGACGCCACCGGAGACGATCAGCTGCACCTTCCGGTGCATGTCGAGTTCCTGTAGTGCCTGAACGGCGGGTCGGATGCAGGCGAGGGTGGGGAGCCCGACATGCTCGATGAACACGTTCTGGGTAGCGGCTGTGCCGCCCTGCATGCCGTCGAGCACCACCACGTCGGCACCTGACTTGACCGCGAGCGCCGTATCGTAATAGGGCCGTGAACCGCCGATCTTGACGAAGATCGGCTTCTCCCAGCGGGTGATCTCGCGAAGCTCGAGAATCTTGATCTCCAGATCGTCAGGTCCGGTCCAGTCCGGGTGGCGACAGGCCGAGCGCTGATCGATCCCCTCGGGCAGGGCGCGCATGCGCGCGACCCGCTCGTTGATCTTCTGCCCGAGTAACATCCCGCCACCGCCGGGCTTCGCGCCCTGGCCGACGACGATCTCGATCGCGTCCGCGCGGCGCAGATCGACGGGGTTCATCCCGTAGCGACTCGGGAGGTACTGATAGACCAGCTGCTCGGAGTGACCGCGCTCCTCGTCGGTCATGCCGCCGTCGCCGGTGGTCGTCGAGGTGCCGGCGGCGTTCGCGCCGCGACCGAGCGCCTCCTTTGCCTGTCCGGACAGGGAGCCGAAGCTCATGCCGGCAATGGTGATCGGAATCTTCAGCTGCAGGGGTTCCGACGCGAAGCGATCGCCGAGCGTCACTTCGGTGCCGCATCGTTCCCGATAGCCCTCGAGCGGGTAGCGTGAGATCGAGGCACCGAGGAACAGCAGGTCGTCGAAATGCGGCAGCTTACGCTTCGCGCCGGCGCCACGAATGTCGTAGATGCCGGTGCTGGCTGCACGGCGAATCTCGGAGTTGGTGTAGTCGTCGAAGGTTGCCGAGGTACGCGGCGCGACCCGGGGGTGGTCCACCTTGTCGTCCATCTCAGTAGGCGCTCGCGTTGTCGATGTCGAAGTGATAGAGCGTCCGCGCCGATCCGTAGCGGCGAAAGTCGGCCGGGTCGGCATCCACGCCGGCGCGCGCCAGGAGGTCGGTCAGCGTGGCGAGGTGCTCGGGAGTCATCTCCTTTTCGATGCAATCGGCACCCAGGCTCTCCACGGTGCCGCGCACGTACAGCTTCGCTTCGTAGATCGAGTCGCCCAGCGCCTCGCCCGCGTCGCCGCAGATGACGAGATGCCCGAGTTGCGCCATGAAGGCCGACATGTGTCCGACCGAGCCGCCGACGACGATGTCGATGCCTTTCATGGAGATGCCGCAGCGGGACGAGGCGTCACCTTCGATCACCAGCAGGCCGCCGTGGCCCGTGGCGCCCGCCGACTGGCTGGCATTGCCCTTCACACGCACGGTGCCACTCATCATGTTCTCGGCCACGCCGACGCCCGCGTGGCCGTGCACGGTGATGTCGGCCGCCTGATTCATGCCGGCGCAGTAGAAGCCGACGTGGCCGGCGATATCGACGGACAAGGCACTGTCCAGGCCGCAGGCGATCGCGTGCTGGCCCTTCGGGTTCTCGACGGTCCAGCTGGTCTCGTTGCTCCCGGCGGCGTGCTCCTGCAGCCGCCGGTTGACACCGCGCAGCCCGAGTTCGCCGAGATCCAGCGTCTGGGCCGCGTCCCGCTTCGGTATGGTTGCCGGGGTACTCAATGAAGACCCCCGGCGGCAGCGCGCGCGGAAGCCGGTACCACGGTGGCCGGCAGGTGATCGACCGACGCGATGTCCATGCCGTCGCCACCCCAGCTGTAGACCGTGGCCGGACGCGGCTCCCAGATGCGCGCGTTGTCCGCGCCGGGCAGTGAGGCGATGGCGCGGAACTCGGTGGCCATGGCCACCCAGTCATCGGTCTCGGCCAGCACGGCGTGCTTGCAGGCGATGGGGTCGCGTACCACCGCGAAGCCGTCGGCAGTGCCGACGCAGAACGTGAAGAAGCCGTCGAGATCATCGAGGGCATCCTCCATCGCCTGCTTGAGCGAGACGCCGTCACGAAGTTTCCAGGTCAAGTAGGCGGCGGCCACTTCGCTGTCGTTCTCGCTCCCGAAGGTGACGCCCTTGCGCTTCAGTTCCTCGCGCAGGCGATTGTGGTTCGACAGCGACCCGTTGTGCACGAGGCACAAGTCGGCGCCCGTGGCGAAGGGGTGAGAGCCGGCCGACGTGACCGCACTCTCGGTTGCCATGCGGGTGTGCCCGATCATGTGCCTTCCGGCGACACTCGACAGGCCGAAGCGTTCGTAGACCGCTTCCGGCAGTCCGGTTTCCTTGTAGATCTCGATGCTGCGCCCGCTGCCGATCAATCGCGTGCCGTCATGACGTTCGGCCAGCCAGCGTTCGACGGCGCCCACTTCCGCGTCGGTCACGAGCATCGCGTGACTGTCGCGCTGCTCTATCCGGCTGGCTGCACCCAGCGAGTCGCTCAGCGCGTCGCTCAGACCCTGCCAGTCGTGATCCCGGTCGTCGTGCGCGAGGGAGAACTTCGTTTCCCCGTCCGCGACGGGGTCGCGATAGAGGGCGACGCCTGCCGAGTCCGGTCCGCGACTGGTCATCTCGACCAGCATCGGCTTGAACAGCGTGCCCAGCTGCGGATACAGCGCCTCGTTCTTCAGAAAAAGCCCGACGATTCCGCACATGGTTCGTGACGTCACGGATTGAAAAAGATTCACGGACCGTATCACCGCCAGGGGTGTCTTTCAACAGGGGAAATAGACTTTCATTTGATGAATTTGAATTGTAAGCTTCGCGGAATGACACTCGTTACCGAGCGTCGGGGATCGGCCGGTCGGGCTGATCCAGTGTCCTTCACCGGAGAAAGCTTCATGACCCCATTCAGCCGCTCGGCGGCCGCCCATGGCGTAGCCGCTGCCTGTGCCCTCGGACTGCTCGCACTCGGTGCGTCGGCCCATGCCGATTCCGAGGATCCGATCATCATTCCGGTGCACAACTGGAACTCGCAGATCGTCATGTCCAACGTCGTCGGGCAGATCTTCGAGGAGATGGGCAACAACGTCGAGTACGTGTCCACCGACAGCCAGGCGGTCTACGAGGCGGTGCGCAACGGTGACGTCGCGCTGGAGATGGAAGTGTGGGAAGGCGCTTTCGGGGCCTCCTTCGATGCAGCCCTGGAGAAGGGCGGGATCGTCGACGTCGGTGACCACGACGCGGTGACCCGCGAGGACTGGTGGTACCCGGAATACGTCGCCGAGCTGTGCCCGGGGCTGCCGGACTGGGAGGCGCTGAACGCGTGCAGCGCGATGTTCGCCACCCCCGAGACCGGTGACTCCGGACGGTTCCTGGGCGGCCCGGTCGACTGGCTCAAGCACGATCAGGAGCGGGTGGACGCGCTCGGCATGGATTTCACCGTCGTGAACGCCGGCTCCGCCAGCGCCCTGTGGGCCGAACTGGCCGCCGCCAAGAAGCGTGGCGAGCCGATCGTGCTGTTCAACTGGACGCCGAACTTCATCGAGGCGGTGTACCCGGGCGCGTTCGTCGAGTTTCCCGAGCACGAGGAAGGCTGCGGCGAGGATCCGGCACTCGGGCCGAACCCGGATGCGACCTACGATTGCGCCAATCCGCCGAACGGCTACATGAAGAAGGCGGCCTGGGAGGGCATGGAGGAGACCTGGCCGGCCGCCTTCGCCACGCTCGAGAAGATCTCGTTCACCAATCCGCAGATCGCCGAGATGGCCAAGATGGTGGACGTGGACGAGCTCGAGCCCGAAGAGGCGGCCGGTGAATGGCTGGCGGCCAACGAGGATGTCTGGAAGCCCTGGGTCCAGTAGGGCGTGAAGGCGGCGCTCCGGTCCGCTGCGGGCCGGAGCGCCGCGAAAGTCCGTCCTCTCACACCGATGCCGATCGCCTCATGCCGGAAGATCCGACCACCGCTGCACCGCTGATCAGTTGCCGGGGCCTGTGGAAGCTGTTCGGCGAGGCGCCGGAGCGCTGGCTGGCCGAGCAGCCGGGGACGGGCGCGCCGGATACCGACACCATCACGGCTGCCGGCTACATCCCCGCGGTGCGGGACGTCTCGCTCGACATCGCGCCGGGCGAGATGCTGGTGATCATGGGGCTGTCGGGCTCGGGCAAGTCGACGTTGCTGCGCTGCCTGTCGCGCCTGATCGAATCGACCGCCGGCGACATCACCGTGGACGGGCAGGACCTGCGCGCGCTGGATACCCGCGGGTTGATCGAGCTGCGTCGTCGCAAGATGGGCATGGTGTTCCAGAACTTCGCGCTGCTGCCCAACCGCACCGTGCTCGACAACGTCGCCTTCCCGTTGCAGATGCGCGGCCAGGAGCGGCACGCGCGGCGCGAGCGGGCGCTGGAGGTCATCGAGCTGGTCGGGTTGGCCGGGCGCCAGGACTATTTCCCGCGCGAGCTGTCGGGCGGTCAGCAGCAGCGCGTCGGCATCGCGAGAAGCCTGGCGATCGAGCCCGACATCTGGTTCCTGGACGAGCCTTTCTCGGCGCTCGATCCGCTGATCCGGCGCGAGATGCAGGACGAGTTCGTGCGCCTGCAGGCGATGCTCGGCAAGACCATCGTGTTCGTCACCCACGACTTCGACGAGGCGTTGCGCCTGGCCGATCGCATCGCGATCATGAAGGACGGCGTGATCGAGCAGATCGACACGCCCGATCGCATCGTGCTGGCACCGGCCACCGACTACGTGGCCCGCTTCACCGCGGACGTGGACGGGGCGCGGGTGGTGCACGCGCGTGCGCTGGCCGAGCCGCTGGACGGTGCGGTGCCGAACGGTGCGAGCGTGGCGGCCGACGACTCGATCCATGCGCTGGCACGGCGGCTGGTCGACGATCACCGCGAGCACTTCGCGGTGGTGGAGGCGGACGGGCGCTGCGTCGGACGGATGGCGCGGACCCGTGCGCTCGACGTGCTGTTCGGTACGCCGCCGTGAGCGGCAGCGTGCCGAATGCGGCCCGTCCGGAACATCCGGCCACGCGCGGTCCGGTACGCACGACGCGAAGCGTCTTCGCATCGCTCGGCGATCCATCACGTGCAGGTAGCATCGGTCTTGCATTGATGGCGCTGGCCATCGCGCTGGCGCTGCTCCGGCCCTGGTTGCCCGAGGCACTGGTACGCCTGCCCGATGCGCTGATCCTGCCGTTCGCCGATGCACTGAACGGACTGTTCCTGTTCGTCAAGGACGACCTGGGCCTGCTCGCCGTGACGCGCGCGCTCGCCGGGGGCGTGGAGTGGTTGCTCGACATCACCGCGAACCTGCTCTACGGAAAGCGTCGCTGGCCGAACCTCGGACCGGTACCGTGGAGTGCGGTGGCGATCACCGCCGGGTGCCTGGGCTGGTGGCTCGGCGGCTGGCGACTGGCGCTGCTCGGCGCCGGCACCTTCGTGTGGGTGGCGATGATGGGCCAGTGGAAATGGACCATGGAGACGTTGTCGGTGATCGTGGTGGCGGTGCCGTTGGCGGTAGCCCTCGGCCTGGTACTCGGCATCGCCGCCTGGAAGAGCCGGGCGGTGGAGCGCGTGCTGGATCCGGTGCTGAACATCGCCCAGTCGCTGCCGCACTTCGCCTACATGATCCCGGTGGTGGTGTTCATCGGCGTGGGGCCGAAGTCGGGCGCCATCGTGACCATCATCTTCGCGGTGCCGCCGATGATCCGCATGACGCTGCTCGGTCTTCGCAAGGTGCCGCCCGAGACCGTCGAGTCGGGCGAGATGTGCGGCGCCACCCGCTGGCAGCTGCTGCGTCACGTGCGCGTGCCCACCGCGCGCGCCGAGATCCTGGTCGGCATCAACCAGGTCATCATGCAGTCGCTGGCGATGGTGGTGCTGGCCAGCTTCATCGGCATGCCGGGTCTGGGCCAGAAGCTGCTGCAGCTGCTGCAATCGCTGAAGATCGGCCGCTCGATCGAGATCGGCATCACCATCGTGTTGCTGGCGATCATGCTCGACCGGCTGTCCAAGGCTTGGGCGAAACGTCAGCCGGTGCACTTCGAGCGCGGCACGTCCTGGTTCGCGCGCCATCGGGTGCTGGTCGCCTGGGCGGCGCTGATGGCGCTGGCGTTCGCGTTGGCACAGGCCATTCCGCTGCTGGCCGAGATCGACCGCCAGCACGCCTTCTCGGTGTCAAAGCCGCTGGACGCCGTCATGGATGCGTTCCTGACATTCGTCGATCCGGTGACGCTGGCGATTCGCTCCTTCCTGATCCGGGACGTGCTGATCCCGTTGCGCGATGCCTACCTGTGGTTGCCGACCACCGCCGTGCTGGCGCTGATCGCAGGCGTCGGCTGGCGCGTCGGCGGGTGGCGCAGCGCGCTGACCTGCGTCGGCTTCGTCGGCCTGATCGCGCTGTCGGGTTGGTGGGACCGGGCCATGATCACCGCCTACATGGTCAGCTTCGCGGTGCTGATCGCCTCCCTGATCGGTCTGCCGCTCGGGGTGTGGGCGGCGAAGAGTCCGGTGCGTGCGAAACGGGTGCTGCTCGCCTGCGACACGATGCAGACCTTCCCCAGCTTCATCTACCTGATACCGGTGATCATGCTGTTCGGCGTCAACGACGTCGCGGCCATCTCGGCGGTGATCGTGTTCGGCATCGTGCCGATGACGCGCTACACGATCGAGGGGCTGCGCGGCGTGCCGCCGGCGCTGCTGGAGGCGGCCGACATGTCCGGGGCCACGCGGCGTCAGAAGCTCTGGAACGTCTCCTTGCCGATGGCGGTGCCGACCATCATGATCGGGCTGAACCAGACCGTCATGTTCTCCTTGTTCATGGTCATCATCGCCGCCTTCATCGGCACCCAGGACCTGGGCCAGGAGATGCAGCGCGCGCTGTCGTCCACCGATGTCGGCAAGGGGCTGGTGCTGGGCCTGTGCGTGGCGTTCATGGGCCTGACCGTCGACCATCTGATCAGCCGCTGGGGCGCGGAACGTTCGCGGCTCCTCGGCCTGCCTTCCTGATCCCGACTTCATGGACATGGGCCATTGACCACCTCTCTCGCAGGCCGTTCGAGTGCCGTGGCCGCGGCTGGCTCCGGTGCCGGCTCCAGCAACGGCGCCAGTGACGGCGACAGTGACGTCGGCGGTATCGCACCGGGCTTCCTCGCCCCGTTCCGCCGCAACGGCGTGCGCGTGCCGGGCCTGCCGGTGCTGCCCGACAACGTCGAGCGCCACCCGGTACCCGGCGGCGGTTCGCGCGCGGTCGAGATCGAGGCGGGGGATGCGATCTCGGTGCTCGACGTCGAGGGGCTGCAGCCGGTGGAACTCGCGCTGTTCCTGCCCGACGGACGTTCCGATGCCGGGGCGCTCGGCGGGCGGGGGATCGGTGCCGGAGCGATCGCGGCCACCTTGCGCGCCGGCGGGGCCTCCGGCGCCCGCGTGCTCGCAGCGCTGGCCAGGAGCGGCTTCGAGGTCGAACGGGCCGATGCGGTGCGCCTGTTCGACGGCGATTCGCGCGCCGGCGAGCTGCGCACGCTGACGGCCACCGCGAGCGGTCTGCTGATCGTCGCCGCCGTCGCCGCCCCGATGAGCGCGCACGCGCAGGACACCGCCACCGAGGTGGTGCTGTTCATCGAGCGCATCCGGGCGCGCGCGCCGGGCGAGTTGCGCGGCCCCGCCGAACCGCTGGCCGATGCGCTGCTCGATCGCAACGTGCCGCCCGGCGAGGCGTTCGTCTACGAGGTGCGACGTGGCCAGTTCATCCAGATCATGGACGTGCAGGGACGCGAGTGCTCGGACTTCCAGGCGTTCAGCCAGCGTGGGCTGGACCGCGGTCTGGAGCGCGACATCGATCCGACCACCACGCGCTCGCTCGGCGGTTCGCTGTACCCGATGCCGGGCCTGTTCTCGAAGTACTACTCCAATGACATGGAACCGCTGGTGGAGATCGTGCAGGACACCTGCGGCCGGCACGACACGTTCGGGCTGGCCTGCACCGCTCGCTACTACGAGGACCTGGGCTACCCCGGTCACGTGAACTGCAGCGACAACATCAACAGGGAACTGGACGCGTACGGCGTGCGCCCGCGGGCCGGCTGGCCGGCGATCAACTTCTTCTTCAACACGCTGCTCGACGACGGCAACGCGATCCTGATGGACGATCCGTGGTCGCGGCCCGGCGACTTCGTGCTGCTGCGTGCGCTGTCGGACCTGGTGTGCGTGTCGAGCGCCTGCCCGTGCGACGTGGATCCCGCCAACGGCTGGAACCCGACCGACATCCAGGTGCGCGTGTACGGCGAGCAGGAACCTTTCAAGCGCTCGGTCGGCTGGCGCAGAACCCCGGAGGCGATGGTGGAAGACACGAAGGAGACAGGCTTTCACGCCCGTTTCGCGCAGCACACGCGCGACTTCATCGAGTACAACGGCTACTGGCTGGCCAACACGATGACGCATCACGGCGCGATCGCCGAGTACTGGGCGTGCCGCGAGAAGGCCGCGATCATGGATCTGTCGCCGCTTCGCAAGTACGAGATCACCGGCCCCGATGCCGAGGCGCTGATGCAATTGGGCGTCACCCGCAACATGAAGACGCTGGCCACGGGTCAGGTGGTCTACACCGCGATGTGCCACCCGGGCGGCGGCATGATCGACGACGGCACGGTGTTCCGGCTGGGCGAGAACAACTTTCGCTGGATCGGCGGCAACGACGCCTCGGGCCTCGCCCTGCGCGAGCTGGCAGCCGTTCACGGCCTGAACGCCTGGGTCAGGAACTCCACCGATCAGCTGTGCAACCTCGCCGTGCAGGGTCCGCGCTCGCGCGAGATCCTGGAACAGGTGATCTGGACGCCGCCGCTGCAACCGACGCTGGGCGAGCTGGGCTGGTTCCGCTTCGCCATCGCGCGCATCGGCGACTTCCACGGCGCAGCGGTGGTGGTCAGCCGCACCGGCTACTCCGGAGAGCTCGGTTACGAGGTGTTCTGTCACCCGAATGATGCGGAGGCGGTGTTCGACGCCATCTGGGCCGCCGGCGAACCGTTCGGCATGTTGCCGCTCGGACTGGCGGCACTCGACATGCTGCGCATCGAGTCGGGACTGATCTTCGCGGGCTACGAGTTCTCGGACCGCACCGACCCGTACGAGGCCGGCATCGGCTTCACGGTGCCGCTCAAGAGCAAGCCCGACGACTTCATTGGCCGCGAGGTGCTGGAGCAGCGCAAGACGCACCCGCAGCGCAGGCTGGTCGGGCTGGAGCTGGCGGGCGGGGTGGTGCCCTCGAACGGGGATTGCGTACGTGCCGGGCGTGCGCAGGTGGGCGAGATCACCTCGGCGGTGAAGTCGCCGATGCTCGGCAAGGTCATCGCACTGGCACGCATCGACATCACCCACGCCGTACCGGGCACCGCCCTCGACGTCGGCCAGCTGGACGGCCAGCAGAAGCGGCTCGAGGCCACCGTGGTGCGCTTCCCGCATTTCGATCCGACCAAGGAGCGGGTCAAGGGGAACTACGCATCGACATCGGTCTGAACGGTCCGGGCGTGCCGGACACCGGGTGGACGGCGAGTCCACCGCCGTTGCACGAGCGCTGAGCGACCGTGCTGGCACTCGGCATGGGCCTGATCGCCGCCCTCGCCTGGGGCGTGCACGACTTGTGCGTACGTTCGGTCAGCCGGCGCGCCGACATCGCCGCCTGCCTGCTCGGCGTGTTCTCGATCGGGTTGCTGATGATGCTGCCGGTGCTGCTCTGGCAGGCGTTCGCGGTGCCTGGAGCACCGCCGGTCGACACCGTGAACGCCGGAGCGATCGCCGCCACCGGTGGCAGCCTGCGCATTACCCGCACCGCGCTGGCCAGCGGGCTGGCGATAGGCGTCATGTACGCCGTGGCCAACTACACCCTGTACCGCGCCTTCGCGGCCGGGCCGGTGCGCATCGTGGCACCCGTCACCGCCTCCTACCCGGTGTACACCGTCGCACTGGCCGTGGCGGGGGGGGCCACGGTGGCGATCGAGAGCTGGATCGCGGTGCTGGCCGTCATCGCGGGGGTGGCGCTGGTCGCGTTCACCAGCGATCCGGACGAACCGGCGTTCGAGGTGCGCTCGGTGTTCGGCTGGTCGCTGCTGGCATCGATCGGCTACGCGCTGTCGTTCGCGTTCGGCCAGCACCTGTCGGGCGATGGCGACACGGTCGTGACGCTGGTGCTGACCCGTGCGTTCGCGTTGCTGGCGGTACTGCTGTTCATGCTGGCCACCGGTGGTCTGCGGCTACCGCCCCGCGATACCTGGTGGCCGATCACGTTGATGGCCGCCATGGACGTGATCGCGCTCGGTCTGGTGTTCGGTGCGGGCGGGTTGCCGGATGCCGCCTACGCCACGGTCACCGCCTCGATGTTCGGTATCGTGACGATCGTGCTGGCGCGGCTGGTGTTCGGTGAACTGCTGTCGCCGCGCCAATGGGGCGGGGTGGTCCTGGCGTTCGGTGCGATCGGGTGGCTGGCGTCGCACTAGAAGACGCATGAGGACGGTAGCCTTGAATTCTAGCTAGACCGTGGCTAGACTGGTAGCCATGATAGAGATACCCTTGCACGAGGCGAAGAACCGCCTGTCCGCGCTCGTGTCCGAGATCGAAGGTTCCGGCGGAGAGATCGTCATCACGAAACACGGCGCGCCGGCGGCGAGGTTGGTACCGGTGCGCCCGCCCGATGATCGAGAGCGGCGAGCCTCGGTCGGTGGGTTGCTGCTCGAGAACATGCGCCAACGTGCCGATACGCACCCATCCAGTGCCGAGGTAGTGCCTTGGGAAGAGCTCAAGCGCGAGTCGGACCGGGATCGCGCGTGAGCACGGCATGCGTGCTCGACGCCTCCGCCGCGCTGTCCGCTCTCGTGTCCGGACAGTCGTCTGCGGCAGCGGCGAACTTCTTCGCGCTCGCCGAGCAACCGTGGTCGGCACCCACGCTGCTGCGTCTGGAGATTCGCAACGCGCTCTTCCGACTCGAGCGCCGAGGACGACTCGAGCGCGGCGCGGCCGATGCCGATCTGGCGCTGCTCGAATCCAGCGTCTCCTTCGCCAGCTCGCCGGGCGCTCCGGAGCTGGTACGCATCCTGTCTCTGGCCAGGACGAGCGGGTTGAGCGTCTACGACGCCGTGTACCTCGAGCTCGCATTGCGTGATGGCGCGGCGGTGGCCAGCCGTGATTCGGCACTGCTGGCCACCGCGACAACGGCGGGGTTGATGGTGCACGACCTGCGCTGATCCGGTTCGCCGGAGCCTCCCGCCCGCCCCCGCCCGCCCCTTGACGCTCGTCGAGCGGCCGCGGTGCTGGCGGGCTACCATCGCGCCACGCCGCCACGTTCACCGCACCGCCCGCGCACCCCTGCCAGGAGCACCGTTCGCATGTTCGCCATCCGACCCTTCGCCCGTCGCCGTGCGCGGTGCCTGCTCGCGCTCGGCCTGACCTGGCCACTCGTGAGCGGGGGCGTGCAGGCGGCCGAGGTCACGCTGCGACTGCACCAGTTCCTGCCCGCGCAGGCGAACGTGCCGGCCCACGTGCTCGATGTCTGGGCCGATCGGGTCGAGGCGGATTCCGACGGGCGCATCGAGGTGCAGCGCTTCCCGTCGATGCAGCTCGGCGGCAAGCCGCCGGAGCTCTACGACCAGGCGGTGGACGGGGTGGCCGACATCGTCTGGACGCTGTCGGGCTACACCCCCGGGCGCTTTGCGCACGCGGAAGCGTTCGAGCTGCCGTTCATGATGACGGATGCCGAGGCGACCTCGCGGGCCTTCTGGCAGTTCGCCGAGGAGACCATGATGGACACCGAACTGCGGGACGTGAAGCCGCTCGGGCTGTGGGTGCACGGGCCCGGCCAGATCCACTCCAGGATCCCGATCACGCTGCCGGCGGACCTGGCCGGCGTGACGCTGCGCGCGCCCACCCGCACCGCCGGCATGCTGCTGTCGGCGCTTGGCGGCACCTCCATCGGCATGCCGGTACCGGCGGTGCCCGAGGCGCTGTCGCGGGGCGTGATCGACGCCACGGTGATCCCCTGGGAGGTCACCACGGCGCTGAAGGTGGCCGAGCTGGTCGACTACCACACCGAGTTCGGCGATGCCGCGCTGTACACGGCCACCTTCCTGTTCGTGATGAATCGTGATCGGTACGACGCCCTGCCGGATGACCTGAAGGCGGTGATCGACGACAACTCGGGCGAGGCGTTCAGCGCCGAGGCGGGCCGCATCACCCGGGAGTACGACGCCCCCGCACGTCAGCTGGCCCTGGAGGCCGGCAACACGATCATCGAGCTTGACGAGCAGCAGGTACAGGTGTGGCGCGACGCCGCCGCCTCCACCATCACCACCTGGCAGCAGGAGATGGATGACAAGGGGCTGGACGGTGCCGCGTTGGTGGCACGGGCCCGCGAGCTGATCGCCGACGCCGCGAAGTGATGCCGGTGCGGGTGCCGGCCGTGCGGATCGGCTAGAGCGTGCTCGCGGTGCCCGGTGCTGCCACGGCGGTTCGCTGGACCGGTCGGTTGGCGCGCGGCATGGCGGTGCTCGGCGGCTCGATACTGGTAGCGCTGGTCGTGCTGGTGGTGGCGAGCGTGGCGGGGCGGGCGCTGAACGGGTTGGCGCACGCGGACGCCGTGGTGCGCCGGGCGCCGGGGTTCGCCGCCTGGCTGCTCGGCACCGGCGTGGGGCCCGTGGACGGGGACTTCGAACTGCTGGAGGCCGGTGTGGCGGTGGCCATCTTCGCCTGCCTGCCGCTGTGCCAGTTCGTCGGCGGTCACGCCACGGTGGACGTGTTCACCGCCCGTCTGCCCGGACGCGCGCAGCGCATCCTGGTGGCGTTCTGGGAAACGGTGCTGGCCGCCGCCATCGTGCTGATCGGGGTGCGCCTGTACGCCGGCCTGCAGGGCAAGCTGTCCAACGGCGAGACCACCTTCCTGCTGCAGTTTCCGGTGTGGTGGGCCTACGCGGCAAGCCTTGCCGCCTGCGTGACGGCGATGATCACGGGGGTGACGTGCGCGGTGCTGCGCTGGCTGGAGGCGATCGACGGCGCGGATCGGCTGCCGGATGCCGGCCACGTGCCGGATCAGGTCCCGGGTCAGGTGCCGGATGAATCGGGAAGTGCCCTGTGAGCTTGCTGGAGCTCGGCTACGCCTCCTTCGGCGCATTGCTGGTGATGGTCTTCCTGCGCGCCCCGATCGGGCTGGCCATGCTGCTGTGCGGCATCGGCGGGCTGTGGCTGGGCATGGGCGGGCCGAACATGTTCATGGCGCGGCTCAAGAGCGAGGTGTACACGACCTTCTCCAGCTACTCGCTGTCCATCATCCCGCTGTTTCTGCTGATGGGGCAGTTCGCGACCCTGTCGGGCATGTCGCGCGCGCTGTTCGAGGCGGCCCAGGCCTGGCTCGGCCACCGGCGCGGCGGTGTGGCCATGGCGGCGATCGGCGCCTGTGCAGGCTTCGGCGCGATCTGCGGCTCATCCCTGGCCACCGCCGCCACCATGGGCCGGGTGGCGTTGCCGGAGCTGCGCCGTCACGGCTACCCCGGTGGCTTCGCCACGGCCACGGTGGCCGCCGGCGGCACGCTCGGCATCCTGATTCCACCCTCGGTGATCCTGGTGATCTACGCGATCCTGACCGAGCAGAACATCGCGAAGCTGTTCCTCGCCGCCTTCCTGCCCGGCGTGCTGGCAGCCCTCGGCTACGTCGTGGTGATCGCGCTGTACGTGCGCGTGCACCCCGAGGCCGCCGGGCACCGCGAAGCGGTTCCCATGAAGGAACGCTGGCGGGCACTGGCGGCGGTGTGGCCGGCGCTGCTGATCTTCCTGGTAGTGGTCGGGGGCATCTACGGGGGCGTGTTCACCCCGACCGAAGGGGCGGCGGTGGGGGCGGGCCTGACCGCGATCGCCGCCCTGCTTTCGGGCAACCTGTCCTGGAAGGTGTTCGTGCACAGCCTTCAGGCCACCGCCGTCACCACCGGCATGATCTTCTTCATCGTGCTGGGCGCCGGGTTCTACAACGGCTTTCTCGCCCTGTCCCAAGTGCCGCAGCAACTGGCGGGTTTCGTGGTCGAGCAGGGGTTCTCGCCGCACGCGGTGCTGGTGCTGATCCTGCTGTTCTACCTGGCATTCGGCTGCCTGATGGATTCGCTGTCGATGATCCTGCTGACGGTGCCGATCTTCTTCCCGGTGATCAGCGCGCTGGACTTCGGCATGGGCCCGGACGAGCTGGCGATCTGGTTCGGCATCCTGGTGCTGATCGTAGTGGAGGTCGGGCTGATCACCCCGCCGGTGGGCATGAACCTGTTCGTGATCAACGGCATGGACCGGCGGACACCGATCGGTGCGACCTACCGGTCGGTATCCTGGTTCATCGCCTCGGACATCGTGCGCGTGGTGCTGCTGGTGGCGTTTCCCTCGATCACGCTGTTCCTGCTGCGCTAGGCGGCCGCCGCCCGGGATGGCGAACGGTGCGGTGTCGAGGGTGTAATTTGCGGAAATGCGCGAGCCGGACGTGTTCCGGTCGTTTCACGCCTGTCAGGCTGACCGGCTTTCTCGCAGCGTGACAGCCCATGCACATGCTCCAGCCGTTCCGCACCGGCATCGCCGCACGTCGCGTGCTCCATCTGGTCGGCTCTCCGACCAGCGATTTCCACCGCGAGCTGTCCGAACTCTACGCCGGCGGGTGCCTGGCCGCGCTGGACGATGATGCACGTCTGGCAAGCACCATCGCGCACGTGTGCCCGGACGGGACATGGCGGTTCCCGGCCTCTCTGTCGCCGCGGGACATCGCTGCAGCACCGGGTCTCGACATCGCGCAGGCGATGCGCGAGATCGCCGGTCGCGACCTGGAGGTGGCCTTGCCGCAGATGTTCTGCCGTGCGGGCATGACCGACTACCGGGCGTTGCTGGAGGTGCTCGGACTGCCGTATCTGGGCAACCGTCCCCTGCAGATGGCGTTGTGCGCCGACAAGGCGAAGACCAAGGCCATCGTCGCCGCGGCAGGCGTCGCGGTACCGCATTCGCGCCAGTACGTTGCGGGAGAACGTCCGGCGCTCTCGCTGCCCGCCATCGTGAAGCCGAACGATGCGGACAACTCGGACGGGGTGACGTTGCTGCGCTCGGCTGCCGGATACGGTGACGCGGCAAGGCGTGCACTGGAATTCTCGGACACGTTGCTGGTCGAGCAGTACATCGAGGCGGGTCGCGAGGTTCGCTGCGCGGTGGTGGAGCGTGGCGCTCGACTGCAATGCCTGCCGCTGGAGGAATACCGCATCCATCCCGAGCAGCGTCCGGTCCGGGTGCGCGAGCACAAGCTGGGTCGGACCGATGGTGGCTCGCTCGCATTGACCTCGAAGGGTGCCGCGGAATCGTGGATCGTCGCTGCGGACGACCCGATCGTCGAACGTGTGCACGCCGCGGCACGGGCCTGCCACGAGGCCCTCGGCTGTCGACAGTACAGCCTGTTCGATTTTCGTATCGATCCGGATGGCAAGCCCTGGTTTCTCGAAGCAGGGTTGTATTGCTCGTTCGCCCCGAACAGCGTCGTGGTCACGATGATGGCGGCGGCGGGGACGCCGCTGAACGCCTTTCTGGCCGGTGCGATCGATGCGCTTCTCGATGATCGCCGGTCGGTTCGTGCCGCCTGACCCGTTCCTCGAACTCCACCCTCCATCTCACCTGACCTGCTACAGGCATCTGCATTCATGAAGAATACGGTACTGATGTTCGGCTCGATCGGCGTGATCGCCGAGACCTCCGACATCCAGCGACGCGCCTACAACCAGGCGTTGAGCGAGGCCGGTGTCGAATGGCACTGGGACACCGCCACCTACACCGAGCTGCTCGAGCAGTCCGGCGGCAAGGAACGGTTGTCGATGCTGGCCGCGGCCACCGGGACGACGCTGTCGGCCGCAACCATCGACCGGATCCATGCCCGCAAGACCGAACTCGCCGGCGAGCAGGTGCGCAGCGGTGCCACCGGGCTGCGCCCCGGTGTCCTGGAACTCGTCGCGCTGGCCAAGGAGCGTGACCTGCGCTGCGCGTTCGTCACCTCGACCTACCGCCCCAACATCGACGCGATCCTCGGCATGCAGGGCGGGCAGCTGGTCGCGAGCGATTTCGATTGCATCGTCACTCGGGCGGATGTCGAACGTGGCAAGCCGGCACCGGATGCCTACCTGCACGCGCTGAAGCATCTGGCGATCGATCCTTCGCAGGCGCTGGCGATCGAGGACACCGCCGACAGCGTCATGGCCGCCAAGCGCGCCGGCCTCACCGTCATCGCCACGCCCGGTCAGCTGTCGAAGGGGCAGGATCTCTGGCAGGCGGATCTGGTGCTCGATGCGCTTGCGGGCGGCGATGGCGAGATCGTCCCTCAGGTGCTGGCGTTGCTCGGTCTCGGGGAGTGAGGGCAGGGGCGTACGGGGACTGCACTCCTCGTCCGCCCGCGTCCGTTCCGGGCTGTCGTGCGCGACACGGCCTCGCGTTGGCGCTCGGCGCATCGATGGCGTCATGGCTGGCGGGCTGCGACGGGGCATCGACGGAGAGCACGGACCTCCGGCCCGCCCCGGCGCACGTGCGCGAGCGAGACGTCGAGATCCCGGCCGCTCGCGATGACGGTTCGATCCCACTCGCCGTGACGGTGCTGGATGACGAGGTCGGCTTCCTGCTGAGCGTGCGCACCGGGACGCCGACGGCGCTGCTGAGCATCGCCCGCATCGTGTCCCCGTCCGGCAGGATCCTGCACACCGAGTCCGGCCCCATCGACGATCCGTCGGTGGACAGCCTCATCGCCAGCATCGGCTGGGCCGGGGAGGGCGAGCTGGCGCTGTTCCTGCCGAACGCGCCGGTGGTCGGAGCGATGCCCGGCACGTGGCGTATCGACATCGTGCACGAGGACGGCGAGCCGCTGGCCGATGCGCATCTGATCACGGTCCGGCGCTCGGCGCACGATCGGGAGCGCCGTCTCGATCTGGCGATCATGGATGCGAGCGGTGCGGGCGTGGCGGAGTATGCGCAAGGCGCCACCCCGCGTGCCGCGCGCCGTGCACGGTCCGCTCGAGCGGTGCAGCACGCCGCGATGGACGAGGTGCTCGCACCGCACGCGCTGGGTATCGGACGCATCGATGTCCTGCCGCGAGCACCGCGCCGCCTGCGAGGCACGCTTTCGATGGACGGTGGCAGCGAGGCCGACCTGTGCCGCGAGGCTGTTCGGGCGGCGGACCCGTGGTCCTTGCCGGTGGTGATCGTCGACGGCTTCAGCGGCGATGGCGACGAGGCCGAGGAGCTGATCGGCTGGGCGCCGGTGCCCGGGGTGCTGCGCGAGCCGGACTCCGCCGGAAGTTGCGTGTTCGTCGGCTCGCACCGCGATGTCGAGGACGATGACGAGCGCCAGGCGGCGTTCGCGATGACGCTGTTGCACGAGGCCGGGCACTTCATGGGTCTGGAGCACGTCAGCGAGTTCGATGGACGCCTGTTCGACCGGCTCGACGATACCCGTGAATGCCACATCGGCGATGTCGACGGACGGGATGACGAGCGGTTCGACGTGGCAGGCGAGATCGATGGCGTCATAGACGACTTCGAATGCGGGCGAGCGGGCGGTGCGGACAACCTGATGTTCTGGTCCGGTGTGCCGGAGTTCGCACCGTTCAGGCTGAGCGATCAGCAGGCGGACGTGCTGCGCGCGCATCCGCTGTTCCACCCGCTCGAGTAGCACCGGAGCCTGCCTGGATCGGCTTGTCACGATGGGTGCGGAGCGGGTGTGATACGACTGGGTTCCCGATCGCACCCGTACACCCGACATGACACCGATGCTCTGCCGTGCCGCCATCGGCGCGACCTTCCTGTTCGCGCCGCCGTTGCTCGCTGACGGTTTCGATATCGTCGTGCTGGGTGCTACGGGCGGCATCCAGAGCGGCAACCTGAGTGCGTTCATGATCCACCCGTCCGACGACCCGCGTGCCGTCACCTGCGACGCGGGCAGTATCGTGAACGGGCTGATCGAGGCGGAGGCGCAGGGCAGTCTCGACCACCTGAGCGTGCCGGACGCATCGGACTACACCCGTGTCGGCCACGCCTACACCGAGGTGATCAAGGGCTACGCAATCAATCATGCGCACCTGGACCATGTCGCCGGGCTGATCATCGGCTCGCCGGACGACGGTCCGAAGAAGATCTACTCGCTGCCCTCGGTACTGCGCGACATCCAGACGACCTACTTCAACTGGACCGCGTGGCCCAACTTCGGCACGACGGGTACCGCTCCACAGCTGGGCAAGTACGACTACGTCCCCCTGGTGCCCGGTAGATCCGTCGAGGTCGTCGATACCGGCATGCGGGTCACGGCTCACCCGTTGGCGCACGGGCCGGTCGAGGCGGCGGCCTTCGTGTACGAGTCCGGGGACGCTGCCCTGCTGTGCTTCGGCGATACCGGGCCGGACAGCGTCGAGGGGGGCGAGCGCATGGCGGACATCTGGCGCGCGGTCGCCGATCGGGCGGCATCCGGTACGCTCAAGGCGGTGATCATCGAGAGCTCCTACACATCCGATCGACCCGACGATCTGCTGTTCGGCCATCTGACGCCCCGCTACGTCCTGGAGGGTCTGGACATGCTGGCCAGGCTGGCGGGTGGCCAGGGCAGCCTCGCGGGGCTGCCGGTGATCATCAGCCACGTCAAGTACTCGCTGCTGAAAGGCCCGAGCCCGCAGGAGAGGATACTGGCGGAACTCGAGGCGGGCAACACGCAGGGCGTGCGCTTCATCATGCCGGTGCAGGGCGCACGCTACGAGCTGGGTGACTGGAAGTGAGTGGCAGCGGTACCGTTTCGCTCGCGATCATGACCGTTTCAGGTAGTGCAGATCGCTGGCGACGGCGACCACATCCGTCCCGACGATACCGCCCGCATCGACGGGGCCGACGGCATCGCCGATGGCGAACTCGACCATGCACTGCCCTGACGTCGCTACTACACTCCGTGGGTGGGAGCCGGCCTGACCTGGCTCCAGGAGATCGATCTCGACGGCGAGAGTGACGATGTCGAGCGATCGTTCGCGGATTCGGGCTCGATCGGCTACCAGCTGATGACGGGTGTCGACGTCGACCTCACCGAACGGTTCTACCTGAGCGGGCAATTCCGCTACTCCGGCCGGGGTGGAACCGATCTCGATGCCGAGGGGGAGGACGGGCGCGTGTCGAGCATCGACTACCACCCGGTCACGCTCGGGCTCGGGGAGGGTCTTCGTTTCCAGAGCTGACGAGGCGGTGGCAGGCATGAGCGGAACCGGGAGAGTGCGAATGAACGATCAGGCGTGCCAGCGTGCATCTTCCGGTCGCATCGATCGAGCTGCCGGGCGTGCCGATCCGCTCGCTCGGCCCATCAGGACGAGGGGATCGTCTTGGCCGATGGCGGTCGCGGCGCTGATCGCGAGCGTCGTGCCCGTCACCCTCGTCGCTGCCGCCTCCAGCGGCCAGCTGGGCGTGACGCTGACCGGTATCGAGCAGAGTCGAGGTGTGGTGCGCCTGGCACTCTATGCCGACCTGGAACACTTCGACGCGCGCGAGCCGTTCGCCGTCCGGAGTCTTCCGGCCGGGGCGTCGTCCACCCTCGAACTCGTGTTCGATGACGTCCCGGCCGGCGAGTACGCCCTGCTGGCGTATCACGATCTCGACGGTGACGGCGTACTCGATCTCGGTCGTTTCGGAATTCCGGTCGAGCCGTGGACGGGTTCGAAGGCCGGCTTCCGGTTCCGCCCGCCCAAGTGGAACGCCTACGCGTTTCAGTGGTCCGGGGACGAGCTGCAGATTCGGATGGCGCTGTAGCCGCACGGCGTCCCGAAGGCGGCCCGGCGCTCGGTCTCACGTCGGCTCCTTGCCGGCACCCGGTGCAGCGCCTCGGAGGGCTCCATCGTGTCGGGCGCGCATCGCGCATCCCCGTCAGACGCCGAGATACCGCTGCACGACATCGTCGCCGAGCTCCGCCATCCCGCCGTGCCAGACCGTCGACCCGCGTTCGAGCACCACGGCGCGATCGGCGATCCGGGACAACTCCTTCAAGGACTTGTCGACGATCAGTATGGCAAGTCCGGTCTCGCTCTTCAGGCGGGCGATCGCGGCCCAGATCTCCTGCCGCACGAGGGGCGCCAGGCCTTCCGTCGCCTCGTCCAGAATCAGCAGGCGCGGGTTGGTCATCAGTGCGCGCGCGATGGCCAGCATCTGCTGTTCGCCACCGGACAGGGTCGAGGCCGATTGTCCGCGACGCTCGCCGAGCACGGGGAAGAGCGCACAGGCCGCATCCATGTCCCAGTCTCCCGGACGAGCGGCCGCCAGCAGGTTCTCCGCCACGCTCAGGTTCGCAAAGCAACGCCGCCCCTCCGGTACCAGGCCGATGCCGAGACGCGCCGCGCGGTACGAGGGCAGGGCGAGCAGGCCGTGGCCGTCGAACCGCAGCGTGCCGGCGGTGATCGGCAGCATCCGGCAGACCGTCCTGATCGTGGTCGACTTGCCCATGCCGTTGCGCCCCATCAGGGCGAGCACCTCGCCCCGCTCAAGTGTCAGCGACACGTCGAACAACGCAGGCGTCGCGCCGTAGGCGGCCGCCACGCCGGACAGGGTCAGCAGGCTCATGCCGGTTCTCCGCCCGACTCTCCGGCCGTTTCACCGAGATACGCCCGGCGCACACCGGCATCGCGACGAATCTCCTCCACCGTGCCGGTGGCGATGATCCGGCCATCGACCAGCACGCTGATCCGGTCGGCCAGCGCGAACACCGCGTCCATGTCGTGCTCGACCAGCAGGATCGGCGCCTCGTCGCGCAAGCGGTCGAGAAAGCCCGTCAGCGTCCTGGAGCCGCTGGTGCCGAGTCCCGCCATCGGTTCGTCCATCACGAACGCACGGGGCTGGAGCGTCAAGGCGACGGCCACCTCGAGCTGTCGCCGCTGCCCGTGCGACAGCTCGGCGGTGCGCGCGCGGGCAAGATCCTGCAGCCCGACACGTGCCAGCGCCGCCTCGGCCGCGTCACGCACCTCGCCACGTCGCACGGCGGCACCGAAGAAGCCGAGCCGGCCGCCTCGTGCCGCGAACGCGCCGAGCAACACGTTCTGCAGCACGGTGTCCTCCATCGCCAGCGCCGATACCTGGAAGGTGCGTGCCAGGCCGAGCCGTGCCCGCGCGCTCGTGTCCAGCGCGGTGACGTCACGCCCCTCGAACAGCACTCGCCCGGCATCGGGCGCCAGCGCCCCGACGATCTGCTGGATCAGCGTGGACTTGCCGGCACCGTTCGGGCCGATCAGTGCGTGGATCTCCCCCCGGTAGAGCTCGAGCGAGATATCCCGGCTGGCCTGCAGCGCACCGAAGCGCTTGCACACGCCCAGCGTCGACAGGACCGGCTCAGTCATGCACCGACGCGCGCCCGGCCAGCAGGCCGATCAGTCCGCCACGGGCGAACAGCACCACCATCAGCAGGATGACGCCGAGTCCGATGTGCCAGTAGTCGCCGATCCCGCCGAGCAGGTGCTCCAGGGCGACGAACAGCACCGCGCCCGCCACCGGTCCGCACAGCCTGGCGACACCACCGAGGATCACGAACACCAGGATCTCGCCGCTGGTCTGCCAGCTGAACATCGTTGGGCTGACGAAGCGGTTGAGGTCGGCGAACAGCGCCCCGGCAAGGCCGGTGATCATGCCCGACACCACGAAGGCGGTGAGCTGCAGCCGGTAGGGCGACAGCCCGACGGTCTGCACACGGGCGCGCGACTGGCGGGCGGCGTTGAGGGCCAGCCCGAACGGCGAGCGTGCCAGCAAGGCCGCGAACGCGAGCGTGAGCAGCAGCAGCGCGAACGCGATGCCGAAGAACTGGATCGGATCGAGGGTGTTCAAGCCTGGAAACCCGTTGCGCACGTAGATCGACAGGCCGTCCTCGCCCCCGTAGGCCGGCCAGCTGATGGCGAAGTAGTAGAACATCTGGCCGAACGCGAGCGTGATCATGATGAAGTACACACCGGTGGTGCGCAGGCTCAACGCACCGATCAGCCATGCCGCCAGTCCCGAGACCGTGACGGCGACCAGCCAGACGATCGGCATGGACGTGGTGCCCGGCAGCTCGATCGGCCAGGTCAGCAGCGGCGTGTAGCCCTGCGCATGGCTTGCCAGCACACCCATCGAGTAGCCGCCCAGGCCGAAGAAGGTGGCGTGCCCGAGGCTGACCAGTCCGCCTTGCCCCAGCGCCACGTTCAGCCCGACGCCTGCCAGCGCGAGAATCGCCGCACGGGTTGCCAGCGTGACGAGGTACGGCTCGTCGACGGCGCGTGCGTACAGCGGCACCGCCAGCAGGGCGCCGAGCAGCAGCAGGTTGAAGATCGTCTCGCGGGTCACGTGGGGCGGGTCATGTCCGGACGCCGAACAGGCCGGCCGGGCGCACCACCAGGACCACTGCCATCAGGAGATAGATCGACATCGAGGCGAGGGCTGCGCCCGCCGAGGCGGCATCGGCACGGGGCATGAACAGCGCGAACAGTTCGGGCAGCAGCACACCGCCCAGCGTGTCGGTCAGCCCGACCAGCAGCGAGCCGATGAACGCCCCCTTGATCGAACCGATGCC
>ENA-ORXT01000359-ORXT01000359.1-marine-metagenome-genome-assembly--contig:-NODE-359-length-75276-cov-11.117688_pt1 | contig 75276 bp, 61 predicted proteins | sample MGYA00237868_ERZ511482 | MGnify/ENA metagenome assembly ERZ511482 | reverse complement strand
ATTTTCATTTTCTCCCTACTTGCCCTTCATTCTCTTTTTATTTTCTGTTTTAGCCTTTCCGTTAGTCTAAACTACAGTAATAACAATAGTGGCAAAACTAGTTTGCTAGAAGCGATTTACTTGTTAGTGGACGATAATCCTAAACTGGCAGTTGTTGACGTATTGCTTCTACGTAGGGAGGCATTAGAATGTATCTACAATCAAGATTATAGAAAGAATTCGCGAATAGTATCTCATGTTGAATCCATAAGACATATATTTTACGATCGCACGCTAGAAGAGAATCATAATATATCAATAAAATCAAAAAATAGCGGTAGTGATAATAAAAGTATTCTGATAAATATTAATAATAGAGAGTTAGAGTTTCATAAAGATTGCAGCAATGCCGATGAAACTTGCAAAGATAAATCTATAGCTTTAAATGCTGACAATAGTTTAAATCTAAGCGATTTTAATCTCATATATGCTCCTACGCTTGACAATAAATATTATATTTCAAGCAATAGAGAGACTACAGATTATTTAGTGGGAATCTGGGACAATATTTATTTAACTGAAAAAGAGCAAAAAGTAGTTCAAGCTCTAAAATTATTAAAACCAAATACAGAACGTATAGGATTCTTTCAAAGTGAACAATATAATATCGTTAGAATAAAGTTTAGCGATTTAGAATATCCTATTCCTATTTCTAGTATGGGTGAAGGAATGTATCGTATCTTAACTTTAGCTATGTCTCTAGTAGCATCTGAAAATGGAGTTTTGCTAGTAGATGAAATAGAAACAGGCTTACATTATGAAGCGCAAACAGATATGTGGCGCTTAATTTTAGAAACTGCAAAAGAATTAAATGTTCAGGTGTTTGCTACTACCCATAGTTGGGACTGTATTGCTGCTTATCAAGAAGCTCTATCACAAGTAGAAGATTCATCTATCGGCAAGCTATTTCGTTTAGATAGTAAATATGGCAAATTACGCGCAGTTGAATATGATGCAGATGATTTAGAAATAGCTACTCGTGAAGGTATTGAGGTTCGTTGATGCCTAAACCTAGTAAAAAAAAGCTGATGCCACGGCAGTTGTTAGTCGAGGGGAATTCTGATAAGCAAGTTATAGAAGCATTATGTAAACGGCATCAGATGTCAGATTTATTTTCTTATATTTTTCCTAGTCGGGACGGTAGCGGTATTGAGTACTTGCTTAAAACTTTACCCGATCGTTTGAAGCAAGAAAACTTAGACACTTTGGGTATAGTAGTTGATGCCGATCTAGATTTTACTGCACGATGGCAAAGTCTTGTTTACCAGTTAAAAGAATTTGGTTACGATGAAATTCCCAAAGTACTGCCTGAAACTGGCTTAATCCATATCCAAGAGGCAAAACCAAAAATAGGCGTATGGATTATGCCTAATAATAAGCTACCAGGAATGCTAGAGGATTTCGTTCGCTATCTTATTCCCGCTGACGACAAGCTACAGCAGAAAGTCATCGCGTTATTAGACGAAATCGAAACAGAAGAACTCAATCCTTATTCTTTAACCCATCGTCCAAAAGCCCTAATTCATTCTTGGTTAGCACTACAATCAAAGCCAGGAATACCTATGGGTCAAGCAATTACGGCAAAGGCTTTATCTGAAGATAGCGCGATCGCTATTTATCTTTATTAATTGGCTTAACAATCTGTTTGATACTAACTCTTAATTCTTAAACCTACGCGGGATAGTTATTGAAAGAAAAGCGATCGCTACTCGTACTCAATAAAAACCATTAACGTGACGAGAAAAAACTAAAGAAATTTTTCAATTACATTTGCTAGTTGCTTTGTCCGATCGGGATCGGCAGATGTTTTCAGTAAAGAGATAAAATTATTGCAGATTTAGATGATTTAAGCTTACTTTTTTAGAAGATAGGTTATGAGTTCAACTAAAAATTAAAGATTTAGAACTTGCGCGGAATATCGTTAAAGGCAAAACCATCGCCTTTTTTTTCCCGCTTAATAATAGTTGCCAAAAGGCGATCGCCTTCGGGGATATATTGCTGATATTTGTATCTACTTATATTCATCTGAGGCTGACTGAGAATCTTACGCAAACAATTTTGTTGTTGGCTGGTTGAACCACGATTGATAATATCCTTGGCTCGATTTCCTCGATTGTCGGCGATAGTCAGAGATGCACCGCTACTAACTAAAAATTCGACTATTTCTTGACGAGAATTGCCTACTGCATACATTAGGGCAGTTTTGCCGTCTGGTGCTTGAGTATCGATCGCTGCACCGCTATCGAGAAGATGCATCATAATCTCTCGCTTATGCTCGATTGGTCGAGCGTCTTGGATGCCTAAGATAGCGCATTTCATTAAAGGCGTTTGACCATTTTTATCTAGTAGATTGGGGTCAGCGCCATTGAGAAGTAGCAGCTTGACTGTTGCGGGCAAACACCACAAAATTGCCGTTTCCAGAACCGTACGTCCGTTGCTATCGCGTAAATTGGGGTTAGCGCCGTATTTTAGTAGTAAACGTAGGTACTCTGGTTTTGCCGTAATTTTATAGGTCTTTTTCGGGCGATCGCCTATTTTCTGTAAAGGTAAGCTAAACCAGCTTTTTTCAAACGCCAGAAAGATTAGGGGTTCGCGATTTTGACCGACAATCCGCACATTAGGATTTACGCCTTTATTAAGAAATCGAGTAACGGCAGTTAAATCGTTTTTGGCTACCGCGTTTGCCAATTTTAATTCCTGTTTCTTCGCCCAAATACGGTTTTTGGCTACCGCATGATAGATTACCCAACTCACAAGTCCAAATTTAATCACTAGCATTAGATTAAAAATATTTTAGGAGATAGGATTGATAACTATCATCTGCGTTCAGCATTTATTAACGATTAAAGGCAAAAGTAACGGTTAAATAGCTACTCCTGACGATTGGGCGCTCGACCATAAAGATAGGTTAAATACCTCATCCGTCCACTCAGTTCTTCGTTAAACGCCTCTGCACGACAACGCCAACTCCAATTGCCCGTAGGTTGAGAAGGAGTATTCATTTTGGCATCCGTACCTAAACCTAAAATATCTTGAAACGGTAGAACAACAGTATTGCCAACCGAGCCTAAAGCCAACCGAATCATTGCCCAGTGGATGCCGTCATCCCCCACACAGCCAAGATAGTCAACTACATTTGCCTGAGCTTCTGGCGATCGCTCGTTAAACCAGCCGACGGTTGTATTGTTATCATGAGTGCCTGTATAGACGACACAGTTGCGATCGGTATAGTTAAAAGGTAGGAAACCGTTGGCGCGATCGTCATCGAAAGCAAACTGCAATATTTTCATCCCAGGAAAGCTAAACTCGTCCCGCAATGCTTCTACTTCAGGGGTAATTACGCCCAAATCTTCAGCGACGATGGGCAATATTCCGAGCTGCTTTTCTAGCAGTTGAAAAAACTTAGCCCCAGGCGCATTTAGCCAGGTGCCGTTCATTGCCGTATCTTCTCCTTGTGGCACTGCCCAGTATGCCTGAAAGCCTCGAAAGTGATCGATCCGAATGATATCAACGTATTCAAGGATCGCCTCAACTCTTCTAATCCACCATTTGAAGTCAGTTTTTTCTAGTTCTTCCCAGTTGTAAACAGGATTACCCCAAAGCTGTCCCGTTTCACTAAAATAATCTGGGGGAACGCCCGCCATCAATGCTGCTTCTCCTGTTTCTGAATCTAGGCGAAAGATCTCGCGGTGCGCCCAGACATCAACGCTATCATGAGCGACATAAATCGGAATGTCCCCAAATAGCTTAATTCCTCTTTCGTTGGCATATTTTTTCAGGTTCTGCCACTGACAGAAAAACTGGTATTGGACAAATTTATGAAAGAATATATCGTCAGCTAGTTTTGTTGCCCAATCTGCCATTGCTTGAGGCTGACGAGAGGCAATATCAGCAGACCATTGATTCCAGCCACTACCGCCATGAGCAGCTTTAAGAGACATAAACAAGGCATAGTCGCTCAACCAGTCATTTTGGCGGTTACAAAAACGGTTAAACTCTCCAGTCTCTTCTGTCGAAGCTTGAGATTTAAAGCGATCGCTTGCCTGACGCAGCAAAGGCATTTTCGTCTCGATTACCCCATCAAAATCCACTCGATCTAAAGGAAAATCTGGTAGGTGCTGTAGTTCTTCTAAAGTCAATAAACCCTGGTTGTGCAGAATTTCGGGGCTAATTAATAGAGGATTTCCTGCCAAAGCAGAATAAGATAGATAGGGGGAGTTGCCATAACCTGTCGGCCCTATTGGTAATATTTGCCATATTTGCTGGTCACTATTTGCCAAGAAATCGACAAATCGATATGCGTTCTCGCCCAAATCGCCAATCCCGAAACGGCTAGGTAGAGAAGTGGGATGAAGTAATACACCGCTAGCGCGAAAATCTAACATTTATATTTAATAAATCGAGTGTGATTTTTGTTTTAATGCTCCTGTGAAACCTTAGCTTTTTCAAGGCTTTGGTATCTGTCTAATTTACAAAAGTTTGGATAACGTTATCTAGCATTGTGTAACAATTTCCTTCTCAGATGTAGTCGATTTTTGGTAGCGTATATAGATCTAGAAAAAACAACCAAATTTAACAATAACCTTTTCCGAAGGTATATCCTTCAGGGCAACGGGTCAAAGACCCGCAGCGGTTTTGCGAGACAGCACGATCTTGAGGATTACATGAGGCGCTACGCCCCGTGAGGTGGGAAACTATCGCTTTTATCTCATGAAGTGACTGTCGCAGTTGTTTTACAAATTAAAACTTTATTTAAAGGTTTGCCTTCGGCTATCTTAATTTAGGAGAATCAAACAATGACTATTTTATTTCAATTGTCCCTAGTAGCTCTAGTACTATTTTCATTTGTGATGGTAATCGGTGTTCCCGTTGCCTATGCCTCCCCCCAAAACTGGGAGCAGTCTAAGTCTTTGCTCTATGTTGGATCGGGAATCTGGACTGTCCTCGTGATAGCGGTGGCAGTGTTGAACTTTTTTGTTATATAGACATTCAAGCTTCAATCGATTGGAAAATAGGCGCGATCGCATTATTTGAACGCGATCGCGAACTAGATCTTTAGTTTTTTTATCACTTTAAATTTTTTTGCTTTATGGCTGTTTTTGAGGGAACGTTTGCAGGAGACTTATCAAATCTGCGAATGGCGATCGTCATCGGTCGTTTTAACGATCTAGTCACGGAAAAACTTATTTCTGGCTGCCAAGACTGCTTGAAACGTCACGGTCTTAATGTCGAACCCGATAGCGGTCAGGTGGATTATGTCTGGGTTCCTGGTAGCTACGAAATTGCTATGGTTGCCCGACAGCTAGCCTTTGGGGGTCGCTATAATGCCGTTATTTGTTTGGGAGCGGTAATCAAGGGACAAACGCCTCATTTTGACTACGTGGCTTCAGAAGCAGCAAAAGGTATTGCAGCAGCTAGCTTCCAGACGGGCGTTCCCGTAATCTTTGGGGTTCTGACTGTAGATACAATGCAGCAGGCTCTAGAACGAGCGGGTATCAAGAGTAATTTGGGTTGGAACTATGCTCTTAGTGCGATTGAAATGGCTAGTCTCATGCAACAGCTAAACGCTTCTCCTTCCTCTGCCGTGCGAGGCGATCTACCTCCAGGCAGCGAGACGATCGCTTTACCCAAAGTTAGCGAACAGAACCTGTCTAATAGTTAATCTAAATCGTCACCAAATTGGTTTGCAACTCTAGCAATTTAGGACAAGGCATAAAAAACTAAGAATCCAAGACCAAAGAGAATGCTGAAGACCAAAAACTTAAATTCAAAGCTCATTATGGTCTTTTTGGCGCGACTAATATTTACGTCGTGAAACGCTGTATTGCGGCGCTGCTGTCTGATACTAGAGTATTTTTTTCGTACCTTATTTTTAGCAAGCAACAGCTCTAACTCTTCTGAATTGTGATGCTGTTTAGAAGTTGAGGAGGAGGTTGCACTGTTCTGGGCATAAACCGCTTGCGCTTTAGGTTTGACCTGAGTTGTCAAAGCGGTTTCTGCGTCTAAATTACTTTGTCTGAGTGATGACTCTAACAATTCCGACTTAAACGCCGAATATCCCTGATGTACGAGCTTAATCGACCACTGAAGTTCTTCGGCAGATACATTTTTTAGCAGGTAGCCTTTAGCGCTCGATGACATTGCTTTGCGTACGTAACTCTCTTCCTCGCAGCTGCTAAGTATGATTGTCTTAATCTGAGGAAACTTCTCGCCAATTTGGTTGGCAACGCTTAAACCATCAATCCCAGGCAAATTTATATCAAGTAGGACGACGTTTGGTTGACTAACTTCTATCTTTTGAATGGCTGTTTCCCCATCTTCAGCGAAGCCGACTATTTCAATTTCTGCCGAGTCCTCTAATAATGCTCTGATGCCTTCGCGAATAATGTTTTGATCGTCAACTATCAAGGTACGAATCATATAAATGCAGCTAGTGGGTAAAATAATATACTTATGAAATAAAGCTTTTAATAGACTAATATTTTACATTCGATTGGCATCATAAATCGACCGAAATTACTTTTAAATACAAAATTAATTCAACGTATACAAGATCGACAAGCAAAGCAGAAAATATGCAGGTTGTCGATTAAAAATACGCGGTGACTTCTAAGTACTTGCGTTTGATTTTTGACACGTAATCTTATGCAGAATAAAAGTTATGCAGGTTGACCGTCCAGGATCGAGACTTTAAAGATATTGACAGCGATCGCAATTCAGAGCCAATACGAGCTTCCCCAAGTTTGAGTAGGGACTAAATACTGCGAACAGAAAATAGTTCTCTACATATGCAATTTTGAAGAGTCGGGGTAGGAGCGGAATCAAAACCGATAGAATAAGTAAATCATTGACTACCGAGCGAAAACATATATGACTAGTGCTGCACCAGCAAAGACAGAGTACGAAGCAATCATAGGCTTAGAAACTCATTGTCAATTAAACACCGAAACCAAGATATTTAGTCGCGAATCAACCAAGTTTGATGGCGACAATCCCAATGCCAATATCTCGCCAATCTGTCTGGGCTATCCTGGAGTCCTCCCAGTCCTAAATGAGAAGGTCTTAGAATATGCTGTCAAAGCAGGATTAGCTCTCAACTGCGAAATAGCACCCTACAGTAAATTCGATCGCAAGCAGTATTTTTATCCAGACTTACCCAAAAACTATCAAATTTCCCAGTTCGATTTACCCATCGCCGAACATGGCTGGGTTGAAATTGAGATCGTTGAAAAACCCAATACTGAGCCAGTCCGCAAAAGAATTGGCGTTACCCGCCTACACATGGAAGAGGATGCGGGAAAATTGACCCACGGTGGTAGCGATCGCATTGATGGTTCGACCTACTCCCTAGTTGATTTTAATCGAGCGGGAATTCCTCTAGTAGAAATTGTCTCCGAACCCGACTTAAGAACGGGCAAGGAGGCAGCAGAATACGCTCAAGAAATTCGTCGAATCATGCTTTATTTAGGCATTAGCGATGGCAAGATGAACGAAGGTTCTTTGCGCTGTGATGTCAATATTTCGGTGCGTCCTGTGGGGCAAGAAAAGTTTGGCACGAAGGTCGAGATCAAGAACATGAACTCCTTTAGTGCAATCCAGAAGGCGATCGACTACGAGATCGAGCGTCAAATTGAGGCGGTAGAAAACGGCGAGCCAATTTATCAAGAAACTCGCCTCTGGGAAGAAGGCACACAACGCACTAAAAGTATGCGGATGAAAGAGGGTAGCAGCGATTATCGTTATTTTCCCGAACCAGATTTACCCCCAATTGAAGTAGCCAAAGAGCAGCTAGAAAGCTGGAAAGCCGAGTTACCAGAATTACCCCTAAGCAAACGTCACCGTTATCAATCAGAGCTGGGCTTATCGGCATATGATACTAGAGTTCTAACGGACGATCGCGCCGTTGCCGAATATTTTGAAGCTGCGATCGCTGCGGGTGCGGATACAAAGCAGATAGCAAACTGGGTGATGGGAGATATTGCTGCCTATGTAAATAGCAATAACTTGAAAATCACGGAAACCGAGCTAAAGCCCGAAATTCTGGCCGAACTGATTAGTTTGATTACGGAAGGAACAATTAGTGGCAAAATTGGTAAAGAAATTTTACCCGAACTATTGACCAAAGGCGGTTCGGCAAAAGCCTTAGTTGAGAAAAAAGGTTTGATCCAAATTTCCGACACGGGAGAGATTGAGAAGATGATTGATGAGGTAATCGCAGCTCATCCTAACGAGCTAGAACAGTTTCGCAACGGTAAAACCAAGCTTAGAGGTTTCTTCGTGGGACAGATCATGAAGAAAACTGGTGGACGTGCCGATCCTAAGCTGACAAATCAGTTGCTAGGCAAGAAGCTACAGGGCTAATTGAAGTAATACGATCGCTTTAATCTTGAAAGTAGAGATATTAAGTTTGGTATCTCTATTTTTTTGTTTATATTTAACAACTGTAATCTGTTCGAGTCTAGTGAGACTTCAGTTTTCCCAGTGATGCTTGCATGCGGATTGGCGATCGAGCTGCATAATCAGAAAAATCCTTCGTAACTAATTAATATAAGCTAAACAGCACACAAAGTATATTATTAGTTACTCTCTGGCACTATGAAATCTGCACTATTTAGTCTAGCGTTTATCGTCAATATTGTTACAGCCTCGGCGATCGCTCTGCAACCTGCAAATGCAGACACTTTTGAAGAACAAGAAGTCGCTCAAGAAAACATGATTGCGATCGCAGTTCCCTATCACAGTGGACATAATTTAGTTGTCATCGAACAGATACCAGGCAAGGATAAATGTTGGGCAGAACAAGGAACTCCTGCCGTTGCCGTCGAACCTCTATTGATGAATTTTGATTTTTCTGGTCACTGTCGTCGAGCGACAGACACCAACGGTTATTCCCTAATCATAAATGGTGAGTCAAAAAGTTCTGATTATCTACTAGAAATTGTCGAACAAAATAAAGAATTAGTTTTAGTTGCTACCCAAAGAGATGCCGATAAGTCCCCCATAACTATAGGCAGAACTCGCGGCAAAAGTGATGGATTTGTCAAAATTTTTCTAGACAAAGGCTGGCGCTTTACCAAACGCTCTTACCAAGGAAAAGAACTATCGCATTTCCACTTTAGTGGCAACACTGCCCAAGCAAACTAAGAAGTTTGTAATTGACTAATAAATGGGCTGCACCATTGCCGAATGTGACTTGGCGGTGGTGTTTTGCTTTGGAGACAATTTATACATAGAAGCGATGAAGGTAAGAAATAGTAATGTTCAGATCGAACAGAATACGAGCTAATCAAATTGATGTATCTATACCCGTTTTAACCTGGAGTAAACTTCTGTATATTGCTGCGCCTTTACAAAGAGAATAAGAGACTGTTAACTATTTTGTATGCTACAAAGAGCATGTTTTAGACAACTCTCCCCTCACAAAACTTTCGTAAGTGAGTTAGGCAATTGCATCATTCCCCAACAAAACTAGAACAGATGTCCGTTAAGCCTCAAGCGAATATTTTTTTTTCTCGCCTTATTTTTTACAGCCAGTTATGTCTAATTCTATTTTTAAGCATAATTATTGTTACATCTGTTTTGCAGTGGATGCTGTTTCCCTCAGAGATTTTAGCTGGTTCGACTCAGCTAGTTAACGGTAGTTTGATTAATCGGGGTGCAGTCATTCATCGGGATTTCTGGTCGAAAGAAACGCCGTTAGTTTTCTATCTTCACAGTTGGGCTTTTTTGATTTTTGGCGAGACGGTAATTGCGAGTAAAGCAATTGGCATAGCTGCATTTATTTGTATATTTGTTTGCTTTTACTATTATTACCGAGGACATAAACGCCATCCAGCACTAACTACTATTCTTTTAGTCTTGCTGGCTGGTTATTTTATGCTGTTCGGTCTGGTACAGCCAAAATGGATTGCCTATTCTATATCTTTCACCGCATTCATTGTCTATTTAATCGGTTGCCAAGCAAGCCAAAACGAGCGTCAGGCAGATATTCTTTTGGTACTGTCAGGAATTATGACGGGACTAGCGATTCTGGCAAAATTAAACTGCGGTAGCTATATTTTTGTTGGTATTATCTGCGGACTGTTTAACGAACTGTTGATTAGCGATCGCCAGAAACGACATCTATTAAAAATAGTTTATTTTATTCTTCCTGTTATTACCTGCCTGGGTCTATATTTAATTGCTCATCTAAACCATTTACCCGAACTTATCGATCAGGTAATAGTTTTTCCTGGCAATGAATTAGGTCAACATCGCATTATTTCTTTAGCCAACCGCAATGATGATTGGGATGAATTGCTAGAAGACTTTTGGGCGGTTTACTTAACTTTAACTTTTCCCCTAATTTGGTTTCATCTTCAGTTGCTCAAGCTCCCCAAACAGATCTGGTATCGGACTTTTACGCCTCTATTTATGGCGATCGCCATTACGCCGCTTTTATGGTGGGCTGAGTTTCAGACTCCTAATCTCTTGCCAAAGCTCTTTATTCTGCCCCTAATCGGCATTTTTGTTTGCCAGTTTGCAGGGCGATCGATTGCTACACCGCAGTTTGCCACAGTCTGCACCTATTCTTTTTTCCTCCACTATTTTCTCAGTCGTGCAGACAACAACCATTTTTCGCCTCTGTTCTTTTTTATCCTAGTTTTAGTTATTGATGAACTGTTTAACTATCGCCACTATAAAATTCCTAAAATCTATTTTTATAGCCTTTTATTCTTGCTGACCTATCAACTATTCTCCGCTCCCTGGGATAAGATCGGAGCTAAATTTATCGATCTAGATAAAATGGCTAATTCGGCGCAGGTTTTGCAATTAAAAGATACCTTAATGGCTCAGGGTGATTCAAACTTTTTAATGTCAGCCGACCTTCCTCTATCAGAACCCGAAGCCAAACTTTATGATAACCCCGATGAATTAGCTGCCCTACAGTTTGTCCATCAGCGTACGACTAAAAATAATTATGTCTACATTGGCGTAACAGATCACGCACGGGTTTATATATCCAACATCAAGCCATATTGGGAATTAGGTCGAAAAGTCGGCGTGAGTAACTACACTCTAGAGCCAGGATTGACTACTGAACCAGCAGTGCAAGATAAAATGATCGCTCAACTAAAACAGAATAATGTTAGGTGGATTGTTCTCTGGTCGCAGCCTGAACCAGAACTAGACTTCAAAACCAGAAATTATCTCGGTTCGGACTTATTAGATCGATATATAGAGCAGAACTATTCTTTAGTTAAACAAATTGGTGACTACTGGATTTATCAGCAGTCTGATTAGTTAGTTAGTTTATTATTCACTACTTGCCATAAAGCGATCGCTATAAACCTTTAACAATATTCTTACGGGGATTAAACTGCTCTAATTCCCTTAACTTTTCATATAGCTCTTTTTCGGCGGAACTAATTTCTTTGGGGGCGACTATTTGAATTTCCACTAGCTGATCCCCTCGATTACCAGACTTGTCAAAGTAACCTTTATTTGCCAAACGCAACCTCTGACCCGATCGCACACCGTTGGGAACGCTGACTTTAACCAAACCATCGATAGTCGGCACTTCGATCGCACTACCGAGAATTGCTTCGGTGGGGGTAACGGGAATTTGGCAGTAAATATTTTCTCCCTGAATCTCAAAATAGGGATGACGGGCAACGGTAATCTTCAGATATAGATCTCCTCCCTCAATACCCTGTCCCTGGAGACGAATTCGCCGACCGTTAGCGATCCCCTGGGGCATGTCAACCTCCAAAGATCTGCCGTCTTCTAAACGAATTTTTCTTTTTCCTCCGCGATAGGCTTCATCAAGCCCCAGAGTCAACTTAGCTTCAATATCACGGCGGGCGGGGCGACGAACTACCCTTTCTACCTTAGTCTTACCAGGGCGATAGTCTTGGGGGTCTACTCGGCGCTGACGCTGTGCTGTTGCCCCTCCCCTGGCAGCAGTATTGTTGCTGCGTCCAAAATTGCCGATACCGCCTTTGAATGCTTTGCGACTAACCGATTGGTCGTATTGAACCCGCCGAGTCTGGTCTGATAAAACTTCGTAAGCTTCGTTAATATCCTTGAACTTTTCTTCAGCAGCTTTATTGCCCAAATTTCTATCTGGGTGATATTTAATTGCCAAGGTGCGATAAGCTTTCTTAATTTCACTACTAGAGGCGCTTTTGGTTACGCCTAGCATTTCATAATAGTTACGCACTTCCTGCATATCTCAGTTGTTGGTTGATTGTTTATTTCAAGATTGGCGATCGCTTTTTAGAAGCATTCTTAGAACCACTCATCATCGTCATCATCCCAGTCATTGCTATAGGAGTCATTGCGGGGAGGATTACGACTATTGTTGGAGTCTTGGGGGGGATAGTTGTTACGGCTATCACGGCGGGTTCTTGGAGCTTCCCGACGGGGGGGATTGCGATCGGGATTGCCATAAGGATCGTCACTATAGCTGGGGCGACGAGATGGATTATCGTAGCCTCGATTGGGAGCGGGTTCTGTATATCCACCTCCACGACGAGGCTGGCTGTCATAGCCGTAACCATCATTGCCATAGCCATCATTACCATAGCTAGGGCGACGGGACGGATCGTCATAACCGCCGACCGCATCGTTGCCATATCCAGCAGCAGGTCGATCTACCCCGCGACTGGGAGGATAACCATAGCCATCATTAGCCCCAGCACCTCCCCCAGGATTGCCGTAATAGTCTGTCTGTCTTGGATCGTAGGAATAGTCCTCGACGTATTTATCGTCATCATCACCCAAAAAGGTTTTCTTAATTGCCCCCAAGAAGTCTTCTTCTTCCTCGTCGTCATACTGAAGACGAATCTCGCGGTTCAACTCATAGAGAGTGTCCTGCAAATCCCCTTCCGCGCGATCGAGACTTCTCTCGTCATTCTGCTCTAAACTTTTGAGAATTTCTTCGCACAGCACGTCAATCCGACGACGATAATAGCTAGCAAACTGGCTGCCAAAATCAAGGGTGACTTCTTTCAACTTGCGCTGCGCCTGATCCGTTAAAGCCTTGGCGCGATTGCGTTTCTCTACTCTTTCTCTTCGTGCGCGATCTTCCTCGGCAAACTTATCGGCTTCGGAGATCATGCGATTAATTTCGCTGTCGCTGAGGGTAGAAGCACCTGATACGGTAATGCCCTGCTCTCTACCAGTAGTTTTATCCCTGGCTGTCACCTGCAAAATGCCGTTAGCATCGATGTCAAAAGACACCTGCACTTGCGGAACGCCTCTAGGGGCGGGAGGAATACCTGTTAACTTGAATCGACCCAAAGATTTATTGCCGTTCGCCATTTCTCGTTCTCCCTGAAGAACGTGGATTTCTACTACGGTTTGATTATTTTCCCCTGTAGAATAAATATCAGAACGACGAACGGGAATAGTCGTGTTACGGGGTAGTAGCTTATTCATCAGCCCACCGATTGCTTCTAAGCCCAAAGATAAAGGAGTTACGTCTAGCAAGAGAATATCTTTGACTTCGTTAGTCATAATCCCCGACTGGATAGCTGCGCCGATCGCGACCACTTCATCGGGATTGACGTTTTGATTCGGTTCTAGATCGACGTAGCTACGAACCAGATCCTGCACCATGGGAATGCGAGTCGAACCGCCTACGAGTACCACTTCGTCAATATCCATCGGTCCTAAGCCCGCATCGGAGATTGCCCGCTTGAGAGGACGGCGCAAACGACTAACCAAATCCCCACACAGTTCTTCAAACTTAGCTCGATTGAGCTTGATTTCGATATGTTTTGGTCCATCTTCGGTGGCGGTAATAAAAGGAAGATTAATTTCCGTAACGGATAAATTAGATAGCTCTATTTTGGCTTTTTCTGCTGCTTCGGTCAGTCTTTGTAGTGCCTGGCGATCGACTTTCCGCAGATCCACACCTTCCTGTTCCAAAAATTGTTCTGCTAGCCAATTCACAATCCGACGGTCAAAGTCATTTCCCCCTAGCTGTGTATCACCACTAGTAGATTTAACCTCAAATACACCATCGCCAATATCGAGAATCGAGACATCAAACGTACCACCACCCAAGTCAAACACCATGATCGTCTGGGGACGACGCTGATCCATTCCATAAGCCAGGGCTGCTGCGGTAGGTTCGTTAATAATCCGCAATACATCTAGCCCCGCAATTCTGCCTGCATCTCTAGTTGCCTGACGCTGAGAATCGTTAAAATATGCAGGTACGGTAATTACTGCACCCGTAATCGCCTCTCCCAAATAACGCTCTGCTTCTTCCGCCAGCTTGCGTAAAATCATTGCCGAAACTTCTTCGGGGGCAAATTCCTTTTTAAGCTTGGGACAGCGAATTTTGACGTTGCCCAATTCGTCTCGCTTGATAGTGTAGGGAACTCGCTTTGATTCTGGCTGTAGTTCGGCGTACTGACGACCAACAAATCGCTTTACGCCGTAAAAGGTATTCTCTGGATTCAAGACGCTTTGCCGTCTTGCCAGTTGCCCGACGACTAGTTCTCCATCCTTATTAAAGCCAACTACAGAGGGGGTAGTTCGCATTCCTTCTGAATTGGCAATTACTGTAGGCTTACCGCCTTCCATGACTGCGACTACAGAGTTAGTTGTTCCCAAATCAATGCCGACTACTTTGCCCATATGTGTAATAGTCTCCTAGAATCGTTCCCCAAAATATATATAGTACGCGGTTTTAATTTGCTTTGGCAGCTTAACACCATGTAGTGAAATTGTTAATTCCCTTTAGTTTACTTCAATTAAATATAGAGGCTGAGAGTTGGGAGTCAAGAGGGAGGAGTATTAAGTAAAGAGTAAGAAGTATCAATTAGGGGTGTATTGCAATATGCCAGTGCAGAAGTAAAAAATAATCGGTAACTAACGACCAAAGAACCAGTAAATTAAGACAAAAGTCTCTCACTCCAAGCACACAATGATTTATTTAGATTCCGCGATTTTAGAAGATGCTCGAACAGCCGTAGCGATGGGTTGGGTCAAGGGCATCACCACTAATCCCACCCTATTGAAAAAGAGCGATCGCACTCCTGAAGACTGTCTAAAACAGCTATCGGCAATCTGCCCAGGAGAATTATATTATCAACTTTGCGCTACGGATTTTGACAGCATGATTCGAGAGGGACATCGCGCAGCCGAGATTATTGGAGAGAAGTTAGTCTTGAAAATTCCCGCCACGGAGTTGGGCTTTCGAGTTACAGCCCACTTATCAGCAGAAATAGACTGTTCCGTTACGGCTATCTATAGTCCCGCCCAGGCTGCGATCGCTAGCGAAGCGGGAGCAAAATATGCGATCGCCTATGTCAACCGCGCTACAAGATTATTAGGCGATGGTTTAGAGCTAGTGCGAGGAATGTCCCAGATACTTAAAGACAGTCAAACTGAAATCCTGGCAGCCAGTATAAAATCTCCGACCGAAGCAGCAGCAACCCTTCAAGCAGGAGCAGATCGCCTAACCGTACCGATGAATATTTTACGAGCAATGACTACCCATGAGCTATCTGACAAAACTGTAGCTGAATTTGCCGAGAGTGGTATTGGCATCTCTATGGCTTGGTAGCTTAGATAAGTTCTTGCGCCATTGACTGAAATATTTCATTGACGAGATCGCCAGTCTTTGCCGACGTTGTATACACCCCTAAAATCCTTTTGGAGGTTTGAGACTGATAATTTTCAACTATTTTGGCTAGTTTTTCTGCAGGGATTAAGTCAGCTTTATTCAAAGCAATAGCTGTCTTTCCTTGGGGATTAATTTTCCAAAAAAGCTGGAGGTGCTGGCTCAAATTTTTAATCGTGTCCGTTCTACTAAGGTCGGCAACTATAATTGCTCCACTAGCACCCTTGAGATAGCTAGGAGTAATAGATTTAAATTTGGTGTTGCCTTCTAAGTCCCAGATTAGAAGATTTATTTGCTGAAGATCGAGTTCGGTTTTAAGGCTAACGGATTTACGAGAAACCTTAACTCCCACCGTTGAAAGGTAGCGATCGCTAAATTTATCTTCGATAAAACGGCGTACCAAACTGGTTTTACCGACATTAAAGTCTCCTAATAGACAAATTTTTTTGGTAATTGTGGACATTAAATACAGTTTTATTGAGAGTTCAAAGGCATAAATGGTTCAAAACTCACATATCGTTTCGACCATGCTGCTCGATCTTCATCTTTTTTAGCCAAAGACAGTGAATTGCAGCTATTTATTAGTCTACTAGACTCAATTCCTCTAGCAGTCAAAGTAGCCTTCACATTGTCGCAGCGTTTCTTGCTAAGTATTTGATTAATTACAGCAGCACCTACACCGTCACTGTGACTAATTAGTTTTAAATGCACCTGTGGATACTGTTGCATAATATCGGCCACAGCCTCGATTTTGGTCATATTATCGGCATTTATCTTACTCGAACCCGAATCAAAATAAAGGCGTTGAGCGATAATCGGTAGCTTTTGAGTCAGATTTAATATTACTCGATTTACTCCTGGTATTTGACTAAACGCTTGAGTAATAGTTTGTTGAGTAGAACGATCCCAAACAAATCCTGTAATAGTTAGCGTTTTAGCCTGATAAACTGCCTCAATCGCCACTTTTGAGTCTCGATCGAACAAATTTGTCAATCTTTGAATTTCTTCAGCAGTCTGGCTGGGATTTACGGGAACATCAACCGTTAAGATCTGATTATCTAGCTGAAGCTCATTTTGTAAGGCAATTTGCTGTAGCAGAACCTCGGCGCGATCGCGATGATACTGGCTGGGAACTCGACCCGTAACGATTAATTTTCCCTTGCTTACCTGGGGTTCCAAGCGGTATATCGATAGTTCTGGAGCAGCATTTAATTCAACCGCAGCCGTTTGTTCGATTCTTTGGGCTACTCTGGCACGATGCCCAGCTGTCCCCCATGGGACACATATTACTAGGAGGATCAGAATCAGTATCCAGAGTAAGGTTGATGGAGATGATTTGCTAGACTTGGCTTTATTCTCCTCGGTTAGCTGCTCCAATTCAGCTCTTACACCAAGAGGAACATCCGCCAAATTGCCGTCAAATTGTTGTATTTCTTCATCATATCTCAGCACAATTTCCCCCAACACTCGACGAATCTTAGTAATAAATTCCTTGGGTGGTTCTCCAGCCACAATTACTGCTAAATAGCAATATCCTGCAGCCTCTAAAGGAATCTGCCAGCCACCATAGTCGATAGAATCTAATTCAGAACCCGAAACAATGCAGTCATTTGCAAAGCTCCTAATTGCGGTTAACATTCCCCCCAGCATTTCCGAGTCCAGATGCTTTTCTCCTGGAAGTTGGATCTCTTGAATCACTAACCCCGAATCTTTGGCAATTAAGAAGATAGCTCGGACACGATAGCCGATGGACTCTTTAAAAATTAGCTCCGCTTCCGATACTCCCTGGGCCTTTGCTCTAAATTTTCGCTTTACTCCTTCCAGGCTTAGGGTACTCTCAATCTTGCTGTTAATCTCCTGCACGACCTCAACCATATATTTAGAGATAGTGCTGCCGATTACAGGATAAAGCGCATCCACCATCGCATCTTTTTCTGATTCTATTTGCGCTTTAATTGCCTTACCCATTTCTGGGCCAAGAGTTCGGGGAATTGCCTCTTCATCTAGGAGAATCTGTTCTCTAATTGACAGGGCAATTTCAGGAGCGATCGCTTTAGCAATGGCTTCAGGATTGGACTGAATCCCCGACTCGATCGCTGCGGGTAAAATTCTGGCGATCGCCCTAGCAATCTCTTCCATAGTCGGAGGCTGCGGTTTTTCTGGGACAACAGGGACGACTGCCTTGTCTGCTTTGTCTTGCTCGATCAATTCTTCAACTAGATTTTCAATCTGCTCCCAATCAGATGGATCTAGCTTTTGATTATTAGCTAAATTTGAGGAGTGGGTCGGCTCAAAATTCATGGATATCATAGATACTTCAATAGTTAGGATCGCTCGCTTAAAACGCTGTTTCTACAATTACATCTATAACCGCGTACCTACTGTACGAGAGTGACTAAAGAATTGGATCGAAAGCTACATTGATTTGAATTTGACCTCTGATATTTCAGAGTTGCCACGTCCCTTGAGCAAAGCATTTTCTAGATTCTGCTCTGCTTGTTTGAGAATATTGCGACTGTCCGTCGTCTCTGTAGGATCGACCACAACCCCGCCTACAGTCATTTTAAGCGGTAAGAAAACCCCATCCGCTTTTTGGAGAGGAGATTCGGTCACACTATTTTGGAGGTAGCTTATATATCTGCTCACTTCCACTCCCTTTAAATTTAAAGCGAGGCTGATAAATCTTCGGCGTTCTGTGATACCCAGAAAGCTGTCGGGGGCGATCGCTTTTTTTAGTCTTTTAGCGATCGCTTTATAGACTGCATTTTCGCTACCAACATCAGCAATGCTACGATTGGATTTGACTGGCTCTACGGCAACAAGCATGACCACAAGGGAACCATAGCGAGGATTTTGAGCCTGTAGCTGTAGCTGCTGTAATAGATGGTCTGCAAGCCTAATAGTCGAATCTTTCTTCAATACTCCCGTAACCTCATCGGTCAAAGAGAACGCCTGTAATGTTTCCTGTAACGCTTCTTGCTGGGCAATGCCGAACTGCTCCTGCTCTAAAGTAGCTTGATTTTTGGCTTTTAGCTGGCGCTGCAATTCTTCAATCTTGTGCTGCTGCTGGGAGTTTTGCCAGCCCCGCTTGAGAATAGTCGGCAAAGATAGCAACATGCTGATGATAATTCCCAATCCCAAAGTAACCATTAGAACAATGGCTAGAGACTGTTCTAGCTGCCACAAACCAAAATTAATAGTTATTATTACGGTGTTTTGCAGGGCAAACAGCACCGCTGCAATCGCCATAATCAGACCAATAATTACTAACAAAACCATAGCGTCAATTTGTTCGAGTCTAAAAAATTTAGAGTTATCCCCGTTATTTTATAATTTGCCCATTTTATCGGCGTAGATCGAAACTAACTCCCAAGCTTTCGGCTTAGAGCCAGAAGAATCAAGATATAATCAACAGGGTGTAGCTGTTTTAAAAATTGACTCTTATGAATAATAATCCTATGACCAATGCTTTCTTTTTTGGTAGAGCTTTAGCGGAAGTCATGAGCGAAAAGCTGGAAGAATCTTTTACCAACACGATGAGCGATTTGGGTAAATTTGATGCCGAACAGCGAGAAAACCTCCGAAAACTGATGGAAGAGGTACAGCTAAGAGCCGAAAGAGCAGCAGGTACAACTACTTATCCGACGAGTAACAGCAGCAATGGTAGCACTGTCAGTAGCAGACCGTCTCCCACCTATACCAGCGTTAATATCGATACGAGCAGCACAAACTCAGACGATCTACAAACAATGCTGGATCGACTCAGAGCAGAAATAGCTACTCTCAGATCGGAATTAAATAAACATCGCAATTAATACAAATCTTATTGGGCTTAATTACAGCACTAGCAAAGCCTGCTTGTCTGCTTTCCTTAGATAAAGTCGAGCAGTAGCCAATTGGATTCCCAAATCTATTTCAGCTTTTTGACCAATAAGTCGCTACTATTTAGATTAGTTAATCTTAGTTAACCAGATAACATAATAATTAATTTTTTGTAATAATTCTGTGTCTCCTGCCTTTCCCGAACCAAATTCAATGGATTACGAGCCAACCCAGACCGATCTAGGTCTGTCGGTTGCGACTGAACCACCTCAGCCGTACGAGAAAGATATGGCAATGCCGATTTCTGATAAGTCTTATCGTTGGAATCGCCCCAAGTATTCTCGTAACCGTCGTCGTTTAGACATTTGGGTATTTGCTTTTTCATTTTTGTATCGTAACTGGCGCGACAAGCGCAAGTGGTCGTACGTTGGCGGGTTCACTGCTGAAAAGCAGGCAGCCAGACGCAGAAAGCAGGCTGTTTGGATTCGCGAAAACTTCCTCAATTTGGGACCGACGTTTATTAAACTAGGTCAGCTTTTTTCCACTCGCGCCGATTTGTTTCCCATCGAATATGTTGAGGAGTTATCAAAGCTGCAGGATCGAGTTCCTGCTTTTGATTACGAGCAGGTAAAAGAAACTATCGAAGCTGATTTTGCCAAGCCCATCGATAAACTATTTTCTAGTTTCGATCCGATTCCTCTCGCAGCAGCCAGCTTAGGGCAGGTACACAAGGCAAGGCTGTTTAATGGTGAAGATATTGTTGTCAAAATCCAGCGACCAGGATTAAAACAGCTTTTTACTATCGATCTAGCGATACTGCGTCAGATTGCCCGCTATTTCCAGAACCATCGGGAGTGGGGCAAAAATCGCGACTGGATGGGGATTTATGATGAATGCTGCCGAATTTTGTGGGAAGAAACAGATTATTTATTAGAAGGACGCAACGCCGACACCTTTCGGCGTAACTTTCGGGGTGAAGAATGGGTTCGAGTTCCCAGAGTCTATTGGAAATATGCTTCTCCTAGAGTCCTAGCGCTAGAATATCTGCCTGGAATTAAGATCAGCCATTACGAGGCGATTGAGGCTGCTGGTCTAGATCGTAAGGTCTTAGCTAGGCTGGGTGCGAAAGCCTATCTCCAGCAGATTTTAGGCGGTGGTTTTTTTCATGCCGATCCTCACCCAGGCAACCTTGCCGTTAATGCTGACGGAGCGCTGATTTTTTATGATTTTGGCATGATGGGGCAAATCGAAAGCAATATCAGAGAAGGTTTGATGGATACCTTAGTTGGTGTAAGTCAAAAGAGTTCTGAGAAGGTCGTTAATTCTCTAATAAAGCTGGGTGCTTTAGTTCCAACGGGAGACATGAGTTCGGTCAGGCGATCGATTCAGTTTATGCTGGATAACTTCATGGATAAACCTTTTGAAGAACAGTCGGTGGATGCCATTAGCGAAGATCTTTATGAGATTGCCTATGGACAGCCGTTCCGCTTTCCTGCCACCTTTACTTTTGTAATGCGGGCTTTTTCGACTCTCGAAGGAGTAGGCAAAGGTCTAGACCCTGAATTTAACTTTATGGAAGTCGCTCAACCCTATGCGATGCAGCTTATGACTAACAGCAATGGCTCAAATGGCAACACTATCTTTGACGAATTAGGTAGACAGGCTGCTCAGGTAGGAACGGCTGCTCTGGGTTTGCCAGGGAGAATTGACGACACAATAGACAAGCTAGAACGGGGAGATCTGCGGGTTCGCGTTCGTTCTCTCGAATCAGAGCGCGTTATGCGTCGCTTGAGTGCCATCCAGCTAGGGACAAACTATACTGTTTTATTAAGCGCGTTATTGATCTGTGCTACTTTACTGCTGGTCGGTGGATTTGAGCTGTTTGCGGGGATTGCTGGGGGAATTGCCCTCGTGCCTGGCTGGGCATTGCTGCGAATATTAAAACGTCTCGATCGCATTGACCGTATGTACTAAACAGATATCATGAGTTAACGGCATAGTATAATGCTGTTCGCAATGAATGCGAATTCGTCATTTTGCGACGAAACAATCTTTGATTTTTATCATACAGACTATATAGTTTATGAAGCGTCAATTTATAGGTCTTACGGACACAGGTGTTGTAAGAACAGCCAACCAAGATAACTACTTTGTTGATGATGAGCTGGGGCGTTTCTTTATTGTCGCAGACGGTATGGGCGGTCATGCTGGAGGCGAAGAAGCAAGTCGGATTGCTACAGAAGTAATTTATGATTATTTAAAACAAAATTGGGATTCTCCCTTAGACTCGACGGTGCTTTTAAAAGAAGCAGTTACTAAGGCGAACCAGGGAATTATTGCCGATCAAAAGAATCATCCCGAAAGAGGAGATATGGGAACTACGGTAGTAGTGCTTATTTTCCGCGACGAGCAGCCGCTATGCGCTCATGTGGGCGATTCTCGACTATATCGTCTTCGAGGTTCTCATCTAGAACAAATTACCGACGATCACACCTGGGTAGGCATGGCGCTAAAAAAAGGCGAGATTGATGCCGAACAGGCAAAGTTTCATCCCTGGAGGCACGTTTTATCTCAATGTTTGGGACGAGAAGATCTGCAGCGCATTGATATTCAAGAATTTGAAGTTAAGTCAGACGATCGCCTGTTGATCTGTAGTGATGGCTTAACCGAAGAAGTCGCAGACGGACAAATAGAAACAGCCCTAACCAATCTGCAATCTTGTCAAGAAACAGCCCAAGAACTAATTGATGCCGCCAAAGCAGCAGGCGGTTCTGATAACATTACTATAGTTATAGTTAAACAAGAATAATCGAATTATCCTCTCACATCGTTTGAGAGTTCGCCGTTAAAACTTAATGCTTGCCGAAATAAAAGACACCGCTAAAAAATTTACCCCTCGATTATTAGAAATTCGTCGTCACCTTCACGCCCATCCCGAACTGAGTGGAGAAGAGCATCAGACTTCTGCCTATATTGCAGGCGTTTTATCTTCTTGTGGTTTGAACGTCCGAGAATCTGTTGGTAAAACGGGGGTAGTTGGCGAGCTAGTTGGTCAGGGAAGCGATCGCCGTACCTTAGCAATTAGGACGGACATGGATGCTCTACCGATTCAAGAGCATATAAGCCTAAACTTTGTTTCTAGCAATCCTGGAATAATGCACGCTTGCGGTCATGATGTTCATGCTACTTTAGGCATGGGGACGGCAATGGTGCTGTCTCAATTATCGGACAGTTTGCCAGGGAACGTACGCTTTCTGTTTCAGCCAGCCGAAGAAATTGCTTTAGGAGCAAAGTGGATGGTCGAAGATGGGGCAATAGAAGGTATAGATGCTATTTATGGAGTGCATGTTTTTCCCTCAATTCCCGCCCGTCAAATCGGCATTCGCTATGGCGCTCTGACTTCTGCTGCCGATGAGCTTGATATCGTTATTTTAGGCGAATCGGGACATGGTGCGCGTCCCCACCAGGCGATCGATGCAATTTGGATTGCTGCTCAGGTAGTTACTAGCTTACAACAGGCAATTAGCCGTACTCAAAATCCCTTACATCCAATCGTCCTGTCAATCGGTCAAATTAACGGTGGGAGAGCGCCTAACGTCATTGCCGATCGCGTGCAAATGAAGGCTACTGTGCGATCGCTACATCCCGAAAGTCATGCTAATCTACCCGAGTGGATCGAAAATATCGTTCGGGGAGTATGCCAAACCTACGGCGCTAAATATCAGGTAGATTATCGTCGAGGCGTACCTTCGGTTCATAATGATGATAATCTTACCCAGATTATTGAGTCGGCAACCCGTGAAGCTTGGGGCGATGAAAGCGTACAAATCTTGCCCGAACCCTCTTTGGGCGCAGAAGATTTTTCTGTATATCTCGATAATGTACCTGGCTGTATGTTTCGTTTGGGAGTTGGGCATACTAGCAAAAGAAACTATCCTCTTCACCATCCTAAGTTTGAAGTAGACGAAGATGCCATTCTTACAGGAGTAGTCACTATGGCTTATGCTGCCTATAAATATTGGCAGAGCGCGTAGGCGAAGATGGGGAGATAATTTGCAGGATGGGTAAAGCGATCGCTTTACCCATCTATTGTCATAAATCTGTACTTGATTCGATATTCAATTGGGTAGATCTATTTAGATTCCGCCCCTCTAGTTTATCAAACGAGAAAGTTTGCCGAATCAATTTGTTTAAATTGTTTGTTTAGGCAATACAGATACAGGCAAAAGTCATAAACAAGAGACAAATACCATACATTGCCAGCAGTAATAGCCACTGCCCTTTACTGATAAAACTGAATTGCTTAACTGTCTTACTAAATCTCGCCTTTATCTTCGAGACAAAAGTATATTCCGAACTATCGACTGCTATAAGCTCTAAATAATATTTGGATTCAATCGATTTATTGGACATTGCTTAGATAATTTTGTTAACTGCTGATGCAGCTTATTTGGTATTTTGGCATTAAAGAAACACCACCTATAATGTAACGACTTGTAAAGCAAGTGTCTAGCAATATAAATATTTAAATAACGATTCAAACAGCAACAGTTAGCCGATTTACGATAGCTAGCTTCAACTGAGCTTTAAAATGCAGGCTATTTTAATTAACTTTGGATTAAGTGAGCGAAAAAATACGCAGGAAACAGACAGGTAGATATCATCTAGGTAATAATATGTAGATGAATATACGTAAAAGACTCCTTTGTATTTATGTTAGATAATATTTTCTCTTCAAAACTGTTAAACGTAGTCATTATCGAACCTAGTAGACAGCAGGGAAGACAGCTATATCAATTAATAAAAACTCAAAGACCAAATCTTAAGGTCATCTTGCTGGATAATTCAGAGCAAATTTTTTCTTTGATGTACGGAGAGATGAATATTGATATCTTGTTTTTTGATATTGAGGCAGAATCCGACACCGACAATCTAGCTTTGTTTAAAGCAATATCTCCTGATAGCAGCGTGATTCATTGGAGTGATTATCATCATCCTGAAGTGATTGAGCTGCTATATTCGATGGGAGTAAATTCTTTTTGCACTAAAGAAAGTGATGCCGAAATAGTTTTAGAGGCAACAGATTTAGCCGTTAATTATCCCCAATCGCTCTACCTCGATCGCAAGCTGCACAAATGCCTACCTCTACTGCAAAGCTAAGCTGGCTAAAATCACAACATGGTATAAGTGAAATTTGCGGATAAATTATCATCATGTCCGATCTATTTGCCGAACACAAGAATCAGCTTACAGAGCTAATTGCTAAATATGGTCAGCAGGTTGACTTTCTGACCATTCGTTTAGAACAGGCAGCCGAAACAAACATTCTCCTGCGTTCGGGTAAAATCGAAACTCTAAGTGAAGGCATTGCTATGGGCGGACAGGTAAGAGCCTGTTTTCGGGGAGGATGGGGATTTTCAGCATTTGACGATCTGACGAGCTTAATTGCCAGAATTGAAGAAGCGATCGCTGCTGCGAAGATAGTAGGTAATTCCCAAACGATTCTTGCCCCAGTAGAGCCGATCCAAACCATTTGCCATGTACCCCTTCAGGGCAGAGACCCTAGGAACGTTTCCTTAGCTGATAAGAAAGCCCTGTGCGATCGCTATGATGAGTTACTGCGGGGATATAATGACTGCCTGACTACCACTAGCGTTAGCTATGGCGATAGCACTCAAAGAATTATAATGGCTACTTCTGAAGGCAGCCTCATCGAGCAATCTTGGTCGGATATGGAAATGCGCTTTTCGGCAACTGCCAGAAAAGATAATGCGATCCAAACAGGCAGAGAAACGACTGGTTCTCGTCAGGCTTACGAAGATTTGAGTAATCTAGACACTCAGGTAATTGGTGCAGCAGAGAGAGCGGTGAATGCCCTGTCTCTGCCTAAAATTAAGGGTGATATATATACGATAGTTATCGATCCTATTTTAACAGGGCTATTCGTGCATGAAGCTTTTGGGCATCTTTCTGAAGCTGATATGGCATATGAAAATCCCGATCTCCTAGAAGTAATGGGTATAGGTAAACGCTTTGGTTCACCAGAGCTACAGATTTTTGACGGTGCTGCGCCAATCGAATCAGAAGATAATTACGTTCATCGAGGTAGCTATTTCTACGATGATGAAGGTTGTCCCGCCACAACTACTCAGCTTATTAAAGACGGAGTTTTGGTTGGCAGACTCCACTCACGGGAAACTGCAGGGAAGCTGAATGAAAAACCTACAGGTAATGCTCGTTGCTTGGACTATCATTATTCTCCTATTGTCAGAATGACTAACACCTGGATTGGTAGGGGTAAAACTCCAGTACAAGATTTAATTAAGGGAGTTGATGAGGGCGTATATGCCCGTAATTGGCTCGGAGGTATGACCAATGGTGAGATGTTCACCTTTAGCGCGGGAGAAGCCTGGATGATTCGTAAAGGAGAGTTAGCCGAACCAGTTAAAGATGTGACGCTCTCTGGCAACGTATTTAAAACTCTGGCAAATATCGAAGCGATCGGCGATGATTTTTACTGGGATGAATCTGGTGGCTGTGGCAAAGGCGGACAATCTGGATTGGCAGTTGGTTGCGGAGGTCCTAGCTTGAGAATCGCCGAAGTAACTATCGGCGGGAAATCCGATTAATTATCTAGCTACAGTTAATTACTCCAACCACGCGCTCGGACATTTCAAATACTCAATTTACTTTGAGAATAAAAAAACCCAGCCGATAAAGCTAGGTTCTAGAGCAAGGTTATAACGGCTAGTTAATTATGTAATTCATAACGTAGCTAGCCGATTGGGACATATTTAAGTCAAATACTTTTGTTGTTTGAGTATTATAATTTATCATCTCTCGAATTAAATTTGGTGACAACAGTATATCCACCAATTTTTGCATGATCGCAGCTTGTTAAGCTTAGTTGCTATTACTAGATCGAGCCAAGTTTTTTTGAGCTATTCGATCTATTGAGGAGATTGCTTTAGTCTTCGTGTTTTCGCCAAAAAACTGCTTACTGAATACGGTATTGAAATTACTGGCGGTTTGGGTCAACCAGGTGGTAAAGTTTGGCAGATTAGCTTGATGGGCTATTATTTTCATCCCGAAAACGTTCTATTGCCTCTAAATGCTTGGGAAAAAATTTTAAAGTCTTAAAACAAAAGAAGAATGCGAATGGTTTCGCCCCTAGATGTTATCGTTCAGGCGATCGCTGATTGAGATACCAGACAGTTCCTCTAGCTCTCTTACTGCATTTGTACCCAAAATTAAGATAGATATAGTAGGATTACCAAAATAAAAATGATATTTGTTCTGTACTATTTCGTGTCGATTTACTTCTTGCCAAGGAATCAATAATGGTGGCTGAATAATATTAAAAATAGGAATAGAATCCGATCCAGTATTAAGATAAATTCCCGTATCCAAGAAGGCAATTTGACGAGGTCCTGAAACATAGTCATCTAGCTTTTTACCAATTTGGCAACGATAAATTTTTACCCTACTCGCGATATTGTCATCTGCAAGTTTGAAATCTGTCTTGTATAGTTCAGCTAATTCATACCAGCCAGTTTTATAGCCAAAAAATGCAAAAGCGCCAACAAATAAACTAATGCCGAAGAGTATATTAAACGGAAAAAGAATCTTAGAAAACATTAATTTAAATAGTTAATTTAACAAAACGGTCGCTATTGATATATATAATTTTGGTTGAGAAGAAATAGATTTAATTTCATCCTATCGCAGCAAGTCGCAGGTAATAGCTTGTTCGACCGAACCTTGAAATTGAGAGGATGTCAATTTAGTCACAAATTGAGCTGGCGAATTTCTGAGATTCATTAATTTTAACAATGCTTTATATTCTATTTATTGAAAAATAGATATTTATTGGGGATAACAGCAACTAACGACTAACAACATAATCTATCGCAATCAGCCAAATATTTTAAAATGACAGATATTCCGCAAGTTGGACAAGACGCACCCGATTTTTCTAGCCCAGATCGAAACGGTGAGATTATAAGTCTCAAGAACTACCAAGATCGCTGGTTGATACTATATTTTTATCCCAAGGATAATACTCCTGGCTGTACTACCGAAGCAAAAGATTTTACTTCTTATGCCAAAGAGTTTAATAAGTTAGGGGCAGATATAGTGGGCATAAGTCCCGATTCAGAAAAGTCTCACGGAAAGTTTATTGATAAGCACGATCTGTCGGTAAAGTTATTAAGCGATCCCGAACATCAGGTTATTGAAGCCTATGGTGCTTGGCGTTTGAAGAAGTTTATGGGCAAGGAATACATGGGGGTGGTGCGCTCTACATTTCTAATTTCTCCCGATCGCCAGATTGTAAAAGTTTGGGATAAGGTGCGAGTCAAAGCTCATGTAGAAAAGGTGTTAGCAGAATTTAAAGCGCAGGTAGATTAGTTAAACTTTTGCCAAACTGACTCATCCAATTTTTCTAAAGAAATTAAAGTTAGATCGGCGATCGCAAATTTAGGATTATTCTGCTGTATCGCTTCGGGGATGGCAATACATTTCATTTGGGCAGCTTTGGCAGCTAATACCCCGTTTAATGAGTCTTCTAGCGCTAAACATGATTGGGGTGCTATGCCTAACTTACTAGCAGTGGTTAAATATACTCCAGGATGGGGTTTGCCCAATACTTCCGATTCTGCGGAATAGACTTCGGTAAAAATTTTTGTTAAACCCAGTGTTTGTAGTGCAGCCTTGATAATTGTCATTGCCGAAGAAGAAGCTAAAGCAATTTTGACATCTTTACTTTTTACAAAGGCGATCGCCTGTTCTACTCCTGGCAAGCCTTCGCCTTTAGAGTGAATTAATTCGATTACCTTATTCACAATTAACTCTTCAACTTTTAATTTGGTTAAATTAGTCCAGGGATAACGCTGATACCAATAGTTAACTACTTCGTCTATTCTTAAGCCTTGAGTTTGCTGGCAGAGTTCGGAAGTAAGAACAATATTCACCTGTTCAAACACTAATATCTCTGCCTCTTGCCATAGAGGTTCAGAATTTATTAATAAGCCATCCATATCGAAAATTACGGCTTCGATCATCTTTACTATTTATTAGATTTTAAATTAGCTTTTCTTTCAATTCCGCTTCATCCGCTTTAAAACCAACCAATACCGCCTTGCCATCTCTTACAAATATAGGTCGCTTGAGTAACATAGCATCTTCGGCAAACGCATCGATCCACTGCTCGTCGCTAAAGCTATTTCTCTCGTCTCCCAAAGCGCGATAGGACTTACCCGAAGTATTTCGCATTGATTTACTGCCCAATGCTTCTACCCAAAGCGCGATCGCATCTCGATCGGGAGGATTATCTTTGGTGTTAATAAATTCATGTCTTATATCATTGCCTCGTAACCAGGCGATCGCCTTTTTACAAGTCCCGCAAGTAGGAATACCGTAAATTTTAATAGACATTTAAATAGTTATTTGTTGCTCGCTGTTTATGAGTTTTACTTCAAGAGAATGATTTTAATTTATATTAAAATACTAAGTCTAAAAATAAAATTATTGTTTGGAAATAGCAATAATTGCTCTAGCTACAATAACCTATTTCGTAGTGATTTAAATCACAGCATCCTTTTTTTTTATCGAGTAAAACGGAATTGAGGCATCAATAAGACACTTGTAATTGCCTAACAAGAATACACGGGGATAAATATAAATATGGCTTTAGTAAAATTTATAGCTACTCATGCATTGACTAAGATAGCTAGCGACCCCCTAGCCATTGGTCGAGTTCTTAACTCTTTAAATTCACCAATGGTCAATGCTGAAACAAAAATCATCGGTAGAAAACTTTTTTGGCATACTATTTCTAATGTTGACGGTTGGAGATTACAAGAAAATCTCATCTTTGGAAATTGCCGAATTCTCGATCCTCAAAATTGCCGAAAAGCATGGGCAGGAAAAAAAGCAATATTAAAAGCTTTCGAGCAACTTTAAATTAGATATTAATTATCAGCTAAATTTAATCGAACATATTGTTTTGCCGACTAAAGATTAAAACAAAAAGTATCGCTGCGCCATTGGTAAAACCTTAGCAGGTTCGCAGGTCAATAATTCCCCGTCGGCTTTCACTTCATAGGTTTCGGGGTTGACTTCAATATTTAGTAGAGCATCATTGAGCTTCATGTCTGTCTTGCTGAGATTACGAGTATTACTGACGGCGATCGCTCTTTTCTGAAGACCAATCTGTGCGGGTATACCCTTGTCTATAGCTGCTTGAGAAACAAAAGATAGAGAAGTGGCTGTTCTCGCACCACCGTAGTTACCAAACATGGGACGCATATAAACTGGTTGGGGAGTAGGGATGCTGGCATTAGGATCGCCCATTTGAGCATAGGCAATTACTCCACCTTTGATGACGATTTCTGGTTTAACCCCAAACATCGCGGGTTTCCAAAGGCAGATATCCGCTAGCTTACCCTCTTCGATCGAGCCTACATGTTCGGCAATACCGTGAGTTATGGCAGGATTAATTGTATATTTGGCGATGTAGCGTTTGGCGCGAAAGTTGTCTGAACCCCCGTCATTCTCTCCTGCAAGGGGGGAGGTAAGAGTACCCCGTTGTACCTTCATTTTGTGTGCCGTCTGCCAGGTACGGATAATTGTTTCCCCGACCCGACCCATAGCTTGAGAATCAGAGGCAATCATGCTAAATGCCCCTAGATCGTGCAAAATATCTTCCGCTGCGATCGTTTCCTGGCGAATGCGCGATTCTGCAAAGGCTACATCTTCAGGAATGCTTTTATCTAGGTGATGGCAGACCATCAGCATATCTAGATGTTCTTCTAAAGTATTGACGGTAAAAGGGCGAGTAGGATTAGTAGAAGAAGGCAGGACATTGCTGTAGGCGCAGACTTTAATAATATCGGGGGCGTGTCCACCTCCCGCACCTTCTGTATGATAGGTATGAATTACGCGATCTTTAAAAGCAGCCAGAGTATTCTCGACAAACCCAGCTTCATTTAAAGTGTCGGTATGAATTGCTACCTGGACATCATATTCATCGGCAACAGACAAACAGGTATCGATCGCTTTAGGAGTAGTTCCCCAATCTTCGTGCAGTTTTAGCCCCATCGCCCCTGCTTCTACCTGTTCGTTGAGTCCTTCGGGTTTAGCACTGTTTCCCTTACCCATAAAGCCCAAATTCATCGGAAAAGCATCAGCAGCCTGTAGCATTCGCCAGATATTCCATGCCCCAGGAGTACAGGTTGTCGCGTTTGTACCTGTCGCTGGACCCGTACCACCGCCGATCATCGTCGTAATTCCCGATGTGATCGCGGTTTCGATCTGCTGGGGACAGATAAAGTGAATATGGCTATCAATACCCCCTGCGGTAACGATATGCCCTTCTCCTGCGACGACTTCGGTAGCAGCGCCAATAATAATATCTACGTTGTCCTGAATTTGAGGATTTCCTGCCTTCCCAATTTTGTAAATCTTACCGTCTCTAATACCAATATCGGCTTTGACCACGCCCCACCAGTCAAGAATTAGCGCGTTAGTAATTACCAAATCTACCGCCCCATCTGCACGAGAAATAGTAGACTGTCCCATCCCGTCGCGGATTACCTTCCCGCCACCAAATTTTACCTCGTCGCCATAGGTAGTGTAATCTCGCTCTACTTCAATAAATAATTCCGTATCTGCTAACCTAATGCGATCGCCCACTGTAGGACCATAAGTGTCTGCGTATGCCCGACGATCCATCCGATAGCTCATATACCCCTAATCCCTGTATAGTTTTGATTGAATTAGTCTATAGATTAAGGCGATCGGACTTAGTATAAACGAGAACACAGAATAAATTAATAATCTCAACGTTATCTTTGCTGTTACCCTCAAAAACATTAAATCCTTAAGAGCCTGTATATTTAAAGAGAGTACGATCGGTTTACTGAGAGCGATACAGAATGAATTTATTTGGAACAGCAAATTTAGGAGAGCAAGCATTAAACAAAATTGCCAAATTAGCTCTATCTTCTCAACTAGAGTCTGCCGATCGCCTGGAAGTGAAGATCGATACCGATCCAGAAAAACTGGCTAACGGTGAGCTGGAATCTCTTTTTATTGAAGGTGAAGGATTAGTTGTAGAAACCGATCTACGGTTGCAGGTACTAGAAATCAAGATGAACGCTATTTCTGTTAAGCCACTAAAAGCTTTGACAGGTAAGATTGAACTGACCCAACCCACGGAAGGATCTGCCCGTATAGTCTTAACTGAAACCGATCTCAATCGCGCTTTAAATTCACCAGAGCTTAGAGCCAAAATAAATGTACTAGACACATATGTATCTACAGAGCAGATAACTCTGACAGTTCCCCAAAAAAGCTGTCAGTTTCGAGAGGATGGAACGGTCGCAGTAGAAGCTTTAGTCGTGCTACAGCCATCGGGCGAGACTAAGGAGGTGGCATTTACCGCAACTCCCAAAATTGCTTCAGGAGGCAGAAGCGTCGTGCTAGAAGATGTTCGCTACGAGCCAGGAAAAGAGATGTCAGAAGAATTAACTCAGGCGTTTCAAGATAAAGCTGAAAAAATGTTGGATCTGCGTAACTTTGAAAAACAAGGACTCGCTTTACGAATCGATCGACTGGCTATAGAAGCAGGTCAGATAACGCTTTTGGCTCTGGCAGATATTACTCAATTTCCTAGGCTTTGAGTATTACTTGTATAATTAAAATGTTTCTTGGCAACAGGAAGCATATTGGGGGAGTCGCCAAATAGGCATGGCATCGGAAAAAAGTTTAAGAACCGATTCTAAACATGACGATTGGGTTTTTCTGAGTAAGGTAAAAAGTTGCATGGCAATGTTCCCCGAACAAGAAAACTGGTAACGGGTTGCGGAGGCACTGAACGGAATTAAAAGTCCAAATTGGGGGTAGTTCCCATTTGCCTACGGGTAGTAAGGAAGCACATTAGCCTGAAAGTTACCGTCGATCGATGCGGGTTCGAGTCCCGTCTTCTCCATTTATAAACAATAGTTATTTCGCACAGAGATTTTTTTTAATAATTAGCTCTAATATTCTGGGCTGCTTTATTTACGGTATCGGCGATCCGTTTGGCTCTCGTGGCTGGTTTCTTAGCATTCTTAATCCACTCTAAAATACCCCGCTTTACAGATGGTGGGAATTTATCCCAATGCGATCGCGCTACCAAATTATTATCAAAAGCCAGTTTTAAATCATCTGGTAATATTAGAGCTTCGACATCATCGAGAAAAGCCCAAGAGCCATCTTGTTTAGCCTGTTCGATCTTTTCTAATCCTGCTGGATGGATTAATTTTTCTGCTTGCAGCTTGGCTATATAACTCTTGTTTACTTTTGACCAGTTGCTGCCTTTTTTGCGGGGAGATATATAAAGCATCGTTCTATCCTCATCTAACTTACGGGGTAGGCTATCGATCCAACCAAAGCAAAGACACTCCTGCACGATCGCTTGATAGGCGAGATAGTATTGGCTCGACTTCTTATAGGTAATTAACCAGACTCCCTTTGTTCGAGCATAGTTTTCTGAGAGCCAGTCACGTAATTCTTTTCGCGTTTTTACTTCAACTTTTTCAGCATTAGAAAGCCCTAAAGGTAAGATGCCTAGTGGCGCGTCCGATCGCATAGCTAAGAAAAATAAGTTAATCACTAAAAATGATAATTTCGCTGTTTAGTATCAGTTTTGTCGATAATGCTTTGTCACTTATGGAAATTGTTATTGTTTATCTAACTATCTTCAATTGCGATCGCATTTTTGTCAGAAATCAGTTCGATGTCTAAAAATGATGAATATACGGTTTGGTATCAGTTTTGCCGATAACATAGTTTATTTCGAGCCAATTATTACTGCCGATCCAGACTATCTTTGGTATTACAGCGAGTATAAGAATTCCAGGTAGTTAAATCCTGGGCTGGGAAACTCAGAATGTGCGATCGCCCTTGGTCGCTTAAGCCTTTGACATAGCTAAAGTCCGCCCCTGCAATATTTTGAAGGTTTTCTAAGTTTGCCTCTGTAAGATCCGCTGCTCTTAGATCGACTCCTTTTAATTCTGTATTTCCCAATCGAGCATTGCGTAAACTTGCCCCTGTCATAATTGCTTTTTGCAATATCGCCCCACTAAAAGATACATCATCGAGAATTGCCCCCGTAAAATCTGCACCGCTTAAATATGCGCCAATCATTTTTGCTCCAGTTAGATCTATGCCTCGTAGGTTAGCCGTATTAAGATAAGCACCGTTTAGTTTTGCCTCTGGTCCTACTGCACCCGATCCTTTGTAGTCAAAACCTTCAGGAAAAGTAGTGGCGCGATCGTAAATAGTTACCTGAAACTGGGTATCGGTTAAATTTGCATCGGTTAAATTTGCTCCCCGTAGATCCGCACGGCTTAAATATGCTCCTGTCAGATTTGCTCCCGTCAGATTTGCTCCCGTTAGATTTGCTCCCCGCAGGTCAGCTTTTTGTAGATTTGCCCCTACTAAATTTACTTCGACCAAATCGGCATTAGTTAGAATGCAGCCAGATAAATTAATCTGTTCTAAATTTGCCTGGTTGAGAGCGATCGCATATAAATCTCGATCGCTATAGTCAGCATTGGCTAAACTCTCTCCCGAATTAAGTTTGGCGGTGATATCAGCAGCTAGGGGAGACTTATTGCTAGAAGGTGTAGTAGGCATAATGTCGATTGTTATATAGAGAAGTAGTAAATATTTGAAAAATTAATAATCGTTTTAATGAGCAACAAAAAAGGGTCAAGCTTACTTAACCCTTAATAATTCCTATAATTTATTTTCTGATATCTGGTCGGCTTATTTTAGTTTGCTTCTAATTTCTTCAACTCGCTTACGGTTTACGCCCAAGTCAGATTTACCCAGACGTGATGCAGAGCGTACTTGGACTGCATTGTTAGCTTCGTCGCGATAGAATTCCACATCATCGACATAGCCCATTAGCTTGCTTTTGAATTCAGCATAGAGATAGTCGCCTGTTTCTTCAATGATGGTCGTACCTTCCATTGCTTCAACTACGCCCTTAATCTCTACCATAGATACAGCAGGTAAAGCATCGATTTTTGCTTGGTCATCAGTCGCCTGACTATTCACGCAGTTGGGAGTGCCAGGACAAGCAGTTAGCTTACCTTCTTTAACTCCTAAGTTACTAGGTTTTTCCCCTGAAAAGTTAAACATTATTATCTATATCTCTTTTAAAAACTCGGTTGTGCCTAAGTTGCAATTATCTCATATTCGCTATGACGGTGGAAATATCTCAGCAGGTCACTCTGCCATAAAATTGTAGTTGTCTAATTACAGTAAATATTATGGATTGGTTTAAAAAGCTAACGGGTTTTCATGAGGAATCACCACAGCAGGTACGTAATAATTTAGTCGTTGAAGATAGAAAATTGCGATTGCGAAGCTAGCCGTAGGCATCGCTCGTTAACGATAAAACTTTTATTGCGGGTCGATTAGAAACGCCGTCACTGGGAGAATTGCGACAGCAAATTCAGCATACAGATCGAACAGGCAAATTATCTTTACGAGAGGTAGTGGCAAACGTACAGAATTTACATATAGATTCAGCTAATGCTGGAGCATTATTTCAGGTAGCATCGCAGTTCAATTTGCTGGAAATGGTTTCTTCCAATCGAACTCCCGAACATGGTGTGGGAATTTACGATCTTGACCGTACTCAAGGACCTGCCTGTGCTATTGCCTGTGGTGCGGGAACAATTTATCGTAACTATTTTGTACCAGTTAACGGCGAAATTGGACAGTCTAAAACTAATCAGATTGACTGTTTGGCAGACTTAGGTGAAGCATGGGGAGATACACAACATAGTCTTTGGCAGATGAAAAATGGATATGCTCTAGCATCTCATCAGGGATTAACCATAATTTCTCAAAGACTTAAAGCAGCGAGAGAATCAGAAAAAGATGAATTCCGCAAACTACTAAGAATCGGCATCCAGTGGCAGACACAAGTAACGTTAGAAAACTGCCAACATCAGGTATCTCAAATTTATTGTTCGGCTTTACCTGTAGCTTATTCCCCTTTACCAGCAAAACTTTGCTCGGAGTTTGCCAGATTAATCTTAGAAGCAGCCTATGAAGCAACTATCTGTACCGCAATTTTAAATGCTCAAGCTAATAGTAATAACCAATTATTTCTAACTCTTTTAGGGGGAGGCGTATTCGGCAACGAAACTAGCTGGATTATAAATAGTATTACTAGAGCTTTAAACCTTTATCGAGACATCGATCTAGATGTAGCTATTGTTAGTTATGGTTCATCCAAACCATTTGTTCAAAAGCTGGTGGAAAGTTTTTCAGAACAATAAACTTGAGTAGTAAAAATTAGAAATTTAAATTCTGCGCTTGCAATCTACATGAACTATAAACTTGATGTCGAACTGTCAGAAGTATTAGAGCCTTATCGAAGTGCGATCGAAGCCACGATTAAGCCATACATCAAAATAGAACTAACCGATAATAGCAATCCTACATGGTGGCAAAGTAAGTTCGGTGGTTTGCCTTATATGCCGAAGAATTTTGACTATCCAAAAAGTCATGATGGGGAATATCTTTATTTGTTAGCGCAAATTAATTTTGAGGAAGTCCCTAAGTTAGAAGGATTACCAGAACAAGGAATATTACAAATCTATATTACAGCCGATGAAGACCTTTACGGTTGTGATTTTGATAATCCTACAGAACAAGATAAATTCAGAGTTATTTATTTTTCAAAAGTTGATTTGGAAATAGATAATTTATTGAAGGATTTTAGTTTTTTGCCTCAATCTGAATCAGAAGACTGGCTTATACCCTTTCAAGGATGCTGCGCTGTCAAATTCAATTTAGATTATTTACCCATCAGCGCAGTGGATTATCAATTCAGCTTTTTTGATATTTACGATGCTAATGAAGATGTAGAAAGCAAGTTTAGTGAATATTGGGATAAATTTGATTCTGCTGGACACAAACTACTTGGATATCCCTGTTTTACTCAAGAAGACCCGCGTTATGTTTCGCCAGAAGATGAACCCTATATTTTATTGTTTCAGATGGATACCGATAATAATAAGAATGGGTTTGATATGTGCTGGGGTGATGCTGGTATCGCTAATTTCTTTATTAGGCGATCGCATTTAGAGAAATTAGACTTTACACAAGTCCTCTATAACTGGGATTGTGGTTAGTTATAGAGGAAGATAGCATCTACTTGCTACTTAAAATCAACCTGCTTTAGCTAAAACACTTTCTCCCTGAGTTACCAACCTTAAAGCTTCCTGATATTGTTCGTCGGCTTCTGTGGCAATCTGATTATAGGTAATTGGTTTTTGAGCAATTACATCGTCGGGCATAATGCCTAGCTTATTAATATCCGTGTGGTTGGGGGTTTCGTATTTAGCCACCGTCACCGCTAAACCTGCACCATCAGGTAGTTCAAATAAAGATTGAATTAATCCTTTTCCGAATGTCTTTTCTCCTACCAATAAAGCTCTTTCATTATCCTGTAATGCTCCTGCCAAAATCTCACTAGCGCTAGCCGTACCCTGATTAACTAAAACCACTAGCGGATCTGAGGTCAAAATGTCACTATTAGAATCAAAGCTACCCAAAGCACCCTGACGATTGACGGTATAAACAATTGTGCCGTTATCGAGCCACATTCTCGCAATTTCTATTCCCGCTTGAAGTAGACCCCCAGGATTGTTTCTCAGATCGAGAATATAAGCTTCTGCGCCCTGCTTTTCTAAATCGTTGACTCCATGGGCAATTTCTTCGGCTGCGTTGGCGCTAAACTGATTTAAACGCACGTAGCCAACCTTTTTATCGGTATTGGTATCCAAAGCAGTGTAGACAGGATTGAGAGAAATGCGATCGCGAATTACTTCGACATTGTGAGGCTTAGCAGCTTTATCTAAGCTAGATTGAACCCTAATTGATACCTTTGTTCCAATTACTCCTCGCATCATCGAGGCTGCTTCGTCGAGGGTAATTGTCTTTGCATCTACGCCATCAATTTCCAAAATGCTATCTCTCGGCTGAATGCCTGCTGCTTCTGCGGGGGAACCGGCTAAGGGTGATATTACCTCAATCAATTTAGTTTCGGGATTGATATTGATCTGCAAACCTACCCCCGAAAGCTCTCCTGAAGTATTCACCTGTAGGCTATTGTATTGCTCAGGTCTAAGCAGTCTGGTGAATGGGTCGTCTAGGGTAGCCAGCATTTCTTCGATCGCCTGATAAGCTTCATCGCGATCGCGCAATGGCTTCTTGACAAATTTTTCTCTCAGCTTCCACCAGTTTTGATGATTGTGAGTTTCATCTAGATAAGACTGATTGACTATTCGCCAGGATTGCAGTAGAAGCTTTTGTTCTTCGGTAAAGGCTTGAGCGTCAGGAACATAGCAACACCAGGAAGCAATCCAAAAGAAGGCAATAAAGAGGAGGGAAAAAACTTGCTTGACCATAAGAGAAATAAAGAAAGGCGATACCTTGACTATTTACTATTGTTTGAAATTTAGCAATTCTTAATTAATTGTTACGCATAAAGGCAGCCAATGCTGTGTTGAGACGGACTGCGATCGCAATAATATTGGCAATGTCTGGTAATCTCTATCAAAATATGGCGTATAATACGACATTAAATAACGACATCATAGCTTAAAGCTATGTTACATTTTTAATATAGGGTGAGGCCATCTCTGGTATGGTCCAAACTCTAAAAATGGACTTAAAACAGTAAATATATCCAAAGCGCAGATTTTGTTATTAGACAGATAGTCTTGAATAAAGAGCGTCTTTGCTACCTGAGACTTTTTACCGCGCTATAGATTTTGTAATCTCTGGTGAAAATTCTGGGGATTTATTGAATACGCAGGAGTTTAAAAGTATGACTGGTAGACTTCATCCATAACTATTTTTGTGAGCTAATTTATAGGTTTCATGTTTTCAAAAGAAGTAACCGAATCAAAACCCTTTCAGTGGTTTAACGAACGTCTAGAGATTCAAGCAATTTCTGATGACATCAGCAGCAAGTATGTTCCACCCCACGTAAATATTTTCTATTGCTTTGGTGGTATTACTCTGACCTGCTTCCTAATTCAGTTTGCGACTGGATTTTGCATGACTTTTTACTACAAGCCAAACGTCGCTGAAGCTTTTTCTTCAGTCGAATACATCATGAACCAAGTTAGCTTCGGCTGGTTGATTCGTTCCATTCATCGCTGGTCTGCCAGCATGATGGTTATGATGCTCATCCTGCACGTTTTCCGCGTTTACCTAACTGGCGGTTTCAAAAAGCCCCGTGAGTTGACTTGGATTACTGGCGTAACAATGGCTGTGCTTACCGTCAGCTTTGGTGTAACTGGCTATTCTCTTCCTTGGGATCAGGTTGGTTATTGGGCGGTCAAAATCGTTTCTGGTGTTCCAGCAGCAATTCCGATCGTTGGCGATCAAATGGTTGAGCTATTGAGAGGTGACGTTAGCGTTGGACAAGCTACCCTAACTCGTTTCTATAGTCTGCACACCTTTGTTCTACCCTGGTTGATTGCAGTATTTATGCTGTTGCACTTCTTGATGATTCGTAAGCAAGGTATTTCTGGTCCTTTGTAAACCAAAGATTTAAATATTTGTAGTCAGGAGACTTCGCTCTCCTGGCGAATCTTGCTTAAGATAGTGAATAAGCTGAGTATCTATGATACAAAGCCGTCAGCTATCAAAACATTAGTCGGCACAGAGGTAGATTCTAATCGCTCTACTTTTTTGTAAGATTAAAGTACCGTGTCGTCCCAGCCAAAAGCGATCGCCATAATTATAATTGTCGATCCTTTTAGAGCTGATTCCGAGCAAATTTTAGGAGAAAAATATGTCCATCTTGAAAAAGCCCGATCTAAGCGATCCCGCTTTACGCGCCAAATTGGCGCAAGGCATGGGTCACAACTATTATGGTGAACCCGCTTGGCCTAACGATATTTTATTCATGTTCCCTATCGTTATTTTGGGTGCAATTGGTTTGATTACTGGTTTAGCAGTTCTCGATCCTGCAATTATTGGTGAGCCTGCTAACCCTTTTGCTACTCCTCTAGAAATTCTACCTGAGTGGTATTTATATCCTGTATTCCAAATCTTGCGGGTTGTACCTAGCAAACTATTGGGAATTGCGGCTCAAACAGCCGTACCTTTAGGCTTAATGATGATTCCTTTCATCGAAAGCGTTAACAAATTTCAAAATCCTTTCCGTCGTCCAGTAGCAACTACAGTATTCCTATTTGGGACTGTGGTAACTATTTGGTTGGGAATTGGTGCAACGTTCCCTATCGACGAGTCTTTGACTTTAGGCTTGTTCTAAGCTAGAGAACATATCGCACTTGCGGATTTTAGAGACACAGAACGTCCGATATTTTGCTAGAGTTTGAGACTCATGTTAGGTATTGTTCATCTGTGTCTCTTTGTTTTGCCAGATAAATTGCCACTTTGCCGAATCCGTGACGATCGCCAGCTAATTGGTATAACTTTGGTTTTATTGGTATGATGTATTGCAGTAATGCCAGTAAGATTAACCAGCATTTTACCGGCAAAAACATTAAGCATCATGTAAGTGGGGTTTCAGCCCGCTTTTTTTGTTGCTTAAATTAATCATCGTTCCAACTTACCCATAGTTTGTTGGCGCAAAACTAAACTTTTTGCGAGTCATGACTCATCCCGTTGTTCCAAAGATTATAGAATTAGCATCGCCCTTAGCGACCGAACTTAGTTTGGAGTTGGTAGATGCCGTATTCCAGACTAATAAAACGCCGCCAATCCTAAGAATAGACGTTAGAAATTTTGATGGAAATACCAGTTTAGAAAACTGCGAGCAGATGAGCCGTACTTTAGAAGAAAAGCTCGATCTGAGCGAAATCATTCCTGGCGCTTATGTTTTGGAAATTTCCAGTCCAGGGATTTCTCGCACCTTAACTACAGATCGCGAATTTATTGCTTTTAAGGGATTCGCCGTCAGCATCAAAACTTTTGCTCCTTACAAGAACAAAAAGCAGTGGCAGGGGCGATTGCAATCCCGTGATGAAACTACCGTTCACATCAACGACAAAGGTAAAGCGATCTCTATTCCTCGCGATCTTATTGCCAAGGTACAGCTAGAAGACGAATAAGCGATCGCAGCAACTGCATGAAGAAGTATTGGGCTGTCTCCAAAAATAGGATCGAAATATAAGCAGCGCTTGGCAATATCAATAATCTAAATATTTATTTCATTATGAGGAGTACCCCATGACTATAGTAAGTTTGCCTGGTTTAAAGGCAACAATAGAAGAAATTAGTCAAAGATATAATTTACCAGGTAGCTCTGTAGAAGAAGCTCTAAGGGAAGCATTGATCAAGGGATACGAAAAGTTTCGTCGTTCCAAAGATCGTAACGAAGAATATGACGAAGAATATTTTGAAAACTTTAACGTTCAGCTAGATACAGAGGAAGAAGGTTTTCAAATTCTCACAACTAAAGTCATCGTCGATATCAGTAAAGACCAAATTGAAGATCGAGATCATCAGATTGCCTTGAGTGAAGTCCAAGAGCAGGTAGACGATTCCGAAATTCAGGTGGGAGATTCCGTATTAGTAGACGTTACCCCCGAACAAAAAGACTTTGGGCGGATGGCAGCAATTCAAACCAAGCAGGTGCTGTTGCAAAAGCTGCGGGATCAACAGCGTCTACTGATCCAAGAAGAATTTCAAGATTTAGAAGATACAGTTCTTCAGGCGAGAGTCGTACGTTTTGAACGTCAGTCGGCGATCGTTGCCGTTACCAGTGGTTTAGGACAGCCAGAAGTTGAAGCGGAATTACCCAAGCGCGAGCAACTGCCAAATGATACCTATCGCTCAAATACTACTTTTAAGGTTTATCTGAAAAAAGTTAGAGATACTCCCAGTCGTGGACCACAGTTGATGGTTTCTCGTGCGACTGCAGGTCTGGTAGTGGAACTGTTTAGTAATGAAGTTCCTGAAATAGAGGAAGAAATCGTACGGATCGTTGCGGTTGCCAGAGAGGCTCATCCTCCATCCCGCCATGTAGGGGTTCGTACAAAAATTGCGGTAGATACTGTAGAGCGAGATGTAGATCCCGTTGGAGCCTGCATTGGAGCAAGGGGTTCGAGAATTCAAGCAGTAGTTAACGAACTGCGGGGGGAAAAAATCGACGTGATACGCTGGTCTCCCGATCCTGCTACCTATATTTCAAATTCTCTCAGTCCTGCTAGAGTTGACCGAGTAGTTTTGGCTAATACCGAAGATAAACAGTCTATTGTCTTAGTTCCAGAAGATCAGCTAAGTTTGGCAATCGGGAAAGAAGGTCAGAACGTTCGTCTGGCTGCGCGTTTGACGGGTTGGAAAATCGATATTAAAGATGTCGATAAGTTTGATGAAGAAGCTGAAATGGCAAAATGGGCTGAGATCGCCGAGGCAAGAGCAGCCGCGATCGCCGAATCAGAGGAATTTGCCGAGTCAGAAGAAGAAGTAGAGGAGCAGGAAGTAGAAGAAACTACCGAAGCAATTGAAGAAGTAGAAGCTACGGTTGAAACTAAAGAGGTAGAAGTAGAGTCAGCAGAGTCAGAAATACCTGAAGTAGAAACCGTATCTGAAATCAGTACAGCATCGGTCGAGCCTGAAGCCGAGTCTTCAGAAGAAACCGTAGATTAAGCGATCGCTATAGCGTTGCCAATCAAATAGAGGCAGCGCTATCAATTTTGAAGCAAAACAAAAAAAAACAAGCCGTTCGGCTTTTTGCCTCGATTATTTGCCTTAATACTGAGATAAATTTAGACATTACTTTTGAAAATTACTCAATGTTAAGCTCGCGATCGACTAAAACCTTAACAAATCGTCAATTTGAATCAGATCGTCTATCGTCAATGTGTAAGCTGTAGAAAAATCTTTCCCAGACAATCCTTGTGGCGTGTTGTGCGAGTAGCATCTACCCATCAGGTTGTTTTAGATCGGGGAATGGGACGTTCGGCTTATTTATGTTCTAATCTTGAATGTCTGACCAAAGCCAAGCGTAAAAACCGCCTTCAAGGCGCGTTGAGAACAAAAGTCTCTGAGAATATTTATCAAAATTTGCAAGAGCGTTTAAGCTGATAGTGTCACAGATAAAGCACAAAATACAAATTGTTAAAGATAAAATTCAATACTAGATCTACAATCTGATATTTTTCTTTAAAATAAAACTATGAATAAATTACCATTAGCAGAGGTCTAAAATTTACGCCGATTATTTTATGGTTTAATTTAGATCTTAATCTCAAATCGAGTCGCTCGATTTCTATCAACGGTCACATTTGACCTAGAGTAATTTGTAATTGCCCTGGGAATAAGCTTTGCGACCGCGAACTTAAACACATGAAGGACTACATGGATAAACAAATGGTCAAATAAAATACACATAGTCAACTGAGGGGCATAGTGGATGAACAACGGCAAAGTTAGAATATACGAATTATCGAAAGAATTGAATTTGGACAACAAAGATATCAAAGAAATTTGCGAGAAACTCAATATTGCTGTCAAAAGCCACAGTAGTACGATCACGGTAGATGACGCGGAAAGAGTTAGATCGGTAGCATCAAAGTCCCCTCGCGCCGAGAAAAGTACTGATAATCAAAAGCAAGGTAATAAAACTCTGAAAGCACCCGCAAAACGCAAACAGCAGATCCTAGCGGTTCATCATCGTAGCGATAACGCCGATGGTCAATCTCCAGCAAATTCCAATGGTGCATCTCCCCGATTGGTTTCTCCTCCATCGCGACCAAAAGCGCCCACGAACAACGGTATCTCGGCTCGCGCCCCTATGCCAGCTAAATCACCTCAAACTGCCTCTCAGTCTGATAGTAGTGGTGCGATCGCAAATCCTCCAAGCAGCTCAGAAGTATCCACTCCTAGCGCAAAAGTTGGCTCTGTTCAACCACCTAAATTAAGCTCTCCTCCTTCTAGACCTCAAGCCAAGAAAGCTGGAGAAAAACGTAGCTCCATTCAGCCTCCTATAAAGCCAAAAATACGTACTGCGGAGCAGCCTCAAAGCAAAACTGAGTCAGCAGAACCAGCAGAGAAAAAGAAGAAAGTTATTGCGCCTCTGCCTAAGCTGAATCAAAGACCCCAGAAGGCTCAAGTTGTTGGTAAAGTAGCTAAAAAAGATGATGACGAAGAGGTATCAGAAAACCTCGATGGAGATGATGTTGAGACTGATGACATTGAAGTCAAGAAAGTTACTCGTCTCAAGCGTCCCGCGCCTCCTCGCAAAGTAAAAGAGTGGGAGAACGAAGAGGAAGACGAGAAGCAGAAATCTGGTAAGGGTAAGGCAGCTAAGAAGCGTCGCGGACCAAAACCAATTTTAGATGATGATGATTTCGATGAGTCTGATGCAAACTCAGTTCAGGTAAACAAAGCCTTCAGTTTATCTACCGCTCGTCCTACCAAACCAAAGTCAATGCAGCAGCCTGCTTCGGCAGCGGCTACGAAGAAACCTCGTAAACCTTCCTTTAAGACGGAAAAAACTCAGAAAACTGAGCGTCAGCCAAAAGGCGGAAAAGTCGTACCAGCTCTGGCAGAATCCATCATTCTCACCGATAATCTTACCGTTAGAGATTTGGCGGAAAGATTAAACACTCCTGAAACAGATATTATTCGGAGTCTGTTCTTCAAGGGTATACCCGTCAATATTACTCAAACCTTAGATTTAGAAACTGCAAAATCTGTAGCCGAAGAATTGGGCGTAATTGTTGAAACTCCCGAAGAAAAATCGGCAGCGACAAAAGATACAGAAATGTTAGATGCTGACGATCTAGAGAATCTACAAGGTCGTCCTCCTGTCGTCACAATCATGGGTCACGTAGATCATGGTAAGACTACCCTCTTAGACTCGATTCGTAAGAGTACTGTAGCTTCTGGTGAGGCTGGTGGTATTACTCAGCATATTGGTGCTTACCATGTGGATGTCGAACACAATGGCAAACCGCAGCAGATCGTCTTCTTGGATACTCCTGGTCACGAAGCCTTCACAGCTATGCGTGCGAGGGGAACTAGAGTTACAGATATCGCTATTTTGGTAGTAGCTGCAGATGATGGAGTACAGCCTCAAACTAAGGAAGCAATTAGCCATGCTAAAGCTGCCCAAGTTCCTCTAATCGTCGCAATTAACAAGGTAGATAAGCCAGATTCTAATCCCGATCGCATCAAGCAAGAATTGACAGAGCAGGGTCTTGTTCCCGAAGATTGGGGAGGAGACACTACTATGGTTTCTGTCAGCGCCTTGAAGGGGGATAATTTAGACGAACTGTTAGAGATGATTCTCCTGGTCGCGGAAGTAGAAGAACTCTCTGCCAACCCAGACCGCGCAGCCAAAGGAACGGTAATTGAAGCGAACCTCGATAAAAATCGCGGTCCTGTAGCAACCCTATTGGTGCAAAACGGTACGTTAAGAGTGGGAGACAGCATTGTTGCTGGTTCTGTCCTCGGTCGCGTCAGAGCGATGATCGACGATACGGGCAACAAGGTAGACGCTGCCACACCATCATTTGCAGTAGAAATTCTCGGACTAAATGAAGTCCCTGAAGCTGGAGATGAGTTCGATGTCTATGAAGATGAGAAAGAAGCCAGAGCAGTTGCCGACCAGCGAGCGATCGAGCAGCGCGATGCCAGATTACTCCAGTCTCTATCTTCTCGCCGAATTAGTCTCAGCAGCATCTCTGCCCAGGCTCAAGAAGGCGAACTGAAAGAACTTAATCTAGTTATCAAAGCTGATGTTCAAGGGTCAATAGAAGCGATTCTTGGCTCACTACAGCAGTTGCCTCAGAACGAGGTGCAAATTCGGACGCTGATGGCATCTCCAGGAGAAGTCTCCGAGACGGATGTGGACTTAGCAGCAGCCAGTGGCGCAGTCATCATAGGCTTCAACACTACTTTGGCAGCAGGAGCAAGACAGGCGGCCGATCGCGAAGGTGTAGACATTCGCCAATATGACATCATCTATAAACTCTTGGATGAGATTCAAGGGGCAATGGAAGGTCTGCTCGATCCAGAACAGGTTGAAGAGAACCTCGGTCAGGTTGAAGTCCGTGCGGTCTTCCCTGTTGGTCGTGGCGCAGTTGCAGGTTGTTATGTCCTATCGGGCAAAATCGTCCGTAACTGTAAAATTAGAGTTCGCCGAGGCAGCAAAATCGTTCATGAGGGTGACTTAAGCTCGCTCAAACGGATGAAGGATGACGTAAAAGAAGTCAATACAGGCTTTGAATGCGGTATCGGGGCTACAAAGTTCTCTGACTGGAAAGAGGGTGATATTGTTGAGGCTTACGAGCTAGTGTTCAAACGTCGAACTCTAGCAACTAACTAAGATGTTGGGTAGGTGGGAATTCAGTCTATACTCCCGACCTACCCGATCGCTCTAATAGGTGTTTGGGAAAATGAAAACTCGTTCAGAACTTTTTTTATGGATTCATTTGGGGGGCATAGTTATGTTCCCCTTTTTCTTTTTGCTTACTTCAGTAGGTTTGACTGTAGGACAGGGTTATAGCTATTTTGTAGAAATACCCTTAGCGATCGCGCTCGCCATATTGCCCGTTTTATTGATGCAGCTATACCGTCCCTTCAACATTTTTAGCGTTTTGTTTGTTTCTCTCAATCCGCAATCTCTAAGTGAGAATCAGCGTAGAATCTTGGCTTTATTCCAAAGAAAGCAACAAAAATTTGTAAATGCGATCGCGGCCGTATTTATGCTGCTGAGTTTGGGACTAGCCTATTACTTATCTTCGACGGTAACAATCTCGAAAATAGCAGATTTACTACCCCAGCAGCATTTTATGGGACTGACCATTGCGATCGTCGCCTTTTTTGGCAGCAACCTTTTTTTTCAGATTCCTCTCAGCGCCCTGCAGGTCTTACTGGCTAAAGAATCAGAAATAGCTCAAATCGAACTATATACTCCTGAAGTTGTGGCAGACCAATTTACCACTCCAGGAATTAAAATAAACAAAGCTCCATGGTTGGATAGCCTGACCTCAAAAGCAGAAGAAATAAATTAAGCTTTGCTAATATTTATCCAAATGACATGAAATTTATGTATTTAGAAATACAGACACCTCTTGTAGTTGAGCTACACTAAACAATATAGAGTAATAAAAAGTTTACATACATGATAAATTCAACTATTGCCTCCTCAAAAGGAGAAGAGCGAGAAATTTGGTTCAGTCTGCGTCAGGCGATCGCCAAGAGTTCTGGTTTTCAAAGTTGGCAGCAAGAAAGAGCCATTGGTGGTGACGTAGAACTAGACCAACAAGTACGACGTTATCTTAAAGAAACCTTAGAGACTCTTGCCTACTAACAAAGACATATCTGGAAATAGCGACAATCTATCTTTTACTGATGGGGATGTATTACTGAATACGTCCCCATTGTTATGTTCGATAATGCTAGAGTTTGTAGCTAAGCTTTATATCTTTTAAACACAGTTTTTTTAATAGATTTGGAAATAGAGATCGCAATATAGTTTGAGCGAATGAATTTGTCGGCACAGAAAAGCAATTTGAACATCGTCTCGTTTTTCGCTGGCTGCGGGGGTCTAGATTTAGGCTTTGCTCAAGCGGGATTTAAGACAATTTGGGCAAATGAATGGGATAAAGAAATTTGGCGAACCTACGAATCCAATCACTCTGATACTCATTTAGATCGTCGCGATATTCGCGATATTCCCTCCTCTGATATTCCCAACTGTATTGGCATTGTTGGCGGACCTCCTTGTCAAAGTTGGAGTGAAGCAGGAAAGCAAAAAGGAATAAAGGACGATCGAGGACGATTGTTTTTAGAATACGTGCGAATTTTACAGGACAAACAGCCTTTGTTTTTCTTAGCCGAAAACGTATCGGGAATGCTGCATAAAAAACACCAGCAGGCAAGGGGAAACATTATCGCAGCCTTTGAAGAAGCTGGATATCAGGTAAATTTTAAACTGCTAGATGCGGTCAATTTTGGTATTCCGCAAAATAGAAAGCGAGTTATCTTTGTTGGCTTTCGGCAAGATTTAGAACGAAGATTTGATTTTGAACTAGTAGAACAAAAGCCTGCTTTAACTCTTAAAGATGCAATTTGGAACTTGAGAGAGTCAGCCTTGCCAGCTAAGGAGAAAAATAAAACCAATGGTAACGCTTGCTTAATTGCTAACCATGAATACGCTACTGGCGGATTTTCAAGTATGTATATGTCTCGTAATCGAGTTAGAGCTTGGCATGAACCATCCTTTACAATACAGGCTAGCTGCCGTCATGCGCCCATACATCCTCAGGCAAACAAGATGATTAAGGTGGAAAAAGACAAATTTATCTTCGATCCAGACTCTAGTAATTCTTATCATCGCCTATCAGTTAGAGAATGCGCTCGAATTCAGACTTTTCCAGATGATTTTATCTACTACTATCAAAATCTTAATGCAGGTTACAAGATGATTGGCAACGCTGTCCCTGTCAATTTTAGTCGAGCTTTGGCCATTGCAATTAAAGAACAGCTAATCTCACCTCAAACAACTGAACAAGAAGCATCAGTCCAATTAAACCTAGATTTAAATTTTACTTCAGTTAACTGAGCTATTTTAATGAGCAATATTCTTCAGGCAGTAAACACTATTGTTAGCAATGATATCCCTAATGTCGTCGAGTTTTACCGCAGTCAAAATAAAATCAATGCGGTTGGAGATGCTTTGGAGTTGTTTATCAAAGATATTTTTGCCAATACAGTTAACGAAACTCTGGACAAGAAACTGGAAAAATACGGACAAATTTTTTCCTATGCGGGAAATGCTAATAACCCTCCAGATTTTATGGTTTTAGGAGGGGATGCAGTTGAGGTAAAAAAGATAGAATCTCAAAATGCTCAAATTGCGCTAAATAGCTCTTATCCTACGTCAAAACTGCGCTCTGATAGTCCAATGATTACCAAAGCCTGTCGAGATTGCGAACAATGGAGTGAGAAAGACTTGCTTTACGCTATCGGTAGCATTAAAAAGAAAACTAAAAAATTAAGCTTACTTTGGTTGATATATGGAGACTGTTATGCAGCTAGTCCTGAAGTATATACAAAAATGAGACAGAATATAATTTCAGGCATAGAGCAGACTGCGGGAGTTGAATTTAGTCAGACCAAAGAATTAGGTAGAGTTAATAAAGTCGATCCTTTAGGGATTACTAGCCTAAGAATTCGAGGGATGTGGCAGATCGAACATCCTGAAAAGGTTTATCAATATTTGATGCCTGAAAAGCAAACTGAGTGTAATTTTCGTTTAACTGCGCTGATGCGTGAAGCCAAATATCAGTCTTTTCCGATTGAAGATAGAACAAAGCTAGAGTCAATTGACAATCAAAATCTTCAGAATCTTCAGGTTAAGGTTAAATCTCCCGACAATCCGATTAAAAGAGTTGCAGCTAGACTTATTCAATATCAAATATAAGCCAGTATGTTCAAATCTAATCCAATTTCAGCTTGGCTCGATCGCGATGCTGTCGCAGCAGGAATATTTCTAACTCCTGCATTAGTAATCCTGGGGATTTTTTTGTTCTATCCGATTGTTTACCTGCTGTATCTTAGCTTTACCACAGGCAGCTTTACCGTATCGGGCATTGAATGGGTTGGATTGAGAAACTATCGGCGACTATTTACCGATGCTGACTTTTGGCAGGTAATCGGCAACACGGCTTATTTTGCGATCTCCACAGTAATACCCACAATCATTGTTCCTCTGGGGTTAGCAACACTACTTAATCGATCGCTGGCTTTACGAGGCGTATTGAGAACCGCTTATTTTATTCCTTCGATTACTTCCTTGGTAGCAGTGGGGTTAGCTTGGCGCTGGCTATTTCAAACCGACGGTAGAGTTAACGATCTACTAATTGCCGTGGGTATAGAGCCGATATCCTGGTTGAGCAGTACCGTTTGGGCAATGCCAGTGCTGATTTTATTGAGTAGCTGGAAGCAACTCGGTTTTAACTTAGTCGTGTTTTTAGCGGGACTACAGACTATTCCCCTATCCCATTACGAAGCAGCAGAACTTGATGGGGCAAACGGTTGGGCAAAGTTTTGGTATATTACTCTACCTGGATTGACTCCTACTCTCGTATTTGCGGTTTTAACTACGGCAATATTTACCCTGCGTAGTTTTGAGCAGGTATATATCATTACGGGGGGAGGCCCGCTCAATTCAACCAATCTGTTGGTTTATTACATATACGAACAGGCATTTTCCAACTTTGAGTTTGGCTATGCTGCTGCTGCTGCCACTGTTTTATTAGCGATCGCCTTCGTCTTTGTGGCTATATACCTACGGGTTTGGAAAGAACAAGATAACTAAATATTCATAGCTTCTATAAGGGCGAACAGCCGTCCGCCTCTACTTATTCAATCCTTTCTGATACAGTTTTTGAATTTTGCCGATTGCCTTATCGAAAGTAGAGTGAGTCTGGGAATTATTTGGATCTAAGTTTTGAATTTTGGTCAACAGGGAAGCCTCTTCGGTAGCAATATCATCATCGCTGTAAATTAGCTTGCTTACAGCAGTAAAAAGATCGTCATAATCTGCGGGATCGGGATTTGCTCCTAAATACTGTTCGAGAAGCTGATAGCATTTTTCTAAAGAAGAGTCTTGATGCTGTGTTAACAATGCCTGTAACTCAGTGGTTGATTCTAAGTTTTGCTCTTTGGCGATCTGTTCGAGAAACTTTTGTTCTGCTGGCTGAACTTCTCCATCAATCCAGGCGATAGATACCAATATTTCTAATAAGTCTCGATTATTTTTAGTCGATTGAACCATAATTATTCTTCTAATAAAGTGCGATCGCTTTCAGTGACGATCTCGACGTATTATCCTTTAGTTCCTAGATGTTAGAAAAGAATCGAATTTATAGTTGAAATTAAGCTGATTTTCTTTGAGAAAGTCCAAACAACTTTAGGAAAGTACTTGTTTCTTCGCACAGAAAGATTGCTGTTCGATAAGTCAAACGGGGTCATCGACTTAAAAAATAGATAACTAATGACATAATATAAACGCAATAATTCAGGAAATCGAGATTTCGACAGCTAATTATGAAAGTTATTGACTCTAAAGGAAGACTATTTGGGAAGTTGAGCCTACTGGACTTAGCTGCTGCCTGCGTAATTTTGTTAGTTGTTATCGGTGTTTTTCTCGTTCCAGGCACGCCCTATACAAACAAGCTGGTAGCCCAAACTAAACAAAAGCCGATTGAGGTAAAGGTATTGGTCAGAGGCTTAAGCGTCGCGGATTATGATGAGTTAGCTCGAGAGTTCGCTCCCGACAAGCAGGCAGATATTGTCGTTCGTAATCAACCTGCGGGAAAGGTAAAGATGATTAATAGTCAGGTATTGCCCCGCACAACTCCCGTTCCTCAACCAGACGGTACGGTTAAAGCCTTACCCGATCCTCGTCCTGAAGTAGCGATGATCAAAGATCTGATAATTACTTTAGGCAGTAGAGCAGAAGTAACTGACGGCGGTTATGTTTTAAGCGGTAGCAAGAAGATTAAAATAGGTTCATCAATTCAGCTACAGGGCAATATCTATGACTTTAGCGGTACTGTAATCGCTATCGATGCCAAATCTTAGATTAGTTCCCAGGCGATCGCATCTATTTCATTTTTTCTATGCCTATTCGTATTCGTCAACACGTCAATCCCCTCGCTCGTAAGTTTCAAGAGCCGATTCCGATTCCAGACTGGCAGGCAGTTTATGCAAATTACGACCGCCCCATACATCTAGATATTGGCTGTGCTAGGGGGCGATTTTTGTTGGCGATGGCAGAACAAAATCCTGAAGTGAATTATTTGGGGATTGAAATACGCGAACAGCTCGTGGACTCGGCAAATCAGGAGCGCGATCGCCAGAGGTTAAACAATCTCCACTATCTATTTGGCAACATGAACAGTTCTGCTGAGGTATTGCTCAAATCTTTACCCGCAAACAGTCTGAAAACTATCTCCGTCCAGTTTCCCGATCCCTGGTTTAAGAAAAAGCACAATAAGCGCCGTGTGGTGCAGCCAGATTTAGTAGCGATTTTGGTAGATTATTTAGCCGATGATGGTGAGGTGTTTTTGCAGTCTGATATTAAAGAAGTGGCGGGAGAAATGCGCGATCGCTTCGCTGCGGATTCTCGTTTAGTTCGGCAGCACGAAGCAGAATGGCTATCGACAAATCCTTTCCCTGTGGCTACAGAGCGAGAACTATACGTTCTGAAGCAAGATTTGCCCGTATACAGAGTCTTATTTGAGAACTCTACAGCTTAATAACAGACAGTATTCAGTTTATTTATACCAACAGTTTGGAGGGTACAAAACGTTCTACAATGATCAATTCCGTTCCGCAATATAGAGAAACAATGGTAGATTTAAACCCCAGCGCTAGCTTCAGCCTCAAGATCGAGTTAGAAATTCCCAATCGTCCTGGTGCTTTAGCCTCAATCATGAGTACTATTGCCAGTCATGGGGGAAGCCTGGGGGATATAGTCCTATTGCAGCGCAACCTTAAATTTACTCAGCGCGAATTGACGATTGATTCTTCTAGTACGGAACAGGGAGATAAAATCATTGAGGCGATTAAAACCCTACCCCGCGTTAAGGTAGTTAACTACAGCGATCGCACCTTTGCAATTCACCAGGGGGGAAAAATTAGCGTCGAGAGCAAGCTTCCCCTTAACTCTCAGTCCGATTTAGCGATGGCGTATACTCCTGGGGTAGGACGAATCTGTCGGGCGATCGCCGAACAGCCTGAAAAGGTCTACGATTTAACGATTAAAAGCAACACCGTGGCGGTTGTTACTGACGGCAGTGCGGTATTGGGTTTGGGTAACTTGGGAGCAGAAGCCTCTTTACCCGTAATGGAAGGTAAGGCGCTGCTGTTTAAAGAATTTGCAGGCATTGATGCTTTTCCTATTGCCCTCCATACTCAAGATCCAGAAGAGATTATTAAGATTGTTAAGGAAATTTCTCCCGTGTTTGGGGGCGTAAACCTAGAAGATATTGCTGCCCCTCGATGTTTTGAGATCGAGCAAAGACTACGGCAAGAGCTTGATATCCCCGTTTTTCATGACGATCAGCACGGTACGGCGATTGTCGTCTTGGCAGCTTTATACAATTCGCTTAAATTAGTAGGTAAGGCAATTAATGAGGTTAAGATTGTCATTAACGGTGCGGGGGCTGCGGGCATTGCGATCGCCTTGCTGTTGCGTAAAGCGGGAGTAACGAAGATTGTTATCTGTGATTCTCAGGGGATTATTTCGACTCAACGGGATAATTTAAACGAGAGTAAACAGCAGTTTGCCGTTGAGGGAAGTGGAAAGCTAGCCGATGCCATGAGAGATGCCGACATTTTCTTGGGAGTTAGCGCTCCAGGAGTTGTGACACCCGAAATGGTGCAGACGATGGCAGAGCAGGCGATTGTATTTGCCATGGCAAATCCGATTCCCGAAATTCAGCCCGAACTGATTTACGATGACGTAGCGGTGATGGCAACAGGGCGAAGCGACTACCCCAACCAGATTAATAATGTGTTAGCCTTTCCTGGAGTTTTTCGCGGGGCGCTAGACTGTCGAGCTTCGGCAATCACCACCAACATGTACCTCGAAGCTGCCAAAGCGATCGCCGATTTGGTTGATGATGCCGATTTGGATCGAGAGCATATTATTCCTTCGGTATTCGATTCGAGAGTCGCACAGTCGGTAGCACAAGCTGTATGTCTGGCAGCAGAACGGGACAATGTGGCGCAAAAGACTAATAATTAGCAAATAAATCTACTAGTTGTTGACTAAATCATGGAAGAAATTGAAATTCCAGAGGCAATTCGCGAAAATCCCGAATTACCGAAGAAAGCTGGATTACCCCTGCCCTTATTAGCAGGTGGTGTTGTCTTGCTAGGAATTATTGGCTTTGTCTTGGTAAGCTTACTGTTACCAGGTAAAAAACCAGCGCCGAAGGTTGTCGAGCAACCAGAGGAAAAATCAGCAGCACCCACTGCAACTAAACCTCAACCTCAAGATGACTTGACTGTTGCTCCAACCGAACCCAAACCACAGACACCTACGAAGGTAAATCTATTAGGGCATTTACCCTATGATGTTGCTGCCGATAGCGAATTAGCCAATTTGACTGCGGATGGCAGACTGAAAATGCGGGCTGCTGCTGCGGAAAAGTTCAAGCAAATGCAGGATGCTGCCAAAGCGGACGGGATAGATTTAACAACTATTTCTGCCTTCCGCGATTTGGACACTCAGGATAAGCTATTTTTTAGCGTCAAAGAACAGCGAGTCCAGGATGCTGCTAAAAGAGCCGAAGTTAGCGCTCCTCCTGGCTATAGCGAACACCACACGGGCTATGCGGTGGACATTGGCGATGGTACTGCTCCCGCTACCGATTTAGAGATAACCTTTGCCGATACTGCTGCTTTTCGTTGGTTAGAGCAGAATGCTTTAAAATATAGTTTTGAACTCTCTTTTCCTGCCGACAATAAACAGGGGGTGAGTTATGAACCCTGGCACTGGCGTTTTGTTGGCGATCGCGATAGTCTTGAGACTTTTTATAAGGTGAGAAATTAAGTAGCAAGTAGCAAGTAGTCCTTCGGGTTCGACAGTTTGCTCAAGTCGGGAAACCCGCCCACGCAACTGTCTCACAAGTAGCAAGTATGAGGATAACGTCTTCGTAGATAAATAAAAATATTAAGTATTTAATTTAAAAGCTTAGAGCTTAGAACTTAGAGCTAAAAAAAATGACCAACTTTGAAGTCGAAAAGCAAGAATGGTGGGTAGAGCGCTGGTTAGATTTACTAGCTTCATACCGCTTTAAGAAGCGTCTAGAACGGGGACGCAGCTATGCGAGGGAAGGAAACGTTCTCAGCATGGAGTTTGCCAATTCTAGAGCCAAGGCGGAGGTGCAGGGTAGTGATGATAAGCCCTATCGTGTCTCTTTGTCTTTAGATTCTTTTAGTAATGAAGACTGGAACTTTGTTATTGCCAAGATGTCGGAAAAAGCCGTGTTTTCTGCCCAGCTATTAGCGGGGGAAATGCCCGAAACTATTGAAGCCGTTTTTACCGCCAGCGGTTTGAGTTTATTTCCCTTTACTCTTAACGATGTGCGATCGCGCTGTAACTGTCTCGACAAGGCTAATCCCTGTAAGCATATTGCAGCCGTATACTACCAGCTAGCCGATCGCTTTAGCGAAGATCCTTTTATTATTTTTCAGCTTCGGGGACGGACAAAAAGTCAGATTATCGAACGCCTACGGCAGATCCGCAGCCAGAAAGCCAAGAAGACTCCCAAGCCTTCCCAAACGGCAACTATTGCCAAGCTGAACCTAGCGGTAGCCAAGGATGCTAATGAAGAACCCAAAGGTTTCTGGCAATATAACGAACCTTTAGAGTCGAGCTTAGTGGCGATCGTTCCACCTATGGAGCAAAAGACACCGTTGGATATCTTGGGAGAAATGCCTCTGTCACCTGCCGATGCCGATGCGGTACAGCAATACTTAACTCAGGTATATCAAACCGCAGCCCAGCAGGCGTTAATGTCGGCGTTGAATCGTTGAGATATTTTTTTCTATGGTTAATTTTATCTTTGGCGATCGCTAAAGGAATATTTAACTTTCTAAAATATCGATCGCCAAGCGTTTTCAAGCAAAGTTTGTGTCATTTAGATCGTCTATTATTTTAAAAAGCGATCGCCGTAAATACTTTTGTTGATGAATAATATAATTACTGAGACTCTATCAGTTCAAAGTAATATCCTCGTTCGGGATTAGCTTTCACCTCGACTAGTGCCGTTTCTACTTGGCGATCGCCCGATGGCAAAAACTGTATCTGACTGTTTGCCCCTGTAACAGTTAATTCGGAGTTACGCAGAATCGCCTGAAGATCTTCTCTGGTGGGATTGGTGCGTAAGCCAAAAGCGATCGCTTTGGTAGCATCATAAGAAGTAGCAGTACGCCATGTTAAGGCTGCATCTCTGCCCCAAATTCTCAAGGCTTCAGCAGAAAAGTCTTTAGCTGAATCTTGCCGATAATGGAAGGGTACGGGTAAAACGACTCCGTTGAGATCTCCCTGTCCAGATTGGGTTATTTTGGAGGTATTGAGAGAAAAAGTGCCTAATAACGTCATTTTCCAGCTATTAGCTCTGGCTAAGTCGATAGCACGATTTAATTTATCGATATGGGGGGCTAAAAGTACCGCCTCTGCACCACTAGAAATAAGATCGTTGACCGAGTTTTCCGCGTTAAAATCAGGTGCAGCCAGATCGCACTGGGTATTGATATAGTTTCCTCCTTGGGCGATCAAAGCAGGAATAAAAGCATCTTTAAAGGTTACATTATCAGGAGCTTGAGAATCGTAACAGATCGCTACGTTTTTGCGTTTGGCAGTCTGGGTGGTATATTCGGCTAAAGCATCAGCCATGTCTTTGTTTGTCGGTGCAGTCCGAAAAACATAGCTACCAAAATTGCTTAACTCTTCTGACGTACTAGTAGGAGTCATCATCACCAAACCTCCTTGCTGATAGATTGGTGCAGCAGCTAGAGAGGCATTAGAAGCATTTGAGCCAATTACCGCTAGAATTGTTGAGTCTTCGACTAAAGTTTTAGCAACCTCTTTAGCAATTTGCGTATTGTTTTCGTCATTCACAATCTGAATCTGTAGACTACCCCCCTGCTGATTAAATTCAGTTTGTCCTTGAGCGATTCCCCGCAGCATTTCCTGAGCTACGTCTAGATTTGAGCCAATGGGTACGACTGCTGAAATTTTGACTGGCTGTTGGTTGGCAACTCGCGCATTGTTGAGATAGATTCTGGCTTCGGGATCGTTAGGAGTTTGAGCGAGAGACTGTTCGAGATAATCGATCGCTTTAAGATAGTTTTGCTTGCTAAAAGCAGAAATACCCTGTTTTTTTTCTTCCGTAGCGTTGGCAGCAATTAGCATTTTTTCTCCCCAGCTAAACCGATTACCCGAGGATTCTGAACTAGATATAGCTGACAATTCTGGAGCGGAATCTCCTTTGCTAGCACTGTCTTTCTGCTCGAAAGAAGCATATTTATACCAACCAAAAATAGTTAATATACCAATCAAAATAAAAAAAATTGGTGGAGGGGTTTTACTGGATTTTTGCGTCATGATTCTGTTCTCCCATTTAAGCTGTTGAACCTTTTTTCGATTTCTGCCTCTAGGGATAGAGCATCAATTTCATCTGCCAAGATATCGTTGGGATTTTCTGCTAGTTCGACTTTCGCCTCTTCGAGTAATGTCCGTTTTTCAATGCCATTTTTAGCATCTGCAAATTGCGATCGCGCTGAATCTAGACCTAATTCTGTGGAGATCCCTCCCATTTCTGCCATTGCCTGATTGACGAGGGTAAGTGATTCTAGATTTTCTAACTCTAGTTTGTAGGCTTCTAATCTTTCGGTTTCTCTTTTAAGCTTGGCTTTTGCTTTCTTCATGGTGATTTCGGCAGTCTCAACTCTCTGGCTCAGTTGCGGGAGAATCTTTTCAATGGCGATCGCTTTGGTAATTGCTAGTCGGGCAGCATCTGCGTTACCCTTGCTATGAGCTAACTGAGCCTGTCTTTCTGCTTGATGAAAATCACCGAGCTTATTGTTGTATTGCTGCTGCGCTAAGGTGTAGGTAGCCACTACTTTAGCTACCGCGTTTGACAGTTTGGCAATGGACACCTGCATTGATTCAATTGATTCGCGCGCTACCTGTTCGGCTATTTTTCCCCCAGCCTCGACAGGCATCCCCCAGAGTCTTTTCCAAACGGCAACGGATGTTCGTCCTGCTGTCTCTCCCAATAGCCAGTAAGTTATTCTTTTTGGCGTTATTTTTGACATTGTTTTAATTAGCTATTGCTCTTAGTAGAAACTTAATAACTAAGTTAAAAAATAATATTTATAGTTGTCAATTCATATACTTCATGGATAGATTGACAAACTTCATTTTATTCATTTATTTATAGCTAGATAATAACTATGTGCTTAAATAGTTATTATCTAGAGTTTTTATATGTTTCATGTATTCCTATAATTATTGCGGAGATTTGGAGCAAGCTATAAAGAGTGTAAACAAATTTCTCAGTCAAAATAATATCGAGCATCTCAACGAAATAGAACGGGCAATCATGCGTGGTTCTCTTGCCAAATTGACCTACAAGAAAATGCAGCAGCAAGAGCAACAGCTAAAGTTTTATACAATAGAATATATTTCACGCAATTTGGCTTATGCACTATGGAAAAAATTAACTATTGCAGCTCGCGATTCTAAATTATTTTGCCCAAGCGATCGGGTTAACAAGCTAAAAGTTTGGAATTTTATCGAGCAAATAAATCAGCGATTAGAAATAGAATCAGTAAATCCGATTAATATTCCTGCTACAGCTTTAGAAGGAGAAAAATTGCGCGATCGCTATGAAATTGAAGAATATTTATTTGAGCGAGATTCTGGCGAAAGACATTTTCGCGCCAGAGATCTACAGTTGGGTAATAGATCCTGTTTAGTAATCCAGCGTTCTCACCAAACCTCGCGTATCAAGCAGCAGTTTGAACGAGAAGGAGAAGTTTTATCTCAAATTGGTAAACATTGCCAAATACCAGAATTGCTAGCCTATTTTGTTCGAGACAGCTCTCTTTATTTAGTCTACGAACAATTATCAGGTCGAGTTTTAACCGAACTATTAAAAGAACCCTGGCAGGAAGCAGCAGTAATATCTTTATTACGTAACTTACTAACTGCACTAGTTTTTGTTCAGCAAAAAAGTTTGATACATCGCAATCTTAATCCTGATAATATAGTCTTGTCAGGCAATAATTGGGTTTTAACTGACTTTGCTACAGTCAAAGAAATCAACCAGAATACTAACTCGATTTCGCCAACTACTTTTGCACAGGGAATGAAAGGATATATGCCCGCCGAACAACTAATGGGCATGGCAACTTTCGCCAGCGATATTTATGCCGTTGGCATGATTGCCGTTCATGCTCTAACGGGAATTCATCCCTGTCAGCTAAAGATAAATCCCCAGACAGGCAGCACTATTTGGCAAGATAATGCCCAAGTAACATCTGGGCTAGGAAAGATTATAGATCGGGCTATTTGCTATCATTTTTGCGATCGCTATCAATCAGCACAAGAGATGTTAGAAAATCTTAAATAATTTAGCGTTCATTTCTAAATGTTTAGCCACAGATTATAAAATAATTCTACTGTAGTCTTGTGTATCTAGTTAACTGTATGTGTTTTAATCCTGGGGATATAGTTAGAGAGCGTTATCGAATTATTAGACGCTTGGGTCAAGGAGGATTTGGGACTACCTATTTAGCTGAAGATACTCGAGATGATGCTGCTGATTCAGTGACAGATTACTCCGCTTTTGAAATTGTGCTGAAGCAGATTAAATTATCTCCAGCAGATGACGATCGAGATAATCGAGATACTGGTTATTTAAATAAGCTCGAACTTGAAGCAAATATTTTAAAACGCTTAAGTTTTGAGTATGCTTACATTCCAAAGTGTTTTTCTAGTTTTTATGAAGGTAACTATTATTATATTGTTCAAGAGTATATTGCTGGCTTAGATCTTACTCATGAAATTCAGCCTGGAACAAAACTAACAGAAGCAGAAGCAGTTGATATCTTGGATAAAATCTTGAGTATCTTATCCTATGTTCACCAAAATAAGATTATTCACCGAGATATAAAGCCCGCTAATATTATCCGTCGTGAAAGCAATAATCAGCTAGTTTTGATTGATTTTGGCGCAGTCAAAGAAATTGCGACGAGGCAGACTAACGATCTGGGACAGCAACGCACCAGAATGATTTATACCCAAGGCTATACCCCCCTCGAACAATTTGACGGTAATCCTCAATTTAATAGTGACATTTATGCTTTGGGCATGACAATTATGCGGAGCGTCACGGGATTTTCAACCAAGGCAATTTGCGACCCCTCGAAGATACCTAGAAAAGACGGCGAAGGTAATTATAATTGGTCGAAACATGCACCTCAAATTAGCTCTGAGTTAAAAGCGATAATATCGCAAATGATTAAATCTCGTTTTAGAGAGCGCTATCAAAGTGCAGACGAGATTATCGCTCGATTAAAAACAATAGAAGATTCTACAACTAACAAAAACAATCTTAGTAATAGCGATCGCGGTGCTTTTAATTCTCAAAACCTTGTTGATAATGCTCTAGACGCTGCATCAACATCTACCTCGATTAATAGTCGGAGTCAGGGAGAGAGAGATAGTAATGCTAATAAATACAATTCTGGTCAAAATTCTTCTATAGATCGAGTTACTAAAGATACAGTCTTATTGTCTGAAAATGATAATCGTCAGCAAGTAAATATTGAAGGAAGACAATCTTCAATTCCCCCACATCAGCCTAAAGCTAACTTTTTAAGCCGTAAAAAAATTAAGTTTGCTGTTATTATTCTTATCTCCTGTTTGGCAGCAATTTTATTTTCGCTTCGGGGCATACCTTTAATAAGTAATCTTATGGGTAGCAAGAATGTTTGTTCTCTAAATTTGGACGATCGCCTGAGTTGTGGAGAAGAAATATTAGATCCGTTTGCTAAAAGCGCCGTGAGAGCTAACGGTGCAGAAAAGTACGAGCAGAAAAAATATGGGGATGCCTTTAAATATTTTCAAAAGTCTTGGCAGAAAAGTCGTGATGCCGAAACCCTAATTTATTTAAACAATGCTCTACTCGATGCGAATAGGATTAAATCTAAAACAATTTCTGTAGCAGTTCCTTTTAGCTCTGATGAGGCAAAGGAGATAAAAAGTTCTGCCATCTCTCAAGATTTTTTACGGGGCGTTGCTCAAGCACAAACTGAAGTAAATCTCAGTTTATCAAAGTCTAGTTTAGAAATAGCCAAGGGGCTAGAACAGTACAAGTTTTTACCATATCGAGCCATCAATCAAAATAGCGATCGAGGATTAAAAATCATTATTGCTGACGATGCCAATCAAAAACAGCAGGCAGAAGAAATAGCTACTAAGCTGGCTCAAAACAAGCACAACTTAGGAATTATCGGTCACTATACGAGCAAAATAACTCTGGATACAGTCGATATTTACGAGCAAAACGATTTGGCGCAAATATCTTATGGAACGACCACCAAAGAATTGTCTGAGGGGCAAAAGAACAATTTTTTTCGCGTCGTCTATACGACTAGGGAAGAAGCGGAGGCTTTAGTTAGTTATATCGATCGCTACGATCTAGAAGCCAAAAATATTGCCATTTTCTACAATCCCAGTAGCGACTATAGTTTTGATTTCAAGGAATCGATCGAACAAAAGATTGCCGAATTAAACAATCCTAATATCAATATTGTTGAAACATTTGATTTAGCTGACGATCTCAACTTTGCTACCTCATTAGCCATGAGTAAGCTAGACGACGATCGAGGGATTAATATCTGTCTGTTGCTACCTGATGGTCAAATTAGCAACTCTTTGGCAAGGGCGATCGAGGTAATTCAAGCAGATAACGGTCAGCGTTTAATGCTGGGAGGTAATCCTCTGATTAATCCCAAAGTTAGCAAGATCAAAACAGAGCAACCACCAAACTTAATTGTATCTACGTTTTGGCATCCTACCGCCGATCGATCGAGTTCATTTAAGCAGCAAACTCAAAAGCTGTGGGGCGAAAATGTTAGCGGTGGGACAACGATGGCTTATGATGCTGCTCTGGCAATGATTGAGGCAATCAGAGAACAACAAAAACCCAGCAGAAAGGGAACTATCGAGCGACTTCGGAATGAAGATTTTGCCGTTGCTAAAGCTGCGACAGGAACAATATTGTTTAATACGCCTAAAAATGGCGATCGCCTTGATTTCTACCCAACTCTAGTCCGTTTACATCGATGCGAGTCTGGTAAACAGGAGTTTGTTTCTTTGTCCCTTGATGACTCACAGGCATTAGATTCGATCTGCCAAACGGATCGATCTTGAGGGTAAACCTGCTTGGCGATCGCTTAAATTCCCTTAAAGCCAATAAAGCGATCGAGGCTAAATTTACGAGATGGAAACTTTTTAGCTTCTTGCCAAATACCAATCTGATTAAACAATGCCCCCAAAAGAATGACGCTACCACCAATGTATTGAGCCATCGTCGGGATTTCTCCTAAAATTAGGTAAGCTGCCAGAATACCTGCGATCGGGGTTAGATAACCAGCATAAGAAATGCTTGAAAACTGACTCATTTTCAGACCTTTAAACCAAACAATCTGTCCGCCTGCGACGATGAGGACACCATAAATCGAGATCCATTGCCAAACGAAAGGAACAAAAACATCGGCGAAATGTTCTGTGCCGTATAGCTTGACTGTCAACGCCCAAAAAACTACTGTGCCGACAGCAATTCGAAAAATTGTAAAAGTCCCGATCGGAATCGAATCTAGTCGCGCTTTACGAGTAACGTTAGCTACCGAGATCGCGATCGCACTACCAATAGCCAGCAATTCTCCTTTGCCGATGCTCAAGCCCATCATGTCGATGGCGTTTGCTCGATTCGATTGCAGAAATAAAATCGAGATAATTCCCGCTACCGAAACAAGTTCTCCTGCAAACATCCACCAATTACTTTTCTTGCCCAAAATTAAAGACAGGAAGGCAAACGTTAGAGGAGATTGAATTCGACTGATTAGAACCACGTTATTAGCGTTTGTATTTTCTAACGCCAAAAAAGTCAGCGATGGGGCTAAAGCACCAGAAACGATCGCTACAAAGATTAAAATTAGCCAGTTAATTGGCGAAAGTCTTGTAAAAGATGTGGCTCGCCATTCTCGACCATATACGGCAATCAAAACGAGTAAAGCAAAAAGATTGCCAATAAATAAGACGTTGCAAAAAGAAATCGGATTTCTGCCATCAATCAGATGTGACCTGCCAATTTCTGCCAGCTTGCTACCAACCGAACTTGAAGCAGCAAAAATAGCGATCGCCACTAACAGATAAGCACGTCCAGGTATTTTGTTTAAAGACATCAAGTTAGCAAAGTGTTCTCAGCGTCCGTACATTTAAGTTTTAATCGAACAGTCTGAGATTTAACTGAAAACAGTATTCCTTAGTTTGGCATGAAGACACAGGTGTAAATTTATTCCTCGATCGCATTCGGGTAATAGCGATCGCTATAGCTTCTATTTTAAAAACTTGAATAATGCAATTTAGACAGTTAGCACTATGAAATTACTGACGACCAATAACATCAACTAAAGCACCAGGATGACCGAGGTGGAATCCCTGAGCATAGTCTACGTTTAAATCCCTAACGCTATTTAAAATATGCTCGTTTTCTACAAATTCGGCTACGGTTTTGAGTCCGATCCCGACTGCAATGTGGTTGATTGCCTCTACCATCACTTTTGAGGCGGGATTGATGTGTAGTTCACGGATAAAAGAACCATCTATTTTTAGATAATCTACGGGTAAACTTTTGAGATAGGTCAAAGAAGAAACCCCCTTGCCAAAATCATCCAGAGCAAAACTACAGCCAATTTCTTTGAGAGAATAAATAAAATCAACTACTCGTTCGAGATCTAAAACCGCTACAGATTCGGTAATTTCAAAGCAAAACATTTCTCCAGGCAGAGAACAGTCTTTTAATCTGCGTTTGAGAAACTGCAAAAATGATTCATTATTCAAAGATGACCCTGACAAATTGACGGAAAAACGATGACTATTCCAGATCTCCTGTCCAGCTTTTTCTAAAGCATCGAATAGGTTATCGATCACCCAGGTATCAATGTCCGTCATTAAAAAATTGCGCTCGGCAATGTCCATAAACACTCCAGGTAGAATTACTCGATCGACTCGATCGGTCAGACGCAGCAAAATCTCAAACGACTGGCGACTGTCATTTCCTTTGAGGGAAGTAATTTTCTGGGCATATAGACTAAAGAGATTCTGATTGAGAGCTTGACGCAAGCGTTTGACCCAGCGTACTTTTAGCTCCTGCCGATCTTTAGAACGGGAAATAGATTCGGGATATATAGCCACGCAGTCACGACCGCGCTCTTTGGCTTGGTAGAGAGCCAGATCCGCAGCCTCAATTAAAAGCTGAGTATTGTCCGCCGTATCGGGAATAGTAGTGGCAATTCCCAAACTAACGGTGACAACCGAATCAACTAGAGAATTATGATGGGGAATGGCTAGGTTTTTAACCGCTTGTCTGATACTCTCGCCTACCTGAAGTGCGCCTTGCTGGGGTGTATGGGGCAAGACGACCGCAAACTCTTCTCCTCCATAGCGAGCCAGCACGTCACTCGGTCTTTTGAGAGCAGACGAGATGGCTTTGGCAATTTGCTGGAGACACTTATCCCCCTCCTGATGACCATAGACATCGTTATAGATTTTAAAACAGTCTACGTCGCACATAATTAGAGACAAGGGGGCGGGAACGCGTTTTAGCCTACCCCACTCGCGTTTTAACTGACGGTCAAAGGAGCGACGATTATAAACGCGGGTTAGAGAATCTAGTAGAGCTAGCTGCGATAATTGTCGGTGGAGCAATCCCTGCTTGATACCCACCGATAGCTGAGTCGTTACTTCCCTGAGTAGACTAATTTCTTCTGGCTGCCAGGGACGGTTAGAAGCATGTCGGTCAACAATCAGCCAGCCATAGAGAATATTGCTAGTAAGCACCGTATCTTCAGAGGGAGAGAAAAAACCAGAGGTATAGTTTGTATCTTTGATGAGAATCGGGGCAATTAGTCGCGATCGCGTTTTAGGCAGAGCAGCAGGAGCAGAATCTGATTCCGACTGCTCCTCGATAATTTCAATATGTCCCCGCAGATAAGCATGATGTTGCTCTTGGCTCGGACAAAAGTAGCTGTAGGGAATAGTTTTAGTGCGATCGACCTCACCTTCGGGTTTTGAGGCAGCAGCCTTGATCGTTACTTTCTTCTTTTCGCGCTGAAGATTTGTCAGACAGACAAAATTGCAGTCTAGTAAGCTTCTGATTTCTGCTGTTGCGGTTTTAAAAATATATTTTAGATCGAGAGATTGGCGAATGCGATCGTTAATATCAAACAGTACTTGACGTTGAGCAGTATGCTGCAGTGAGTCTCGATACAGTTGGTTGAGAGTTAGATGGGTGTCGATTCTTGCCAATAACTCTTGCTCCTCAACAGGCTTAGTAATGTAGTCTACTGCCCCTAGTTCGAAACCCTCTACCTTGTTTTTAGTTGCGGTCAAAGCCGTCATAAAGACGATGGGAATATCGCTAGTTTCTGGATCTGCTTTCAACTGGCGACAGACATCAAAGCCATTAATTCCAGGCATCATGACATCGAGCAGAATTAAATCTGGATGCAGCGTCCGAGCCGTTTTTAGCCCTTTTGTCCCGTCCTGAGCAATTAGGGTTTTGTAGTTGGCTTTTTTTAAATATGTAGATAAAAGCTGCAAATTATTGGTTTTGTCATCAACGATTAAAATGGTTTTTAATGATGACGGAGCTTCTTTGGATAGAGTCATCTGAAAATAATGTAATCTACAACATGCCTATCCTTTGTAGCTGACAAAAACCTATTTAGTAATGGGTTAAACCACTAAGGTTAATATCTTCTAAAGGCATACTATCCTCCCAGGATATAAGTTATATTACCTAGTTTTTGCTTAGTAAAATTACTTAGAAAGGTTTAAAAAATATCTTATAGAAAAAAAAATATTAGTCGCTAGTATCTCTATCTATCGAGCTTTTTAGCAGTTGACCCAGCTTATCTTGCTGGCAATTTTCTGCAAGCTGACGAACTTCGCGCACAAAAGGAATATATCGCTCGTCCTCTGCCTCGATCGCATCTACTAGCTCTAAAAGAGCATCCATATTGCCAAAATCCACCAGTTCCAAAAGAGGAATTAGCTCATTTTGTTCGGGAGTGGGAAAACTACTTAAAGGCTCTAATTCGGTTGCGACAATTTGCCAATCTAGCTGTAGATGTTTTTCGAGCTGTTCTAATAGCTGTTCGAGATCGATTGGCTTGGCTAAAAATCCCTCACACTGAATATTAGCCGAGTCAATAATCAACTGAGTATTGGCCGAAATCATTAGGGTGGTAGTGTTTTCAAACTGCGGATTTTGTCGGAGACGCTCGACCATTTCACGACCATCCATTAAAGGCATGAGTAGATCGACCAAGATAACGTCGGGCTGAAATTCTTGGGCGATCGCCAATCCCGCCTGTCCGTTGTTAGCCTCCTGAGTCGTAAATCCCAGGGGTTTTAGATATTGTGCCAAAAGAACTCGATTATCCTCGTTATCATCGACGATTAGAATCTTGCAGGTTTGATTTAGAATCTGCTCGATCTTCGCACCATCAGACTTAACTAGATCGATCGAAGAATTGCCGAATACCTGTTTGAGATTTAGGTCAAACCAAAATTGACTACCTCGATCGACCTGGCTGGCTAGACAGATTTCGCCGTCCATCAGCTTAACGATATTTTGAGAAATTGTCAGCCCCAAACCCGTTCCTTCATCATCATTGCGATTTTCCTCAATTTGCTTGAATGGAGCAAAAACGCTATCAAACTTATCTTGAGGAATTCCTCTCCCCGTATCTTCAACCTGAAAGCGAACTGGAACAGTCCCATCTGTCGTCATTTCGTCCAAACGGCTAACGGAGAAAGTAACTGTACCCGCCTGAGTAAACTTGAAGGCGTTGCTCAATAAATTGAGTAAAACCTGTCTGAGTCTAGTTTCATCCGCATTAACTATCGCTGGCAGATCTGAAGGAATATGAGTAATAAAACTCAAATTCTTTTCCCGAGCGCGGATCTGGAAAATCGTGACGATATCATGTAAAAAATGAATTAGATCGAAATCGCCACGGTGAAGCTCTAGTTTTTCAGCAGCTAGCTTAGATAGGTCTAAAACATCGTTGATTAGAGTCAGAAGGTGTTGTCCTGACTGGCTGATAATATTGATAAATTTGAGCTGTTCTGGAACTAGACGTGAATCATTTTCGAGCAGTTGACTAAAGCCGAGAATACTATTGAGAGGGGTACGTAATTCATGGCTCATATTGGCAATAAAGTTGTCTTTAGCCTTGTTAGCCTCTTCTAGCTTTTCTTTTTGTCTCTGTTCGGTAATGTCAGTTACCACCGCTAGGGAACGGACAAACTCACCTTCTTCCATCTCGCCGATCGCTGACAACAAACCATCAACTAAACTGCCGTCTTTACAAATCCACTGATAAAAAACATTGTGACAGCTACCAGTGCGGAAAAATTCTGGCAAAATTTTCTCTTCAGCATACTGTCGAGACAGAGGGGTAATAAAATCCGTGGAGGGCTTGCCAATTACCTCGGCACTAGAATATCCCAAACGCTCTAGCCAATACTGACTGACGCTAATAATTCTGCCTTGACTATCGATAGAATGAAGCATCACGGGGGTATGCTCGTATAGATAGCGATATTTCCGTTCACTCTCAATTAGAGAATGTTCTATTGCCAGGCGATCGCTAATATTTTGACTGACGCGAATTAAATCTCCTGTGGGGGTATAGTTTAAGGTCAATTCCTCATCAAAAAGATATCTTTCAATGTGTCTGGCTTTCACCACTCCTTGCCAAACCCCTCGATCCTCCAAAACAGGATATATTTCGCTTTTAAACTGAGCTATCTGTTCGGAATCGTAAAGTGTCTCCCAAGATTTACCGAGTAATTCTTCTGGCTGAGTGTAGCCAAAAATCTCTAAATGAGCCTGATTGACATAGATAAATTTATCTTTATTCAAGATGGCAATGCCGTTCGTCGCCGTTTCGATCGCTGCGAGCTGGCGGATTTGTAGCTCTTGCGTTAGTTTTTCTTCAGTCAAGTCGTGAGCGGTGGCATAAATTAATCCTTCATAGCAGGCTGCCATCCATTTAAACCAGCGATACGAGCCGTCGTGACAGCGATAGCGATTTTCAAAGCCAATCAGTTCTTTGCCTTCTGATAGCTGCTGTACTGCCTGCAGGGTTGCCTCTACGTCGTCCTGATGGACAAAATCAATAAATGGTAGGTCGAGCAACTCTTGAGTCTCATAGCCCAAGATTCTAGTAAAGCTAGGATTAATGCGTTTGAAGTAACCGTCCAGGCTAGCAACGCACATAATCTCTAGAGATAGATGGAAAAAGTTTTTGATTTCAGTTTCCTTGTTTCTAAGCTCCGTTAAAGTATGTTCTAATTTGAGCTGAATCTGTTTTGCCTCGCTAACGTCAACAAAACTCACCGCCAGACCATCATATTGACCATCTTCGGCTCGATAGGGATTGATCTGCATGAGGAAAAAAGATTCGCTATTTCGCAACGGAACTTCCTGGGAAATAGCTTCGTGCCGTTCTAAGACGGATTTTAAAAATTCGGGTAAACGAGGACAGTCAACCTTCATGGTCAACTCTGCTAAAGGTCGTTCTAAGTCCGCTGCTCGTAGAGAGACTGCCTGAGTGGCAGCAGGAGTATATTTACGAATTTTCAAGTCAGAATCGAGGAAGATTACGCCGATCTCCGTACTTTTGAGCAGATTATCAATATCATTATTGAGCTGGGTTAGCTCTTGAATCTTGGACTGATATTCAATATTGACCGTATGTAGCTCCTCATTTACCGAATGTAGCTCTTCGTTAGTGCTTTGAAGTTCTTCATTAGAAGCCGTCAGCTCTTCATTGGAAGCCTGCTGTTCTTCGTTGGTAGTTTCTAATTCTTCTACCAGAGTTTGCAGATTTTCTCTAGTTTGCTGTAGTTCATTTTCCAGTTCCACAATTCGCCGAGAGGCTTCGCTACCCAATTCTAGAGTCTCAGCTTGAGAAATTTCTAAAGGGACAGTCTCTATTTTTTGTTGAATTTTGACTAAAAAGAAATCCCCGTGCTGACGAGGCGACGTAGCGTTGGTTTGTAGTTGAGAGCGACTGCCGAAGGTGCGATCGCTTTGGGGCGGAATGATTTCCAGATCGACGTAAAATACCTCCCCCCGATCTTCTAATTTAATGCCCTGATATAAAACTGATTTTTCTTTCTGTCTGGCTCGGTGCAAAGCCGTATTCAAAGGTAGCTGTAGGGAGGGTACTACCATCTTGATAACTTCTGTGGTTACTTTCCCTCCAGGAGGTCGAAATATTTTACCAGCGTCGCCACTAACGTGGAGTAGCTGATTTCCTTTACTAATCATCAAGATTATCGAGCCAGATAGATCGGCTAGTCGCTCTAAAGACTGTTCTAAGACTGGCTCTAGTTGAACTCGGCTTTTTGATTGGCTAAAACGAGCTAGAGAAGAGCTGGGTGAAGCGCGGTTAATTTTGGGATTGGATTTAGCTCTAAAAGGCAGGGGCAGTCTGATATCTCTGCGCTTTTGAAAAAACTTCCATTTTTTGTCTAGGGGTAAAAACTCCGACTCGAATTCCCCTAGGGTTTCTGCTTCTCCCAAGAACAAAACTCCCTTTGATACTAGTGAAAAATGGAGATTGCGCAGAACTTGATACTGTAGATCGGACTTCATGTAAATCAGCACGTTACGACAGCTAATCAGATGGAGGCGAGTAAAGCCAGCATCCTTAGTCAGATCGTGGGGAGAGAAAATGATCGTTTCTCGAATCTTGCGCATGATCTGGTAGGAATTATCTTTGGCGACAAAATATCTCTGCAAACGTTCGCTACCCATCTCCCTAGCAATAGATACGGGATAAATTCCCTGAGATGCTTTACTAAGCGCCACTCTGTCGATGTCAGTAGCAAAAATTTTAACTCGAATCTTCTTGTCAGAATCTTGGAGAGCTTCATGAACTAAAATCGCTAGAGAATAAGCCTCTTCTCCCGTCGAACAGGCAGTAATCCAAAATCTTAGTTCTGCATCCGATTCACTCTGCTCGATTAGCTGGGGCAGAATATTGTTCTCTAAATTTTTCCAAGCTGGATAATCACGGAAAAAATGGGTGACGTTGATCAATAAATCCGAACAGAGAATTTGTCTCTCGACTCCCGAATTATTTAGCAGCTCAATATATTTATCAATGCCTGTAGAATTATGAATCAGACAGCGACGGTGAATTCGCCGTGACATAGTGCTGGACTTATACTGAGAAAAATCCAAATCTTCTTGTTCTGCTAGTATCTGGGCAATTTGACTTAAATTATGGGAGCTTATTTGATTGTTTAGGCTCGCTTCCGCTTCTGAGTTGCCTGCTGAGGTAACAATACACTGATAAATCAGCTGAGCCAGTTCTTTGGGGGGCAAAACTTGGTTGACTACGCCTGTCGCGATCGCGCTTACGGGCATCCCGTCAAATTCTGCCGTTTGGGGGTCTTGGACTAGGGCAACGCCACCAACCTCATTAATTGCTTTTAACCCCCTTGTACCGTCACTTCCCGAACCAGATAGAATTACGCCTATCGACTGCTCGCCATAATTTTTTGCGAGAGAGGTAAAAAATAGATCGATCGGAAAATTTAGTTCGTGTTTCTGGTTTTTGTCTTTTTTACGGTCTTCTAAACGCAGGATGTTTTGCTCTAAAGCCAGATTTTGTCCTGGAGGAATTAGAAAAACTGAATTAGGCTTTAGTTCCATGCCCTCCGTAACACGGTAAACGGGCATAGATGTATGTCTTTCGAGCAGCTCTTTCATCAAGCTTTTGAAGTCGGGGGAAAGATGTTGAATCACCACAAACGCAGCACCGCTATCGGGGGAAAGATGATCGAATAATTCCTCAAGAGCGCTCAATCCCCCTGCTGAAGCCCCAATTCCTACCACATATAAATCTTTGTCTAACTGATGGGGTAGCACAAGATCGGATTTGGATTCGGACTGGGGCTGTTCGGACATAAGCTATAAACGACCTAAATAATTTACATCACGTTATTTTTAACATTTTTTTTAGCTTTTTATGAGCGGTATGGCAATTATGAGGCGAAAATTACCTTGTGCAGCACTGTAGTAATGATTAAAATGCTCGCTTTCAAAGACGATCGCTATATTTGGCGATCTGATTACGCTACTATTTAGAATCTAATTTGACATTTCCGACAAAAGTCAAAAACAGCAAAAAATTTTCACCTCTAGTTGGCTTACTAGATGGAGAAATAGAAATTCATTTTTATCAAGAAAATAGTCGAGCTGAAGTTGAAAGAAATTGAATGAGATCGGATCTTTATCTGCTACTGTGGCGATCGCCAAGCTTCTATTTCAGAACAAATAGAATTTTTAGATAAATTTGAACGGTTATATTTTCCTCGCAAGGTTGCGTTTACCCCAAACCGTACAGTTTGGTACTAGCGATTACAATATTGTCAAAGCCTCTGCAACTACCGTCGATCTTATTGCCTGGCTCAACAAATATAGAGGTAGCGACACTACAAAATATGTTGTTGACCCTCGTTACCGTTCCCAAACCTGCTGTATAGCAATCCTATTTCATTGGTAAGCAGTCAGACGCGGATTTAGGTAGTAAACTTTTCATGACTCACTTAGGATTGCTATAGTAATTATCCTCAAAGACTGCACTGACATTATCTTATGACCGACAGAGACTTATTTGCTCGCGCAGCCTTGGCACAAATACCCAAGCTGTTGACTCTTTTGGATCGTAATGCTCATAGTCCCACCTATGGCTGCTTCGATCGCACTTTTTGGCAATACAAGGTGATTGATTTTCCTGCGGGCATGTCTCAGGAGTTTGTCTATCCTCTCGCTCTGGCTTATAACTGCCCTCTGCCAAATAATATTTATCATCAGCAACCCATGATTAAGGAGTGGGTGCGGGCGGGAATTGCCTATGCAGCCCAGAGTAGCTATAAAAACGGCTCTTGCGATGATTATTTTCCTTATGAGCGAGCAGCAGGGGCAGCAGCTTTTTCTTTGCTCGCCTGTTTGGAAAGTACTATTTTGCTGGACTTGCAGCATTCAGAGGCAGTGCTAGATTTCTTTTGCAGACGAGCCGACTGGTTGGCTAAAAATCAAGAAAGCGGCAGATTGACCAATCATCAGGCTTTAATTGTTCTCTGCTTAGAGTTGGCAGGAAGACTACTCAAAACAGATCGCTGGAATGCTTGCAAGGAAGAGCGTTTGGATCTGGTGTTTAACTGGCAAAATCCCGAAGGTTGGTTTATTGAATACGAAGGCTGCGATCCTGGCTACCACACCCTAACTATTTCCTGTTTGGCACGACTAGACCAATTACAGCCCAACAAACGGTTGAAACAGGCGATCGCCAAGGCAGTCGAGCTAGCAGCAGAATTTGTTCATCCTGACGGCTCTTATGGGGGGGAATATACTAGTCGCAACACCTACAACTTTTTTCCTCACGGATTTGAACTGGTAGGAAAGTGGCTCCCCGCAGCTCTAAACATCAACGATCGCTTCTTGCAGGGATTAGTCAACGGCTTAGGCTCGTGCTACGCTGACGATCGCATTATCGGACACCATACCTGGAACTATCTCCTTGCCTGGCGGGACTTTATCCCCAATCGACCACCCCTAGAGCCTCGGACTCAAGGCAGGATTTATCTTCATCAGGGAGGAATTTTAATCGATCGCCGTGGCAATACAGAGTTATATCTTGCTCTAAATAAAGGTGGTGTCTTTAAGTTGTTTCGTGACCACAAACTAGTTGTTTCTGATACTCAATTTTCTTTACTGGTGCAGCAGGGGAAAAAGCTTAAAAATGCGGTAGGACATTTGGTAGATAACTATCAGGTTGAATTAGAAGTGGATCGAATTGCGATCGCGGGTAATTTAGGGTGGGCAAAACAAAAACAAATGAACTCTTTCAATTTGATTATGCTGCGTCTAGTAATGTTATCTTTGGGAAGATTTTATCCTAACCTGATTCGTCGTATATTACAAAAAATACTGATTACAGGTAAAAACAATACGCCATATCGGTTTTCCCGCTGCCTGTCTTGGCAAGACGAACATTGGCAAGTAAAGGATCTTCTTACTGCCCAATCTTGGTCTGGCATAGTGTCAGCAGATATTGGCTGCGATCGCACTTCAATTTATGTGGTGATGAGTCGCACTTTCCAACTAGGACAGCTTCAGCCTGCTTTAGATTTGCGCGATCTGCTTAGAGATCTTGATTCTGGAGAGCCGTTATCTTTAACCAGAAAATTTTGACCGCTGACTGCTGCTTCGTAACTAGTTTTTATGTCTATCTAAAAAAGTAACAATTATTTAAATGCTAATCTACAAAGTTATAATTAATAATTTCATGCTAAATAATTAGCTTGACTAAATTTGTTTGAAGTATTTTAAAAATAGCAATTAATATATTTATCATACTTATACAAATGAATGCTTATAATATGTTTTAGACTTGGATTATTTTGATTTAGCTTTTCTTAACAAGTCTAACAAACATCAGCTATTATGCTGATTTTTTGCCTTTGCAGTAGTGATAAACTAATTTATAGAAGTGAATAAATTAAAATAAGAAACGTTATGAACTCTTGTTTTTAGATATTGCTAGTTATTGCTAGTTTTGGATATTATGGGACAATAAACATTTAAATAACTGCTACATCATTTTATAACATCCAATAAATGTTTTTAAAAAAGATTAATTGAACAGCAAAAAAATGACACTAGTTTTAAACTGGCTAACAAATAAGTTAATTCATGGCGAAAATGGAATAATCTTTGATTGCGAGCATACAGATAGTTTTGGTGTTATCCAAGATTTTATTGAAATTCGCGATCTCTGCTTCAAAACGCCTGCAATTTACTATCAAGCTTTTCCCGAAGAAAGCGCGGCGGAGTTTTTGAACACTCTAGGCGAAGAGTTAATTTATAAATTAGGTAGGCCAGGACTAGATTATGAGCAATCATTATCCAAGACTATCCAAGAGGCGGAATTAAAAATGGTCGTGATTGATAAGTGTCATCTTCATCCCCAAGACACTTTACAAAGCTTGTTAAATTTTTTTTCTAATTGTAATGTCGCCGTTGTCTTAGTTGGTTCTCGTCAAAAAATGGAAATTGCTCGAATTTTGAGTAATCCTCTAGTTTTCCATTGGGATACATTAGAAATCGCTGATAAACGTGAGACAACAGCTAAATTCTGCTAAATATAGTCTCATTGACTTTAAAGACAAACCTCATTAATCACTCAGCCAAAACTAAGTCTTGTTTATCAGACTAAAGAAAGTAGATTAATGAGGAAATAAATCATGAAACGTTTATCTTTTAGTGTGATTACTGCCCTGGTTGTTGGTATGTCTGTTTCTGCCCATGCTAGCCCCAAGGCGTTTCGCTATAATTCTCCAGAGCGATCGAACACTAGCCTATTGATAGCTAACAACAATAATAGTGGTAGCTTTGTGGGAGTAGATCATCCCACTCAAGGGCAAGCGAAGATTATTGAAGAAGACGGTGTTAAATATTTAGAAATAGCTCAAAATTTCGAGACAGATCGAGGACCCGATCTCAAGGTTATTTTACATAACTCCTCTACCGTCGATACTAAGGTACAAGAAGGAGAGTATTTGAGCTTAGGTGCATTGCGATCTCCCAAGGGTTCACAACGTTATCAGCTCCCCAATGATATAGATCTGAGTCAATATCAATCCGTAGCGATTTGGTGTGAAGAATACAACGTTACTTTTGGCTACGCTACATTATCGCAGTAAGCTGATCAATCTTGTACGCAAAAATTAATCGATCTAAATAATACGATTTCTTGATGACCTTAGACCTTAATTGGTAAAGTCAAGATAAAATACCTTTTAAAATTATGTTGAATAGTCTTGGCAAAATTGGCAATCCTTTACTCAGAAGTATTACCGCAGCAAGCACATCTTTTGCAATGGTAATTTTAATTGCAGCAGTCGCAATTGGTTTGACCAATCCGAAAGATAAGTCGGCTAACAAAGTTGGCATATATGCTTCTTTACTAGCTCTGGTTGCTGGTGCTGGGGTTGGTTTGGTAGTAAAAGACAGTTCTCCTGTAAAAAGCAAACAAACCAAAGCTAACGGTGTTAAAGATGATGCCTGGAAAGACTGGCGAGACTTCAAAATCTTTAAGAAAGAAATAGAAAGCCAGGAAATCACCTCGTTCTATTTCCAACCCGTCGATACTGGAAAGCTAGCAGATTTCAAACCTGGTCAGTTTTTAACTATCAAATTAGATATACCAGGACAAGACCGTCCCGTGATTCGTACCTATTCTCTTTCCGACTATCCAGAATCTCAAGACTATTACCGTCTGTCCATTAAGCGAGAAAGTTCGCCCAAAGATTTAGATGTGCCTCCTGGGATTGCTTCTAACTTCATGCACGATAGCATCTCGGAAGGCTCAATTATTTCCTGTAAACCTCCCAGCGGTAAATTTTATTTAGAGGTAGATAATTCTATTCCGGCGGTGTTACTGAGCAATGGTGTTGGCATCACACCCATGATTAGTATGGCAAAAGCCGTAGCTCAAAAAAATCCCCAGCGTCATGTATGGTTTGTTCATGGTGCGCGAAATGGAGAATATCACGCCTGTCGTGATGAGATTAACAGCATTACTAATTCCTATTCCTATCCCAACCTTCATATTCATTATTGCTACAGTCGTCCTAACGCTGAAGATAAAGGTAAATATCATAGTCAAGGTTATGCGGACAAACAGCTTTTAGCCGATACCATAATTCCCGAAATCAACTCAACTCACAATGGTTCGGCAGATGCCGAGTATTTCCTCTGTGGCTCTCCTGCATTCATGAATTCTCTTAAAGAAGGATTAAGTGAATTAGATGTGTCTGAAGA